>Ga0272442_10002021_pt1 | contig 29901 bp, 29 predicted proteins | sample SSMForm2O_FD_200262 | JGI IMG/M metagenome (GOLD analysis project Ga0272442, IMG submission 200262) | Marine sediment archaeal communities from Little Sippewissett salt marsh, Falmouth, MA, United States - SSM-Form-2O | ecosystem: Environmental > Aquatic > Marine > Wetlands > Sediment ...
GCTCCCCACAGGCTCTTTCCAGCAGCAAACCCGGCCCTCCGGGCCGGAAATCCCGCCGTAGGCGGCCCAAATCCTCGGCATCCTCATGCCGCCTGACGGCGGCGGATCAGTGCATATGCCGCTTCTTCGCAAGAGGGAGTAGGACTCCCGGATCAAGCGATGAGCCAATGTGTCAACATGGCTCATCGCGACGGCGCACCACGCCGAATAGCGCCATTATGGCTCATCACATATACCACGCCATCGCTGGCGGAAATCCGAGCGGTCGCCCAAGCTGCTGACTGCAAACAACTTACACAGTACACGTGACCACAATCCCCCGGAGTTGGAACGGTTTCTGCTACTACATGCGCGTATTCTCGGAGGAGTGACCACAACATGTGGGGTTACGATTCCATGATCGACGGAAGGGAAATCAGTGGCAGAGGCGTACGAACAATTCGACCTACCAAGCGCGCAGTTTGATGAACTGTACGGCCATATCTTCCTTCCGGGCGAGACCAAGAAGCGCCTTGTGTCGCAGATCCTCCTCGAGTTCAGCCTCCGTAAACATGCCGCACTGGCCCCCCTCCCTATCCATGGGCTGGTAGTTCTCGTCGGACCTCCTGGCACAGGCAAGACTTCGTTGGCGAAAGGCGCGGCATCCAAGGCCGCCGCGCTGCTCAAAGGAAAGGGCAGCCGTCTCCTTGTCGTCGATCCGCATTCTCTTACCAGCTCGGCGCTCGGAAAGTCGCAACGCGAGGTGAAGCGGTTCTTTGATGAGACTGTCAATGAGTGCGCCGGTCACGGACCTCTGATCGTTCTTCTCGACGAGGTCGAAACGATGGCCACGAGCAGAGCGCGCATGAGCCTGGAAGCGAACCCCGTCGACGTCCATCGCGCGACAGACGCAGTGCTGGCGAGCTTGGATTCTGTCGCGGACAGGCACCCGAATGTCGTCTTTGTCGCGACGAGCAATTTCCCGGAGGCCCTCGATGATGCATTTACGTCCCGCGCCGACTTGGTGCTCGATATCGGGATGCCAGTGCAGGAGGCCCGCGGCGAGATAATCCGCGACACTCTCGATGTGTTGGGCCGAGAGTGGCCACGAGTGAAGAAGCTCGGCACCAATGGGCACGTGGAAGAGCTTGCGAAGGTGTCGGACGGCATGGATGGCCGCGAAATCCGGAAGCGCATTCTGCACGCGCTGGCCCTCGATGCCGGCGTCGCGCTTGATCCATCAAAGCTGAAGTTCGCTGGGCTACTGCAGGCGTTCGGCAGTGGGCGGGAGGGCTGCGAATGAGTGTAGTTGCCCGAAGACTGAGGTCGACCCCCTACCGCACTGCATCCGAGACATGGAGGGAGATCGCTACCCTCATATGCCAAGATGATGCAGATGCGGCGTCCGTCTTTGCCGCCGTAGCCGGTACATGCGCATCAATCATTGCCGATGAAGTGCCCAAGGGAAGCCCGTTCGTCGTGAAGGGCACGGGTCCGAGGTTGCGCGTATACTGTCTTTACGGTGAGGACGCGGTGATACCCGATAACGGGAACGAGGATCCGTTGACGTGGTCGCCTCTCGATGATGACGGGTGGACCGTCTTCGTTCCGTGCCCAGGCGACGAACTGGAATGGGTATCCGACGCACTGAAGGCGCACGAGCCAGCCTTCCAGGCGTACGACGCTGCCAAGCCCATCAGCGAAGACTCGTCGAGCAAGTCGGCCTCGACCGAGAATGACTTCACCGTCGACCTTGCCGGGTTGAGGGATCTATGAGCACGTTCGTAACAGTCAATACCTATGCGTACAGCGTCGCCTACATCACAGACAAGATGATGTCGTCGCTGAAGGGGATTATCAGGCGTATCGGACTGTCGCCGACTCGCTTCTCCAATTCATGGACAACCCTGGAAAGCGGCGTGAAGACATGGTTGAGCGGCAGGCATTTCACAGGAATAACCCTTGAGGTGTTCAAGCCGCTCTCCAACAAGTTGGTTACGCGCTGGGACTTCACGATCGACTACGGCTATTCAACAGGAGACGAAGGTCATCTGTGGCTGGATGCAGACGCGATTCGCTTCGCCATCTGCAAGTGTGGGGTGATCCCTAGCACGTGTGAATACCGGGTCATCGTGTTCACGAAACCGGGAAGCCCCGATCTCAACGGATGGAGCACATGTTCATGTCTGTCCACGGACGGCTTCGTGCGGCACAGCCTCGGCACCACGATCGGGGCCAGCCACCTTTGGGCCTCAACCAGCTACTGGAGGCGAAACCGATGATCAGCGTGTCTGATGCGTTCAAGAAGTTCAAGGCGCGCCTCGAACTCACCCAGCGTGAGCAGAGCGACGCGAGCCGCCGACAGCAGGAAGTGCGCAGTGTGCTGAACAACTCCTTCAGCATCGACAAGGACTTCCTGACGGGATCGTACGCGCGGCACACCAAGACGAAGCCTCTCAAGGACGTGGATATCTTCTGTGTGCTGTCCGAATCCGAGTCTCACCACAAGGAGGGAGCGTCTGCGGCGTTGCTTGAGGATTTCCGCAAGGCTCTTGCAGACAAGTACGGCGAGGCTAACGTATCCACGGTCCGCCGGAGCGTGCAGGTCTCTTTCGGCAACAGTGACGATGAAGAGAAGGTAATGAGTATCGACGCGGTCCCGGCATTCGCCGAGGGGGCTCACTACCTCATTCCCGACCCGCAGACCGCTTCAGACTGGACGGCGACCGATCCAACCGTTCACGCCGCAAAGGCAACGGCATGCAACAAAGCGTTCAACGGTGAGTGGGTCCCTCTGGTGAAGATGCTCAAGAAATGGAACAACTTCCACGACAAGCCGGTCAAGCCATCATTCCTGATTGAGGTAATGGCCATCGAGCTGTTCTGCCCACCATTCTCGGGTGGCTACATCTACGAGATCAAGGGGTTCCTCGCCACGGCCGCACAGAGAATCACGGAAGCGTGGGCTGATCCGGCCGGCCTCGGACCACCGGTATCTGACCAGATGGACGCGCTGAAATGCCAGGGTGCAGTCAAGAAGTTCGCCGAGTGCAGTCGCAGCATCGACAAGGCGATCCAGTACGAACGGACTGGCCGAAACGGCGATGCGCTGAAGGTGTGGCGTGATGAAGTGTTCGGTCCGATGTTTCCGCTTTCCTGACAAAGGGCTTGGACCATGTCGAGGAAGGCAAAGAAGGCGTCGAAGACGGACGGCAGGAAGTTCCTCCAGGATTCATTTGCGGCCGCCCAGGAAGTGCTGCGCGTGCAGCTCGAACTCTCGCGTTCATCCATCACCCACGATGGCACCATGGGCAGTGTCAATGAATCCCATTTCGTCGACACACTGAGGCACTACCTGCCGAACCGGTATTCCGTCAACACCGGCATCGTTATCGACAGTGAAGGGCGAACCAGCGACCAGATCGACGTCATTGTCTACGACAGGCAGTACATTCCGACGTTGCTCGATCAACAGGGCCACCGGTACGTGCCGGCCGAGGCCGTGTATGCCGTATTCGAGTGCAAGCCGAGCATTGACAAGGGCAGGCTTGAATACGCGGCGGACAAGGCAGCTTCGGTGCGAGCCCTCAAACGGACCTCGATCGAGATCGTCAATGCAGGGAAAGTAGTGCCTGCCCGTCCCCTATTCCCGATTGTCGCAGGCATTGTCGCCGGTGAAATTGCCTGGAAGGATGGCTTCGCCGGGCGAGCATTCCAAACACTGCTACGGAAACTGACCGGGGACAAGACAGTTGACTGTGGCCTCGCGGTGAGCGGCGATTGCTTCGACCTTTTCGACGATGGATCGAAGGTGACACTCGGCCCGAAGAAGCAGTCCCTCGTGTTCTTCCTGTTCCGGTTCTTGCAGAAGATACAGTCCTTGGGCACGGTCCCCGCGATCGAGTGGGACGCATACGCCCGACAGCTATCCAAGAGATAGCGGCCCGTCATCACGCATCGATCGAGACAGGAGGGTTCTCCCCAGCCAAATGACGCTGGGGACCCCATTCCCCAGCGTTGGGTAAGTTCTCCCCAGTCCTGCCGCCACCCCAGTGCTCTGCCCAGCTCGACCTCGCGCGTGGCCCAAACGCCACATGCACGTAACACTCTTGTCTGTAGGCTCTTAGCTCGATCCTGGCAGGCTGTACCCCTACTATCGCAACCAGAAGGCAAGTGACTGGCACGGGGCCTGCATATCGCACACGCCAAACGAAGGGAGTGGCGATAAGGGCGAAAGGTGCCACGATGACGGAACCGCCGGCTGACGTAGTTTCTCCGGAGCCCTGCTCACCCTTGCTGATATGGCTGGTGCATTTGCCCGCGCTTGGTTTCGTGGGACGGGTAGAACGAGGATCGAGCTTCACGAAGCAGCATCCCGGGCGAGGGCCGCCTCGGTTCGGTTGAGCCACCGAAGGCGGGCGCCTGGGTTTGACAGGTTCAGGACGAGAAGGAGGTGATCACGATGAAATGGGCAAAGAACCAAGTCGGGGAACGTGCGATGCGCGCGGCGCAGGTCGCCAGAACTCACGGCGTGGAGTTCCTCTCGGATACTGAGATGAGCATGCTGTATAGCAATCCCGACTTCTGCGAGGTATTCCGCCATGAGATCAACGCCACCGATCGAACAGAGCGACATACAGAGCCGCTCGTTGCATGAAACACCGAAGCGGGGTGGACTGTGCGGATCGTATTCGTCCGTGCCCACTCCGCCTTACCCTCTCACCCACCTACGGATCTCTGGTTTACTCTCGTAATTCGGAGCCGCAGAGCGTATAGACTATGACCACTTTCGTGCAGACTGCCGACCATGGGGCGCCGGACAGACGGCACGATACCCGACACAGGTAAGGATGAACACGACGGACACGCCAAGAGCCATTCTGGAACCGCCATATCGCCCCAGCTACCTCGCGTGTCTGTGTGCGGGAGTCTCAAGGTTTCAGGGCGATGCCTACGATGACGGCGTGAGTATGGGAACGCGTCTCGTGGAGCAGCGCAGTCGCATGGAGGATGTGGACCAGTTTCCGCCAAAGCTCCTCATACTCCTTGTTTCCCCCCCATACTGTCCCCCCGACAGATCGTCTCAATTGCTGACCGGCATCAAGACAATATTGAGCAAGCATGGGCAAGACCAGATACCGATGATCGGCGCCTCGATGAACGGCGTCATCTTCGATCACGATGTGCATAGGAGGGGGGCTCTACTCGTATGCCTTGCCTCTCGATCCCTTACCGCGCAGATTCATGTGGCGGACATCTCGCCAAGCAATACCGAAAGGTCATTCAGGGATCTTCTGTCTCAGCTTGGTCTGACAGACGAGCAAGGCGAAGCGGTTGGAAACACAACCCCGTTGAGTCGTTGCTCTCTGTTCTGCTTCCTTCCCGAATTGAGGAAACTCACCGCCCCGGGAGCTCAGCGCGCCACAGACTTGTATGAGAGACTCGTCAGAGCAACGTTCGGACGGATACCAATCATAGGCACTGCCTCCACAGGTGCGGATTCCCATCCTGGCCTGCAGTTCAAGGACTGGGGACAGTACTCGGACGCAATGGTGGTGGCAAAAATCTGGTCTGGTCATCCATTTGCCTCCAGCATTGCGGACGGCTTCCAACCAAGCCTAGGGAACGTCAGGATTGCAGGTGTCACCGATGACGGGTTCTCAATCAGCCGCTTCGACTTGGCCGACGGCAGGAGGTCAGCAGTAGAAGTGATGGCGGAGCTATGGGCCGATGGGAGGCCGGCAGTCCTTCGCGCCCCCTCCCAGAAAGGGGGAATTGCGCTAGACCGGGGCTCTGCGAACGATGACGGCAGCCTTTCTGTTCCATATCCCGCGGCCGCCGGAGCAGATGTGGACATCGGCATCTGGGACGCTGACGCGACCCGCAAAGACATCCACGCCGCTACTGTCGAATCGATCAAACGTGTCTACGTGAGGAACCCCAACGCGTGCGTGCTGTTCTGGCCCTCTAACCGCGACCCGTGCGGGCAACGGGACGAGGCGCTGACTGGACATGTTAGGGCCCTTGCGGGTGCTTTGCGTGTGCCATGCTTCGGGGCACTTGTGGATGGCCAGATCGGGTTCGCGAGTAGAGGAAGCTTGGTCTGTGGTGAGAATGCCTTTGGTCAGGTTGTTCTTGGGGACGAACTGCGGCCTCGGTACGTTGCGGAAAGGGGGTTTGAAGTCTTGGCGGCACAGGCACCCGAGCTGCTGGCCGCAGCGACACTCCGAGACGTCATCGACAGCGGGTTGTCTCTAATACAACGCCTCGGCTTTTCAGGTGCGATGGTCTCCCTGCTCTGCTCCCATCGAGAAGATGACTACATCGTGGCCTTCGGTGCTGTTGGCAAGCGGTACAAGCGGATTCAGGGTAACACCATTCGAGAGGCCAGTAGTGACGACATCCTAGCGCTAGTTGCCCGTGGGGACACCCCCTCGCCTGTCTTCGTTGCAGACGCTGCTAGTGAGCCCCACAACGACGCAGAAGCGGTGCGTGAATCTGGTATCATAAGCCAGTTTGCAATGTCGCTGCAAAGCGTCGTCAGCGGCGAGGTCCGCGGGACACTTCAGGTTGATCTGGGCGATGCCCGGCACACGACTCAGCCTGAACCCCAAGTCGTGCAGCTCCTCACTGCGGCTCGCAACGAACTCGCAGCCACGATTGATCGTTTCATGGGGCGCCGCTATCTCGAAGCAGTGCGCAATCTCGACGACGCTTGCCTGGCAGCCCTCGCCGCAGAAGGCGAGGAGGAAGCCCTTCAGATCTTCGCAGAGAGGACGGCTCATGACCTGGACGTGAAGGGAGTCCACATGCGTTTGCAGCGGGATGGCCACGCCCTTCTTCTCGTGGCCGGGATTGGCAGGTACTTCGACGCGGCAAGAAAGGAACGGCCATCGGTGGACACGAGCAGCGCCTCTGCGAGCTGCCAGGCCTTCTTGGATGGCAAAACCGTCATCTGCAACATGCCGTCGGCCGACCCCGATCACCGTCGCTTCAGACGTCGATGTGGCTCGGACCTTCTGGGTGTAGCAGCCGACTGGATGCCTTCCTATGCGCATGTTCCCATTGTGGACGACAACCAGAACGTGTTAGGCGTGGTCTGCATCGTTGGACAAACAGAGTGGTTCTTCCACAAGGGTATGCGTCAAATACTGGACCACGTGGGAAGGCGTGCGGGATTCGTTGTTGCAGCGGTCCGCCGGAAGCGGTCTCAAGGGGAGGCAGATCGGCGATTGCAGTTCATCCTGAATGCAACTCCTGAGTTGGCCAGCATGGCCGACTTCTCGGAGCCTTCGAGGTTGTACTCTAAGCTGATCGCTCGCCTGAAGCGGGCATTCAATGCTGATGTCGCCTCGCTCATGCTTTGGGACGACGAGCGAGGCGCCCTGGTGTTGCGCGCGCAGGAGGGATGGAGAGACCCGGACTGGGTTGGCGCGGCTCTCTATTGTGAGGGGATGGAGGGCTGGACATGGTACATGGCACGAGAACGCACTCCGCGCTACATAGACGACTTGCTCGTTCACAAGCGCCAGCAATACGGCGATGACTCCTTGTCTCGCTATGCCACCCATATGTACGGCGCGCTTCCCAACGACCAAACAGTGGAGGCAATCGGCTTGCCTCTGCGGGCGGGCGAGAGATTGCTGGGTGTGGTCGCTTTGCTCAAGGTTCGCCCACCAAGACAGCGCGGGACCTGGCACCCAGGATTCAGCGTCGTGGACGATGGTCTCCTCAGACAGGTGACCGCCGAAGTATCTGCTCTTGTGGCGATGGTTGAATCACACACTCATCACGTTTGGGAAAGCCGAGAGGAACAGCGGAAAGACCGGGTGATGAAGGCCCTCCTGAGTCGCTCGGAGGATGAGAAAGCAGTCGACTGCATCTGTGCAGCAATGATTGACGCATACCACGCGAGGATATCGCATGTCTTTCAGACTCTTGGGACGGAGGGAGCGCTCTGTTGGTCCTCCGGCTACCAACGAAACCCGACAAACCGCGAGCCCACCGCAACCGGAGAGATACAGGCAGATGATCTGGTACGCGAGGCGCATGCATCGGGACGTGTGACGGTTCACCGTCACGCGTCTGAGTCGGACCAAGGGATCACTTCCACCGCACAACGTGCGGCCTTCTTGGTTGACAGAGCATGCATTCCCCTTTGCGTCGAAGGCAACACTGTGGGGGTGCTGGACGTACGATGGACTGTCTCACCAAAGCGTGGCGTTGACAGACGCTTCAGGCATAGCTCAGTACACCTACGGGAGCTGGGTATTCGTCTGGCTGTGTTACTTCAGCGCGAGAAGCTCGAGTTGGCGCGAGTCAATGCCGACAGACGGGCACGCCTTCAGGAGCGGGTCACTGAGGCAATGGCGACGATGCTCTTCCAAGCCGTGCATCGAATAGGGAACAACCTGCGGTCGTTGTCTGCCCTTTCTGGAGACATACGCGATGCGCATGCGCGAACAGACCAGGACAGACTGCTCAAAGAGCTGGACCAGATAATCGACAACAACTCAGTCTTCATCTCTCGGCTAGTTGCTTCGATGGGATCTGGCCGCGAACCACCCAAGCCTGTTCCGGTGCAGACAGTCGTCCGGGAGAGGCTGGCATCTATGCGCAAGCCAAGCAACGTCCGTGTTATCGAGTCCGTTGCCGAAGACCTCGTTTGTTCCTGCAATCGCCAGCAGATAGGGCAAGCGATCGACAACATCATAGAGAATGCACTGAACTACATGCGTGAGAAGGGCGGTTCGCTGACCGTACTTGGGGGGGAATTGGGAGACGCTGGTCTTGCGTGGATCGACTTCGTGGACACTGGGCCTGGGATGTCTGCGGAGAAGATCCGCTCAGCACTTGAGGGATTCGTGAAGACCTCAACTGGCATGGGTGTCGGTCTGCTCATTGCCAGAACGCTGTGCCAGTTGAACGAGGGGAAGCTCGATATCAACAGCGCAAAAGGAACAGGAACGACAGTACGCATCACGCTACCCATTGCCGAGGGGGATCGGTGAAGATGCGGCCGTGTGCACGGACCATTCCTGTCCCTATGCGGTGACCAAGGGAGTCTAGGAACTTAGGATGTCAGACAGACAAGGAAACAATCCTCGCCCGAGCCTTCCACGGCAGTGCTGTCCGCACTGTGCAACGGCATATGCGGGCATACACTTGGCGACCAACGTGCTGAAGGACGTGACAGCGATCATTGAGGACTCTCTCGACAATCGAGTCGACGGTGGGCTCGCCGTGCACCTGCAGAGAACCGTGGATCCGGGCATGGAGGAACTGCGCGATATCCTGGTTGCGTTCTTTGCAGATGATCCGCCGCAACCCCGGCTGAACGATCTGCATGCGACGATCAGAACGTGTCTAGACTGCATTCCCACTCCGTCTCCAGCGGTGGACGTGAAGATCCTTGTTGCTCCGAACACGCTCGCCTTCTACGACTCAACCCAGATAGGTGCAGCCTTCGGGAATGTTGTGCGGAACGCTTTCCGTGCCATGTGTGCAGGTGGAGGCACGTTGAAGGTGTCGATCGATCTGCCAGATGGTGCGAGCAAGGCGATTGTGAGCTTCCACGACACTGGCCCAGGGCTATCCGCCGGCAGGCTGCAGTCGCTGAGAAAGAAATGTGGAGCCATTACGCAGCAGGTTGGGTTGCCGGTCGCGCAGATGCTGTGCGAGAGAAACGCTGGGACTCTATCAATCGAGAGCACCGAGGGCCAGGGAACGATCGTCCACGTCTCCCTGCCAACTTCAGAATGGAGGGAGTAACATGATGCCGCAGTTGCGCATACTCGTTGTGGAAGACCGCGAGCGCCAGAACGCTCGCATTTGCGCCGTGTTGCGCAGAATAAAGCCGGAAGACCTGGCCGCCCTGGGCTTGACCGATCCGGACATCAGGCAGGCATTCTCGGTCGCCGGTGCAGTGCGAGAGTTGCGCGAGGCCGCCAGGATGCGGCTGCCGTTCCACGTCATGATTCTCGACATGGAACTGCCACTACATGACCAAGAAGATGAGGGCGAGCGCGAGCATGGACTCAAAGTGCTCAGGCTTGCGCGACGCACGCACGCTGTGCAGGTTGCGTTGATACTGTCGATATACGGTGATCGAGAACTGATAAGCAAGGCTTTCTGTGGAGGCGTCTCAGACTACAGAACCAAAGCGGAGATGCCATATGATGAGATGCCAGCATGGGTAATGGAGTGGGTTCCTCGAGCACTTGCCGAGCAATCCCACTCGATCCTCGCCGAACGTATTCGCAATCTCGCTGCGCGTGCTGAGGGGGTGTTGGCCTATGCGCTCAACAGGGATTTCGAGAGCGTACTCGACTGCGTCGATAGGAACGCCGCGGAATTGGAGCACCAGATCTGTGAGCGACAGGGGCTCGACCCTGAGCTTGACGCCGATGACCCACTTCTTACCGTTCTGAGGCAGCTGCGCGCCGACGCTCAGGGCGCTGTGGAGTCATGGAAGGAGAAGACGGGACAGATGCTGGCGAGCGAAAAGAACACGGAGCAGCGCGTCCCTCTGCGGGAAGCATTCGCAGTAACGTATAGCCAAGTTGCAGTGTGCTTCTCTAACCATGGTGCGGCTCTTCGCGGGGAGATTACTGAAGATAGAGCGGTGTCAACGTTTGGCCATGACGTGATCTTCGTGCTCCGCGAACTGCTTCTCGGACCGCTTGTGCAGCTAGCCCAAATGAAGGGGATTTTGGAGGAAGATCCGGCACTGACAGTAGAGGTACGACAAGGCAGCAGTGAATCGCATATCAGGCTTGTGTTGGCGGACAATCTGCCTCCCTTGGAGGCGACACTTGCCGGGCTCATCAACCAAGGGAGCAGCGTACCTTCCGGGTCAGGTTTTGGGCGAGAATGGGGCTTGGCCGTCGCACAGCATGTGGCACAGCGCGGCGGGGGGAACTTGGTCGTAGAGCCGTGTACCGAGGGGTCGGGCAATCGAGTTGAGTATGAGATACCCCTGCCTGCGGGTGGATCCATTGGGTGATGAATATCTCTGCGATTAACGAGGGAGACAAGGAACCGAACGTGGTCGTTCTGGTTGCAGACTGCCAGCGTGATCAGCGGCGCTACGAGGAAATCCTCTCTGCGTCCGTAGACGAGCTGCGGTTTTGCGTTTCGGGTCAACAGGCTTTGGACATGTTGCGAAACGCGGAGGCAGAGCGGCCGGATGCAGCCATAATCTGGTGGGACATTCCGGGACCGCCCTTTGCATTGCATCTACTGGGGTACTGTCGCGAAAACCTGCCGCAGCTTCCCTTGGTCGTGGTGGCTGATGCTCTTGACCCTGGCATGGGGGTACGCGCAGTGAAGCTTGGCGCACGCGATTTCCTGCAGAAGCCACTGGATGCTGAACGGCTCCGAACAACACTCATGCGGGTGCTAGGCGCTGACCGGGAACCGTCTGCGGTGGTGGCAGAACTGCAAGGCAGCCTGATTGGGCGTTCGCCTGAGTTCCTGCGAGTTCTACGCTATGCGGCCAAAGTTATCCCGCGCGTCGACATTAGGGTGCTCCTGATTGGGGAATCGGGCACGGGCAAGGAGCTAGTTGCACACGGGATTCACGTACTGGGTCCGGGGAAGGACTGCCCGTGGGTGGCGGTCAACGTGAACGAAATCCCGGAAGCACTGGCCGAGAGTCAGCTGTTCGGCCACGAGAAGGGCGCGTTCACTGACGCGAAGGAAGCTCACGCAGGCTACTTGGAGCAGGCCGGCAATGGAACGCTATTTCTTGATGAGATTGGGGACTTGCCTTTGGCGGTGCAAGGCAAACTACTGCGAGCGATTCAAGAAAGGCGATTTAGGAAACTCAAGGGGCAACGTGAGATACCGTTTGAGGCGCGGCTGATCTGCGCGACCAACAAGAACATGGAAGAAGCGGTCCGAGCAAAGAGATTCCGTGGCGACCTCTATCATCGCATCGCCGAGGTAACGGTGAGAATACCGCCTTTGAGGGCGCGACGGAATGACGTTAGGGTACTGATGAACCACCTTCTCAGAGTGCATGCCGGCGGCCGCCCGCTCCGTTTCACACGCGAGGCCCTGACGTTCCTCGACGGCTACCACTTCCCTGGCAATGTCCGGGAGTTGGAGAACATCGTTCGCCATGCGGTGATACATGCCGAAGATGAGCTCATTCTCCCAGTCCACCTGCCGCTCGAAGAGATGGCTGAACGCGATGACTCCCAAGTCCACGGCACATCCCATGAAGAGGGTTGCTCATTCCCGGCTCAGTGGAAGAAATTGCCGTATGGTGAAGCACGCGAGTTGGCGGTACGGGCTTTCGACGGCTGGGCTTTGGGCGCAATACTGAGACGGACAGGCGGCAACATTTCGCGTGCTGCGGGGGTTGCGGGGCTGGACCGCAAGACCTTGAGGAATAGGGCGAGGAGCGCGGGCCTGAGCGACACAGAGGCTGAGGAGCAAGTATGACCGACTCTCTGTTTCGTGCTCTGGTCGGGGACTCCTGCGCTGAGCGCGCTGAGCTGCTTGCCGGGATCTTGCGCCAGGAGTGCGCTGCGCGTCCTGTCATTGCCTCGACATTCGAGGAGCTAACTGACCAATACTCAAGGCATCCTCGCTGGGACTACCTGCTGATTGCGGACGACTTGCCATTCTCTCAATCCCTGCCGCAGAACATGCTGCCGTCGTACATCGGCGATGTTCCCCCCAGTATGCGGGCCTCCGTTACTGGATGGGTGGTGGAACGCTCAACGATCCATCAGAACCTAGATCCTTTCCCCTGTATTCGGCGGGATTCGTTGGAGGTGCCGAAGAACATAGACGCAGCAGATGTTGAGCGTATCACGCAGTTTCTACGAACGCGGATTCCCCGGCTGTCCCCGGGGACAATTGTGCTCGATTCCCCACCGGGGAACGCCGATGCCCGCATGATCCTGGAGGAGCAGCTTCGCAATCTCTCTTGCGAGCGTAATCTGAGGCAGGCAAAGGACATTGTTGCTGATGCCGTCGCGAGATTCAGACCATGGAGGACTGTTCACGTCGGGACCATGGGACAAGGAAGATCAGGTTCGGTAGTGTTTCGTGTGTCACCAAGTCCCGGAGCTCGGGTCAGCCACGTGCTGAAACTCTACCCCCTTGGTTCCAAGTGGAAAGCAATCAAGGAAGTCCAGGGGACATTTGATGCAGCTTCAACACTTGCCACCGAGGGACGACGTTACACGAGCCATATACCTGAGCTTCAGCCGCTGCTCATCCCGCCGCGAAGTGGCAGCGAGAGGGAAGACAGTTTTGTGGTCAATGTAGCATCGAATTGGGTGGCAATCTGCTACCATTTCTTGGGTGAAGATGGACTTGGTGACTTCGCAGATATTGAGGAGCTTTTGCTTGCCAGTCCCCAGACCATCGAGACGCGTCTGTCGGGCAAGGCCTACGGTCGAGCGCTCAAGTCGGAGGCCAGTTCTACAACGCAGTGGGCTGACGCGGCTCTGCGTCGAACCGTGCGGTGGCTATGTAGCCGGTGGTACGCGGACCCAACACAGTTGTCCCGGAGAGGAATAGGCTCAACTCCTCCCGTTCTATGGACGCCAGACGACGCGCCCGAGCGCGATTATCCGCCGCGTCCCCCGTATCGACTACGCGGAAGCACCAAAGGATACATCCTCCAGTTCCTCAACGACAGTACGACCAGGCGCATTGGTGCACGTTTGCTGGGCCAGGTTGTGTGGGGAGGGATGAGCACGCAGCTGCGGGAGTTCCTTGCCGCAGAAAGCACAACAGGGATCAACGCACTCGATAGGGACCTGGAGGTCATTTTGGGCCCGGCTCACGGCGACCTGAACTTCGGGAATCTTCGCCTCTGGCTGGAGAAGGACGACCATCCGTTTCTCTTGGATTTTCCGTTCTTTCAGAAGGAAGGGCATGCTGTTCAGGACCTTGCTCGCTTCGAGGTGGAGATCCTGTTTTCGGTATTGGACCGGCAACGGTGGATCCCTGACACCAGCCTCCCTGCCTATGACGACACGCCTCGACAGTTCCCCGTCTGGAGAATCGTTGCGGACAAGCTGCTCGAGTCGGAACATCTCCCTGAGAATGTCGAGATCGAAGTGTCGCGTTTCAGGCGAGGGGGCCGAGCTGCATGGCGAATGCTCCGGATAGTGCGTGAGGCGAGCATCGAGATTCAATCGCAGCTTGCCGAACCAGCCATGGGCTGCCCCGGATTCTGGGAGGAGTATCTACCCCCGCTGCTCTACTGGTCAATCCAGGCGATCGGCTATCCAAGCCTCCCTCTCGCCAAGCGGCTCCTTGCCGTGTACGTATCAGGGACAATCCTCCGGAAGCTGAATGATCTCACCCCTTCGGACTATTCAGGCGGATGAGGAACGAACTGAGGTTTCTTACTTCTGCGAAAAGAAAGGTATACCGGACTTCCGATGTCTCTGTTCACTAGCGAGTCCGGGGCCTCGCGGCATCGCGGTTGCTTTCGTCGTCTTCGGCTGCTTTTCCTCTGGTTTCTGCGGGTAGCGGCAGTTCACGTCGTCGAGCCGGTCGTAGAACGGATCGGGGTATGGTGTCTACGCGATGAAAAGAGGGACGTTCTGGCCCATTTCGGCTTGCATTCTGCTCTATACTGCGCTGTTATGACGTCAATTGTATGCGCTATGGTCTGGCCGTGACGGGTCAGACACGTGCTGCGTGTAGGACTGATCAAGATGGAGGGCTCGGGCATGGATAGCCTGCGCCGGCAAGGAATGCCGAGGGACGGAGGAGTCGTGCGCGGGCCTGGTCGTGTCGAGTTCCGTTTTCTTGAGGATGGCACACTGGACATTGCTTCGCTCGCCGCGAATCTGGCAGGTGCCAATGGCGGGAGCCGAGGCTTTGTGGACTGGATCACAAGACGGCTGGCTGGAAGCGACCCGTGGTTGACTATCCCCGCCGATGAACGTGCGACACCTGAGAGTCTGATCGTTGAGGTGTGGCTAAGGGGCGAGCACTTCACTGTCGTACAGCGTGCGATCGAGGACGCCTGTGTGTCTCTGCTGGAACGTGCATTCGTAGACAGGTCTGGGCTATCGCAAGAAGACAAGGAGTGGCTTGTGCCTCTCCTGCGTCTTGTTGCAGTTGTGAAGCCCATTGAAGCCTTGCCGCTGTTGAATGCTGCACTCGAAGAGCATCATGATGACGACGCTGTCGGTCGTTCGCTGTGGGGCGCCGCCGCTGCATACAGGCAGCTGGAGTTTGAGGATCTGTGGGGCAAGGTAATGCAGAAGCCTGAGTTTGCCCCCCACTTCTGCCGTTCTTTCGTTCGAGATGTCTCGCTTGTTGTGAGGCGTCTACCTGATCTGTCTGCTGTACTGCCGGATGACCGCCGCGCGACGGTCATTGTGAACGTACTGGCGGCTCTGCTGGAACGCGATTCGAAGCGTGCCCTTGACACATTCCGAAGCAGGAAGGCAGAACTGACCAAGACCGACACGTACCAGATCATCGAGGAGGGTCTGAGTCGACTTGGCTACACTGTGCCGGAAGCCTCGGACGCGGTATGGCACTACGAGAAGGCGAGCATATGGGGCCCGCTGAGCTTGGAGTGGCTGAGAAGGGAACCGACCACGCGTGACAACATCGAGAGTGTGCTTGTCGGTGGCCGGAGCTCGCGCCTATCGACAGCGTAGGCGGAGGGCGGCCATCCATGGATCAAAAGAAGCCGATGCTCGGGGATGTCGCCTACCACGACTACCTTACGTTGCTGTGCGCGATTGACGCTGAATGGACACGGGCACCGTGTTCGGGAGAGAACCCCAACGAACTCGCTCCCTTTGCAGGAGTCTTCCGCCAGTTCACATCACGCTGCTGGCAGTATGGTCGGGGTGTTGCGGCCGCGCATGGAGAGTGGCTGCGGGCAAATGGTGCGGTAGGGAGACCCGCCGGAGCCCTTGATCCCTATCTCTATAACCCCCTCTGCTACTGCCCCGCAGGACATCCAGATGCGCTGTGTGTAGCCCTACTGGACGACTTCGATCCGATACACCACCTGTCCGCCTGGGTGACGACAACAATCGAGAATGTCAGCCTAGGCTTCTCCCCGAAGTTGGAAAGCCTCGGGCTTTCGGCCAACGGTTCTCTGTGTGAATTACACCAGCTCTTTGGGAATGATCCGGTGTTGCCTGAGGCCGAGATGGGTGGCGGTGAGATGTACGGACCCGCGTCCCACTCGGTACAGAGAGTGCGCCCCCTGCTCGTCTTCACGAAGTACAAGATGGATGGATTGGGGTGCCTAGGGCAAGGCCTGCTCTTCCAGCAAGCCTTGTTCCGGGCGATGGGCAAGCGAATTGAGCGTATCACTGCTGAGCTTCACCGCAGAGCAGAGCAGAAGACAGGAGCAGCCGGGGCGTTGATGAGCTCCGAAGATGTAAGTTCTCTACGATGTGCGCTTCTGGACCTTCAGGGAGCCGAGGAGATTGGCACTCTCATCTTCTGCCGGAACTTTTCGGCTGCGATGGCCGTAGTTGCTGGCCTGAGGTCGGTAACGTGGAGCGATCTCTTTGCCGCGGACAAGAGGCTGCCGTACCGCGTGTCTGATCTGCTTCTATCGCACCCCAACCAGCTGCATCATCGGGTGCTGGAGCTGAACTCAAGGGAGCGGAGTCCTGACACGTTGAAACCCATGCACGTATTCCGATGGTCGGACAGCATGTTGTCGGTCAGTTGGCCGACGTTCGCAGCAGACGGACGGCGCGAGAACTGCAATGGCTTCCTGGAGATGACTTCCGAGTTCCATATCTGCCCGGGGCACCGCCTTGGTGGCGAACGCGACTTCAAGACCGTCGTTGAGGCCGAAGAAGATGAACTTCCAACGAGTGTGCCACAAGGCTCTTGCCGCCGGTTCCTTGTTGGAACGGCAGACGCAGCGGTGTCATTGAGAACGGTGGGGCGCCAAGTAGTAGCACGCGACGCTATCGAATCGGGCGGTGCCACAGGTATCTCGCTTGTGGGTCTCCGGCCAGCCCTCGCAACTGTACGCGAGCACATTCGGCGCTTCAGCGTGGCACCTCGCAATTCTGGCGCTCGCGACGTAACGGACATCGTTGCCTCCCTTGTCATTCCTGTCCCGAAGGTGCCCCTCGGACCCGAAGACCAAGCGGAAGACCTCCTGTGCGGCGACCCGCGATCGACACACGTTGCTCCTCTGACCGCTCTGCTGCCGGAGACACGCAGCAGGCTCTGCTATTTCTCGGAGAGACCGGATGAGGCGCAGCGTCGCATCGACTGTTGCCGGAATGACGGGCCGGGATCGCGCCAGCGCGCCGGCCGTCTTGACGTCAATCGCCTCCGACATGCGATGAGACTCTACGGGATACCCGTGTCTCTGCGTCGCTCAATTGAGTTCCTCTATCAGGACTTTGGGTCGCTGCTTGCAGATCCGTTCCTGTTTGATACCGTGCTCGATCTTTACGATGCATTCGCAACGTTCCATGCGATTCTCTCGGAACACCTCCCCGCGCGGCCGGAACTGAGTCCAGGCGGGTCGAGTTGGCGAGCGCGGCCGCTTCTGGACGAGGCACGAATCGAGCAGCTTTCTCTCGTTGTGGACGCAATCCATAATGCACTGGCCCATCGCCTTTTTGGAGCCTATCCGGATACGCCATTGCGTGATATGGCGATAGACTTCCGGGGAGGGCTGAACCAGATCCTCGTCGCAGCGGACGCGCCGCAGAAGTGTGGTATCGGGTTCGTGCGTAAGTTCGTGCAAGCGTCCTCGCCTCCGTGTCCGTGCTGCGCCGATACGAGAAGGGATACCGTGGCGGCCTTGACGAAGATTGGCTTCGTCCCCGGCGCAGGAATCGTGACATTGCGCTTGGGCACCGAGCGAGATGCCCTGCTTGGCTTCCTAGAACTGGATGTACCACATGTATTGCATGCAGCAGATTTTACGGATCTGCTCCACGAATGCCTGCACCTTGCTTTCCGTTCTGCTTGTGACGAAGGCGGCATGCTGGCTCAGATTTCCTGTGAATCGGAAAACATGAGAGAGCGCCTGAACGAGATCTTTGTTCTGGTGCTGGGAAACCTTCTGACATCCGGAACTGATACCGAGACTTTTCTTCGCCATCAGTTGGCAAACTACTCAAAGCGGGCTGCAAGCGTCGGCACTGTTTCGGAAGGCGAGGAGAAAGGTGAGAAGGGCCTTATCGATGACATGGCTCGCTGTGCGGATGTCTTTCTGAGGCTTTTCGTTGCCACCGACATAATCAAGGCGGCCTGCCTTGACCCAGCGTTCACCGGGTCTTTGCCGTGTGAGTGGCCTGCGGATCAGTTGCCAACATTTGATACGAGCCTTCCGGCTGTTCGGGAGAGATTCAAGTCGATGATTCGGCACTTCGGACCGTACTTCAGTGACTACGAGTACTTTCAGGAAGGTAACCACCGCTTCAACTTCGAGCCCTACTGTATGGCGCAGATCAGGGATCTCTACCCTGAGATCCTTCGTTGTCTGCCCGAGCTCTGGCAGACTGCGCTCTGCTACTACAGACGGTTTGCCACGGACGCCTACCCAGAACGTAACCGTCCAGAGATGATGGAGGACATTCAAGAAACGATCGAAGCGGCATTTGCCCAAGGTCGCCCGATCATTCGTGCACTCCAGCACGAGCGTTTTCGTCGTGCAGCAGAAAGACCGGGGGTTGACTCCCTCCTCCTTGTCGGAGGGATGCTACATGCGTATCTGGCACGCATTTCCGAAGCCGAAGGCAAGCGTCTTCATCTGTACAGGCAGCCGAGAACGGGAGATGTCGATTTCTCCGTTGGCACGAACTGGCATGACTTCCTCATTGATCGAGGCGCGGCGGCGATGTTCTGTCCCGTTCCCAAGGCGCGGCGAGAGCGTCTGCAGAGACAGATCGTGGTTCTGAAGACGTTCTGGGACATCTCCTCGGCTCTGCGTGCGCGACGACTTTGGGAGATTCTTGACGACAACTGGCCGTTGCCGGTGCGGTCAGGGGTGTAGGGCGCGAAGCCGAAGGCGTGGCATTGGGGCGATGGCAGCCGGGAAATAGGGGCTCAGTCCAGCAAGGTGGCTGAGCCCCTTTGGTCAGGGATGTGTGGGTTCCCTACGTGAATCCAGAAGTCCACTGGCCAACGTTCCTATGTTGTCGTCTTGAGCCCATGGCGGTCTCCGAATCTGGAACTGCTTTGCCCCAACGTGATTGGCAGATGTCCACCTATACTGCTGCCGCCAAGTGGGCGCGTCTGAACATGACGTTCCGAGTCGGCGGCAGTGTGAGTTCGGTACTGGCAGGCACAGCGCAACTCTTGCCCCGATTCGACGGCCGCTGTGGCAGACCACATAGGCGGCGAACGGCAAGAACGAACGAACTCGCCTGTACCGAAGCGTGTTCGAAGAGCTTCACCGGTGCCGCATCGTGCTCCGTCCTAGCGTAGACAGACCATGATCCGTTGCTTTCCATGCCCACAATCTGTAAGAACTCTCTCGGCTCTTTTCGCATGCCCATTGTCGCATTCTGAAGACAGCACTTCAGCTCGCCAACGGTTGCCTGTGGATCTGCATGTGCAGTCAAAGGAACCGGGCTTGGATCCTCCTGCGTTCTCACGTGGACGACCCAGGAGTGACCATTCCTTCTGGCGAGGACCTTGAAGTGCCCGCGAGACCTCGCCGTTCGTGGGCTGAGTTTGGCATTCATGTCGTGTACTCCTTTCCGTGTATTCGCGTTCGCTACGGAGGAATGTCGTCTTCCTCACGTGTCCAACTGATCGGCACTGCTCGCTCTGTGCCCCCATGCCTCTGATATGTCTCGCGCGGCCCAAGAGTGTGTGACCGGTGCGGATGCTGGGATCGCCGGAAACGCCATGTGTTCCGGACGCACGAGTGGAGTGAGCTCCTGATCACGAACGGAGCCTTACGTTGCTGTGCATGGCATCGTACAGGCTGCACCTGCAATTGCGGGCGAGTGGTGGCTGCAGTCAGGGGTTGGTGGTCGTGTAGCGCCCTCATGGTTTCCTCCATCCTTCTGTGTTTGCTCTCTGGTTGCCACCCCTACTCGCATGCACCATGCCATGATGTCGGGAACGGACTCACGGAAACACAGACAAGCCGCAAGGCGTTGGCGAGACCGCAGTTGCGAAGATGATTCTGGCGTGCGTCCCGCCCGGGGAAGGAGACAAGGCTTCAGGAACATGGGGCGGCTGCGCACCGCATCTGTGGAGCGCAGTCCCCAAGTGAATCACAGGACGGGGGACGGTGTGCGTCTGATACGAGGCTACCCAATCAGCAGGCGTGTCGACGCCCGGGGGAAGACACTCACTGGCCTGGCACCAACGGGCTCTGATGCGTCTGTGTGGGACACGACTCCCCATTGAGTGGAATCCGCGCCCCGAATACCGACGCCGCCAAACCGACACGCTGTCACCTTCGGACAGAGGTGATGGTGCTCTGAGTACCGGAATGCAAGGTCTTAGACACACTTCTCGGCTGTGGAACCGGTGAGACAGTCCACGTTGGCACGCGGAATGCGTAGCACGGTCGCAGACGGAGGAAGTAACAGAACGGATCGAGGAACAAGGAGGGCGACATGAAATCTGATGAGTGCATCGATTTCTACGAGGACTGCTTCGTGGTTGGGGCGCACCCCTTTGGGGACTCGCAACTCCACGTCCGAGGAAGACGCTATCCCCGCGGTTGGGGTATTGAAGTGAAGAACTGCTTCCCCTATGAGGCCGCTTGGCAAGAGGCCTCTGCGGCACATGGAGCGCACCTCCTGGCAATTGGGAAGGAGCTCATGAGGTTGGGGGAGCAGCTTTGCTGCGGAACACAACCCATTCCGGTTTCGGACACCACAAGGCAGTGTGCGTGACTCCCGCCGAAATGGACAAGATGCAGACTACACCGCTTGACTGGGGCTCTGTCGCGCGGCCTCCTCCAAAGGCGTGTGCGGAGCGGTCTTGCCCCCGGGGTAGTAGTGGTCAAGCAGTGATCGGAAGTGCTTGAGGCCGCCAATGGTGGTCTCCCGCTTCCTGTCGCGGTTCAGCTTCGCCAGCAAATCCAGAAACTCACCACGTCGCGTTGACGAAAGCCGTCGGAACCTCCTGCGCCAATCAGCGTGTGCTCCGCTTTCCCTGTAGTGGGTACGGTAGATGATGTATCGATCCGGCATCGACAGGATCTCTAGGAACTCATCGAACGACTCACCAAAGGCTGCGTTGAAGAACTGAGGGTTGGGGCTGACCATGCCGTGCGTAGCGAGAAGAACGCACTGAATCCCCCGCAGGTATCGCCACACCCACTGGTCGGCTACATGCCGCCGGGTCACATCAGTGATCGGCGTGTACTTCATGGGAAACCCTGTGACGAGAATGCCAAGCTTGGTGGACAACTCAAGGTTGATGCGCATACGTTCATAGAAGTCGCGGGGGGTATCCTTGAAATTGAACATCACGTAGTTGGTGAACTCGTGGAAGCCTGCGTCAGCCAGATAGTCAACGGCCTTGCGGTACGGTCGCTCCATTCCCCGGTAGTCGAAAGCCAGCCGAACCGGTGAGACGGCGAGGGAGCCGAGCTTCCTTGCGATCTTCTTCGTGATCAATCGCGCATCAATGCCCTGGTTGAAGTCAACTGTGCGTTCTCTTCCTCCCCGTGATGCTCCGGATTTGAAACCAAGCGCGCCGATCTGTCCAAATACGCGGTCAAGGTCGTCGATGGCTAGGATGTTGTTGTCCAACAGCACAAGGTGCTGTCTTTCTCCGAACGCCTTGACGACCTGATCGACCTGCGTTCTGAGCGGCTGAAAGTACCCGAACCCCGGTTCAAGCTTCGGAACGGCGCAGAACGAACAGTTGCGTATGCAGCCAGTGGTTACGCGGCAGAAGTAGGAATCCCTTGGTCGGTAGGCGTATTCCTCGGAATCAAGAATAGAGTAGTCTGGAAGGCACTTCGCAATTGGTTTCGACTCTCCGTCTATGACCCCAGGTTTTGAAAGTGGACCGGTGATGATTCGGCACGAAACATGGTCACGGATGTAGTCGGGCAGCAGCGTTGCTCCTATTCCACCTACGACGATGGCATCTTCCGTATCTACGGAACCCCTGTAGTATCGAATCGTTCTGACGGTGCGCGGCAATTCATACGTAAAAAGGGAGGACACATAGACCCTGTGCCAATGTAGGGCTCGCAGAGTCTCGTTGCGGCCCCGAACAAAGGTGACCTTGTCCCCCCGACTCTTATGGTACGTCGCCAACCGGAGGAGTCCGAGCGGAGGGAATTTCGATCGGTAATCCGGCTCGACGAGGAGAATGTTCCGCATCGTAGATCACTTGTGGTTGTTGTTCACCTGGTACTTCGCACTGATTGCCTCCTTGACCGCTTGCAGGCAGTCATGGCTCTTCGTGCACGGGGCTTCGGAGAGAACAGTGTCGATGATAGCCATGACATCCGCGAGGACCTTCCGCTGCTTGCGGTCCAGATTGGACTTCAGTTTCTGAGCGGCATAGACATCCTTCTTCTCCAAGCGTTCGCGCACCGCCTTGAGCGAAGTAAGAACGCTCTGGAGCTTCTGCTTCTCCGCCGGCGTCTCGCGGTTGTCATGCGCCTTCTCAACGCGGGAGACCTCGCGATCCAAGCGGACGACAAGTCGTTCGCGCTCGTCGCCGGAAGATAGACCCGTCTGAAGTGCCTTCTTGGTCACTTCGACGGTTGATTTCGCCGACGAGACCACTTTCTGTGTCGGGCGGGACTTCGCTGCGGATGCATCGTGGCATGCCTTGCAGTGGTTACGCACGAATGGCGCAAGCTGGTCCTTCACGTCAACCCAGGCGTCGGTCGCCTCAAATCCGTCGCGGCGGGCGTTCGGGATGACGCCGTCCGTCAAGACGTGCACCTCCCCTATGGTCCAGGCATTGAGTCGCCCCTCGTTCCCGGGGAATATCTCTGCCATCCGTTCGGGGCCGCCGATTGCGATGTTGTTTCGCCGGAAGCGTATCCCGGCGACCCTGTCGTCGCCAAACATCCCGAGCAGGTCGGAATCCCCGTACCACATCCAGAAGGCCGGGGAATCGGTCGATAGGTCCGGCGGGAAGAACTGGACATCCCTGATCTGAATCTCGTAGTTGTCTCTCTTCGTCTTGTAGCGCCCGCAGTATGGTTTGAACACTTGGCGCTCTATCCCGTCACTCGTCTTGATGACCATCTTGACGGTTGGCATGCAGAGCCCGTGCTCTTTGGCCCACTTCTGAATCTTCGGGGCGAAGACAAAGCGCTGCGAGTCAAACTCGACGGGCGCGACCTGGCAGAGGTATGTCTCCAGTTGCGCAAGGTCGAGGAATGCATCAAGCTTCGGATCAATGTTCTCCAAGGTCACCTGGAATGAGTGTGCCGACTTGGGGGCTTCTTCGATATCCTCGGATGTGTTGTGGCTCAGAAGCTCGGACAGTTCCTTGACGCCCTTCAGATCCGGTGTCAGCGCTTTTCGAATGCTGGCGCAGTCGAACGCGATGGATACGGACTCGTCGCTGTAGGCGGTCGTTGTCGTGAATGTCAGGCGGTCGCAGTAGGCGATGCCTGCAAGGCGACCGATCCCCCGGAACCCGGCCTCCTGTCCATAGACCTTTGAGGACATACCGATGTTCAGAAGACGCTGAAGTGCGTCCTGCGGGGATTGCCCCGTTCCGTTGTCGCGGATGGTCAATGAACGTGTCTTGGCGTTCAGGTGCAATTCAATGACGCCGGTGTGCGGTTTCAGCATCTCGAAGCGTTCGGCAGAGAGAATCGCGTCGGATGCGTTCTGAACGTATTCGCGAATGCAGTCGAACGGGTTCGAGTACATCCCTGTTGTTAGTGTTTCGAGGACGAAGGCCCCGATCTTGGGTGTGTGCTTCACTGCTCCACGTCCTCCTTGTAGTAGCACGGAAAGGGAAACTGCACCTTGATGAGGTGAGTCTTGAAAACTGCGTGCTGGAGCAACAGGCTCCCTTTCTCGAGCCGGGTGATCGAGGCACGATGCGATTCGGGGAAGTACCGGTAATCTGGGCATTTGGCCATTTCTACAGGACTGGTCCGGCCGTAGACGTTCGTGCTGCAGTTGCCGAGAATCCGGTCGTGGACGGCGCTACGAAACTGTTCCGCGCCAAGCAGAATGACACCCAGGGACCTTCCCCGTTCGGTGACTTCAAGCAGGATGCTCGTCAATGAACGACCACCGGAATCAGTCTTCGGAGCGTACTTGTTGAGTTCGTCGGCGAAGATGATGACTCGCCCCACGTCAGAGGGATCAACATCTTCGTCTTCCCCGAGTTTGATGTTGCGTATCGTGCTCGTGACATCTCCAACCACAAGGCACTGGAGGTAATCCGGCAACGGTTCGATGTCGATGACAAGGATTGAGCCAGGCTTCAGTTGGCGCACGGCGTTTGCAACGAGCGCTTGCCGGCGCTCGTCCTGAGAAGTCAGCGCCATTTCAGCGAAGAATGGGTTGGCTGTTCGTGTCTGGACAAACCTGTTGAACTTGCGCCATGACTGGACGGTGACCTTGCTGCCGGCCTGTTGGCCGCGTTGCGCCCGCCTGCTGATTTCTTCGCGGAAAGCATCCCAGCTTGATGCGGGGAGGTCGCGTACTTCGTCGTAGATTGACTCAATGGTGCTGTTGGGGTCATCCACATCGGCCAAGAGAAGGCGCATCTTCTCCTTCATTGTGTCCACGTCATAGTAGAAGTTCTGTGCGCGTCCCTCGCGCTGTTGCTTCTCTAGAATCTGGCGCGGCGCGCTCGTGTTCGAGTAGCCGTTTGCCTGCCGGCGTTCGGCGTACGGATAGAGATAGCGGACGTTCTGGAACGGGCGCGGCTCAAGGCCGCACTTGGACCATTCCGCAATCTGGCGCTCTGACAACGGCTGCAACGGGTCCTCGTCAATCGCGAGCAGATCGCTCCCCTTGACGTTGAACAGGATCATTGACGCATCTTGCCCCATCCGCTGCTGAATCGAGTTGAGCAGGAACATGGCGTAGGATGTCTTGGTCGCAAGACCAGAGATACCGGCAATGTTCAGGTGCGCACCTTCAGGACCGAGGATGTAACTGGACTCGAATTCGATGGGCACCTCTGCCCCGTAGGACATGCTGATGTATCCGGCTGGGATTGGTCTCCGGAAACCGACAAGGCCTAGAGCGGTACGCACACCCTCCACGTCGGCTGTCTCGACCAATGCTGCATCTCGCACGGGCATCTCGATGTTCTTGGAGTTGTAGAGGACCTCAGCCTCCGCGATGGTTGTTCCCATGCGCGGGTTGATCGGTTCTGCTGCCACGTCGCCGAAGTCGGAAGAAACGAAGCTGGCCAAATGGCCTGCACTGTCCGTGATGTGCTGAAGATCCTTGATTATGGCGTAGGTATAACTGTCCTTGATGTGGCGTATGCGAATGACATCGAAGATGCGGATCTCCTCGTCATCCGCCAACCAGAAGCGCAGGGCATTGAAGCTCGTCGGCTTGCGCTCCGTCGCGGTGACTTTGCCTATCACTTTGGGCTGCATTGTGCTTGTCTCCCGTATTGCTGAGCTCAGAAGAGCGCTTCGAACCGAACATCGCTCAACAGACTCGACTTGATGAAGTTCTCAGCGACATACACGGGGTACAGGTGTGTCGCCCAGCGCTTGTCGGCACCGTATGCCGTGACGTTTCGCTCACGAAGAAGGTGGGCCGAGATCGTGGTGATTCGATCGGCGTCCAAGCCCTGCTGCTCCTCAATTCGGTCGACGGCATAGCACTCGATCTTGATGATGCCCTGAAGGGGATTGGACATCTTCTCGGGTTGCCGCAGGCGTAAATACCACATGCCGATATGTCTGCCCTCTTCAAGGGTCTTGAATACTGGTGTTCTCTCTCCCATGAAGAGCCCGGACGTGATGGCTCCGACATCCTTCTTGCGACGACCACTCCCCACAGGGAAGGACGACCGGAAGGTCTTGGATACGCCAAGGACGTTTCTGAACTGCAGGAAATCGAACCCACGCCCACGGACGTTCTTGTAACGAAGTGGCCCATCCTTCACGAGCATGGCGTTTGTCTGGAGAAGCTGCTTCTCCGACATGTCGTGAACGGCCTGGAGTTCGAGATCCGCCATGAATGACATGACCTTTGCGACGCCGAGGTCAACCGGGTCTCGATCCGGTTTCACCTTGTAGCGCAGGAGCTTGAAACGGTTTCCCGTGGTCTTCTCGATCTTCTCGCCAAGGGCGACCATATCCTCGGGACTGGCGAGCTGGTCGGGAAACGCGATTGCGTTTGCGAAGGAACAGAAATCACGCAGAGGGACGTATCGCCGGCGAGACTGCTGGCGTTCAACGACCGCGACACCGACCTGACCGGCGATGAGCGGCAGATATCGGCCTTTTACCAACAGATCGCCAATCTTGTACGTTCGTCGAGACCCATCAAGAAAGTAGCGGATGATGGATGGGACAGATCCATGGATGTCAGGTGTATCAACGGTAGAGTGCTTTGGATTGGGATTCTCGAAGAGATCCGTTGCCTGGTGCTCCTCGCTTTCCGCGTACTCACGGTGTCTGTCATAGTCAAGGTTGACACGGTCGCACGGCAGGCACTCCACACCTGGTCGCTTGATCGTGTCGTTGATCACCTCGATTATCCGTTGCATGCGAACTCTACTCCTCTGGGGCTGGGGTAGGAGGATTCCCAGAAGCCTTGCCTGACTGAATCCACGCGTTTACTTCCTCTTTCCGGAACTTCCACAATCGTCCCAGCTTGTGCGCCGGCATTTCCTTTCGCTCAATCCACTTGTATACCGTATCGCGGTTGATCCCGAGGTACTCGGCGATTTCCTCGACGGAAAGCCATTTGTCTTCCATGTGGCCCTCGTGGTTACGCACCGACCAAGGTGCTGAGTCTCTCAAGTGATGTGCGACTGTAGCAGCCCGTGTCCGACAGAACCAGTGTAAACAGACTTCAGCCCTCTTCGTGCCAAATGGATTGGGGTTTCTGCGGGCGGGCCGACGGCAGGCGCGGTTTCTCGCCCGTAGCTGGCCGCAGGCCACTCAGGGCGAGAGGCCGTGCCTGACGCCTGGCCGTGGTCCGGTGCTGAACGGAGTGCGGGCCGCGGCTGAACACGTAGGTCGTCTTCGGCCTCGGTGTGAACGGCCGTGGCTCGCACGGTGTTCATGGGGGTCAATGAGAACCCTTCCACGGAGGCGCGAGGGAACGGCTTGCCCGTGGACTCGGCCGACCCCAGCGTGAGCCAGCCTGCGCAGTCCACGCGACCGATGGGAGCAGCGCGGACAGCGGGGCCCTGCGAAACGCCTGCCGCCCGGAGATACGGTGTGGATTCGGAACACGCGCCTAGAATGGCCAGTGACGCACGTTGATGGGATGCGGCGGCGGCAGGCTTCGCGCGCGAAAAGCGGGGTATGGGGTGCAACCCCATCCTTCCTTTTGCAGGCGCCTCTACGCGCGCGAGCCGCGCGCCGCAGCAAAAGGCAACGCGTCCGGCCCCTGAGGGCCGTCGACGCAAGGGGGACAATATGTACAGGTGCGCGTACGCGCACACCTTGCCTGAGTGATCCGGAGTGTAACGGAGGATCAATCAGGAGTTTCTGGGGTTAAGGGGTCTTGATTGATAGATATGTTCAGGTTGATTGAAGAATATGGCACGGCGTTCTGCGGGCGTGACCGGCGGCGAAGCCGCAGGATGCGACCGCAAAATGCCGCGGGGAGTGGCTGGGAGGAGGGATTGGGCAATGCGGCCGCTGATCGAGATGCCCGGCAACGGAGAGCGGATGACCACAGCTTGCGAGGACACAGCCGCACTCGGTTGCCGGACATTCCTCATGGGAGCCGACAGGCCGGGGTATCCTCCGGGGGGCAGCTTGTGTGCTGATGGGCTGTCCGGCAACCCGGCTGTCCCTGCACAACGTGCAGGAGCATCCGGGTTGCCGGCTCGCGGTGATGCTCATGGAGTATGACCGCGAGTGCCCGTCAGCGCGCTGCTGCCGGGGTCACGTAGAATCGGGCAGGCGTTCAAGTGCTGCGCAGTCGGCGTAGACGACCGCGCTGCATTTGGCACGACTGGGGGCAACATGCGGGAGCATTCCTTCCGGGGTTCCTCGGAGGGAGAGGAACAGGGTCTCTCTGCTTTGGCACAGAGGTCTTCTGCCGACAGATCCCGACGTCGGGATTGCGGCAGAAGTCCGCTGCGGGGACGGCGGGGGAGGATTCGGGTCTCTGCGGCGGAGTGGTGACTGCTGAAACGGACCGGGTATCCAGCGTAGCGGGTTCCCGGAGCGGAACAGAGGCGACATCTCGGCCGATCCCTGGGGAACGCCTCTGAAGTGGCCTTCCGTGAAGACCACTTGAAAGGCGTTCGGGGTCTGAACAAGGGCGGCGGGCGGGTCCAGTCTGGAAGCGGCGACATTTCGCCACGGCAGACAGGCTGTGCCGGTTGCAGTGCCCGTAGGGTGTCGCGACCGGGTCAGCTTGGCTGACGTGGCGGAATCTGGCCGCCACTGGGGGCAGGATTCGGTGTGCGTTTTCTGGCCGCGTTTGCGCGAGAAGACAACACACACGGAATCCTGCCGGGGTCCCAAGGGTGTGGTGGGTGGGGTTCCACATTTCTCCGCACTGATCCGCCGCCGTCAGGCGGCATGAGGATGCCGAGGATTTGGGCCGCCTACGGCGGGATTTCCGGCCCGGAGGGCCGGGTTTGCTGCTGGAAAGAGCCTGTGGGGAGCCTGTTGAAGACAGGAAGAAGTCGAGCGTCCCGGCTTGCAAAGCCGGATGCTCGACACCACGGAACCCCGAGCACGCCGCCTACGGCGGGTCTCGGGGTGACCCGGCGCACAAGCCTGCGTCAAGCGTTGACGCGGTGCGTGCGCCGCATGGATGGCGCGAGAGCGCCGGGGATTCTGCATGAGACGTGCCGAGCTTGTCCGGCACGGCTCATGCGGGGACGCCGGGGACGGCGTCAGGGCACAACAAGAGCGAAGCGTTGAAGTGGCGAAGCCACACCGCAAGGGGCGCTGGCGCGGAACTTGGCTTCTCAGCAAGTTCCGTGAGCAGCGCGGGGGCTTCGCAGCGCGTGGGATTACCGTCAGCAGGACCGATCCGGGTTGCGCGTGGGAGGGCGTGAGCATGAACCGTGACACCTATGGTGGCGCGGTTCATGGCCTTGGGAAGCGCGGAAGGAACGGCGGCACTGTGAACCACGGTTGCGCGGACATGGGTGAGCCGCGTTAGCGGCGAGGATGCGGAGAGCGTTGCTTCACCAGCCACGCAGCGGAACGTCGTGCGCGTCCACAGCAAGGCTCGTGACGGAGCGCAGCGACGGCGCGAGCCTTGCGGACGCGGCACGGCGTGGAGCGGTGGACCTCGCCGACCACGTAGCGGCTGGCGTGGCCCGTGCCCGACCGTAGGGAGGATGCAGCACGGGCCATGCAAGCCGCGGTGCACGGGGGATAGCGTAGGCCCGGCGCAGCCGGGCCGGAGCGGCGGTAGCCCGCGAGGGCAGTAGACCACGACGCGGCAGCGTCGTGGGTCGGTTGGGTGGTCGGCATCGCCCTGGGGGTCGTCGTCGCCTACGCGCGTAGGGTTTCCCCCACGCTTCCCTGTTCTGCTTCGCAGACCAGGGCACCCTTTGCCCCCTTCCAGAGACGCGCATCCTTGTCTCTCCGCAAGCGGTACCTCTCCATGATGTCCGTTATCCACTCGGGAGTCTGGCCGATGGCTCGTTACTCACTCTGAGGTCCATTGCAGACAGCACCGGCATAGGGATGATCGAATGATATGGAAGTAGTGATGAAGATATGCGGCGCGTTCCGGCCAAGGTCAGGCCGGAACGCGCGTCGGGATCGCCTTGAACGGCGACCGGGTTCCGCGTAGATTACGCGGCATGTAAGACGGTGTCGTTTCTAACAACGGTCAACAGACACCGCCA
>Ga0272442_10002024_pt1 | contig 29876 bp, 21 predicted proteins | sample SSMForm2O_FD_200262 | JGI IMG/M metagenome (GOLD analysis project Ga0272442, IMG submission 200262) | Marine sediment archaeal communities from Little Sippewissett salt marsh, Falmouth, MA, United States - SSM-Form-2O | ecosystem: Environmental > Aquatic > Marine > Wetlands > Sediment ...
CAACGGCTGCCCATCCTGCCGCTGCGTTCCCTGCAGGGCCTGGTGTACGAAGACTGGAACGTCAACGGCCGCCGCGACGCGGGTGAAAATGGAATCGCCGGCATCCGCCTCAGGGATTCCCGGGGGCGTTTCCTGACCAGTGACGGCGAGGGCCGTTTCCAGGTTCCCTCGGGAGGCGACCAATTGGGCGTCCAACTGGACCCCGACTCCCTGCCGGCAAACATGGTTCTCTCGACACCCATGACCCGCATGGTTTCCCGGTTCTACCGGGCACCCATGGAGTTCGGGCTGGTTCCCTGCACCACGATTTCCGGAAAAGTGTTGTCAGACCGGGACGGCGATGGTACGCCCGACGCCCCGACCGGAGGCGTGGCCGGGGCGGAGATTCGCGCCGGAGACCGCCGGGTGTTTACGGACAAGGACGGCCGATTCCGCCTGGCGAACCTGCCCCGAACCTGGGTATCCCGCGTAAAACTGGTGTCCCCCCGGGGAATGGTGATCCGTATGGATCCTGAAAACTGACCATATCCGCTCCGGTTGATTTGAACCAAGATGCCGGGCCGCCGTATAGTCTTAATAAAGGGCCCGCTTCAAACATGAGGCGTGGCGCCGAAAGACCATCAAGGAGGCCCCATGAAACGATTGATCCCGATTGCACTTATTTTCGCCCTGGCGGCATGCCTGGCCGCGGGAGATGGAGAGGCGCGCCTGTTGCGCACTCCCGACATAAACGGCGACCGTATCGTCTTCGGATACGCCGGTGACATATGGACCGTGCCGGCTGCCGGTGGAACCGCCCGGCGGCTGACTTCCCACAAAGGCTTGGAGCTTTTTCCCCGCATCTCCCCGGACGGCAGGTGGATCGCCTTTTCCGGCGAGTATTCCGGTTCCCGCCAGGTGTACGTGATCCCCGCCGAGGGGGGAAGCCCCAGGCAGCTTACCTGGTACAACGACGTGGGCGTCATGCCGCCCAGGGGCGGTTACGACCACATCGTACTCGACTGGACCCCGGACAGCCGCAACATCCTGATCCGGGCCAACCGTACCCCTTACGGCCAGCGCAACGGCAAATACTTTCTGGTCAGCCTGGAGGGCGGTCTGGAAACACCCCTGGCTATCCCGGAAGGCGGCTTCGGCTCATTCTCCCCGGACGGTACCCAGGTGGTGTTCACCCCCATCTGCCGGGAATTCCGTACCTGGAAACGCACCAAGGGCGGACGCGCCCAGGATGTATGGATCTATGACCTGAAAAAAGACTCTTCCCGCAGGCTGACCACATTCACCGGTACCGATCAGCATCCTTTCTGGTTCGGCGACACCATCTACTTCGTGAGTGACCGCGACCTGACGCTGAACTGGTACGCCCATGATCTGGCCAGCGGGAAAACCCGCCGGGTAACGAATTTCAAGGATTTCGACGTGCTGTGGCCCTCGGGTCACGACGGCCGTCTGGCCTTTGAAAAGGGCGGACGCATTTTTGTATTGAACACCCGCGACGATTCCTCTCAAGCCGTTTCGGTCCGCATTCCCTCGGACCGGCCGGACGCTTTGCCGGGATTCCGCAAGGTCAGCGAATTCGTATCCCGCTTCGGATACGGGATTTCACCTTCGGGAAAACGGGCGGTATTCGACGCCCGGGGCGACATATTCACCGTCCCCGCCGAAAAGGGAGTCATCTACAACCTGACCCGCACCCAGGGAATCCGGGAAATGTATCCCGCCTGGTCTCCCGACGGCAAAGGGATCGCCTGCATTTCCGACCGGACCGGCGACTACGAGATTCTCCTGCTGGATCCCGCCGGAGAAAAAGCGCCCCGTCAGCTCACCCGGGATCACAAAGTATGGAAATACCCTCCCACCTGGTCTCCCGACGGCTCGTTCCTGTTGTTCGCGGATATGAACCGCGAATTGCAACTAGTGGAAGTGGCTTCCGGCGAGATCACCGTGGTCGACCGGGATCATCGCGGCGATATCCACGACTACGCATGGTCCCCGGACGGTAAATGGATCACCTACTCCAAGAGCGGGGACAACTACCTGAGTTCCCTTTACGCCTATTCCGTCCCGGAAAAGAAAAGCCGGAGACTTTTCACCGACGGTTTCGACAACTACGAGCCGGTATTTTCCTCCTGCGGCCGCTATATCTTTTTCGTTTCCAAGCGGGATTTCCGTATGAACTTCTCCAACTTCGAGTTCGATTTCATATACAATCGGGCGGAACGGATCTACGCCGTTGCCCTCACCGCCGATACACCGCCCCTTTTCCCGCCCCAGAACGACCGGGAGGTAACACCTCCCACCGATAAAGCCAAGAAATCCGGGGACAAGGCGAAAAGCAAAGCCAAAACCCAGGTCCGCATGGACTTCGACGGCATGGAGAAACGGGTAGTGGCCCTGCCGTTGAAAGCCGGCAACTACGGGGGCCTGGTGGTGGTGGATTGCGGATTGCTCTACGCCTCGGAAGGCAAATTGTTCCGCTTTGACATGAAAGAGAAAAAGGCCAAAGCCATCATGCCCGGCATCCAGGGATACGATGTCAGTCATAACGGCAAGAAACTCCTTTACCGGACCGGACGCCACGCCTATGGCATCGTGGACATCAAGCCCGGTCAGAAAAGCGGGGCCGGCAGGCTCGACCTCTCCGGCATGAGCATGAAGATCGACCCCCGCAAGGAGTGGCGCCAGATCTTCAACGAAGGTTGGCGCATCTTCCGCGACTGGTTCTACGTGCGCAACATGCATGGCGTGGACTGGAACGCGATCCGGGAAAAGTACGCCCCCTTGCTGGAACACGTGGCCCACCGGGCCGACCTGGACTACATTTTCGGCGAGATGGTCGGCGAATTGAACGCCGGACACACCTATGTCAATTGGGGAGACTTCCAGCGGGTCGAACGGATCAACACCGGACTGCTGGGCGCGGAACTCGAAGCCGACGCCAAAGCCGACCGCTACCGGATCAGCAGCATCTTCCCCGGAGAAAACTGGCACGAGGCCACCCGCTCGCCCCTGACCGAACAGGGAGTCGACGTGCGGGAAGGTGATTACATCCTGAGCCTGAACGGACATAACCTGACCCTGAAAGACAATCCCTACGCCTTCCTGGAAAACACCGTGGGCCGGCAGGTGGAAATCGTCGTCAACACATCCCCCGGTACCGAGGGCGCCCGCACCATCCAGATCCGTCCCATCGCTTCGGAGGTTCAGCTGAGATACCAGAACTGGGTTCGTCAACGCGCCGAAATGGTGGAGCGCCTTTCCGGCGGCCGCGTCGGCTACATCCACGTGCCCAACACCGCTGTTGAGGGCAACCGGGAACTTTTCAAGGGATTGTACGCACTGCGCCACAAGGAAGCCCTGATTATCGACGATCGCTACAACGGCGGCGGCTGGAGCCCGGGCAAGATGATCGAGGCCCTGTCGCGCAACGTGGTCAGCTATTGGCACCGCCGGGATCTCAAATTGCGTCCCGAGCCCATGTACGCCCATGACGGCCCCAAGGCAATGCTCATCAACCACTACTCCTCGTCGGGAGGCGATAACTTCCCCTACTGGTTCCGCAAGAGCAAGCTGGGCCCCCTGTTCGGCACCCGCACCTGGGGCGGCCTGATCGGATACGGCTGGAGCCCCGGACTGGTGGACGGCCCCAGCTTCGCGGTACCCATGTCGGGAATCGTGGGTACCGATGGGCAATGGACGGTTGAAGGTGTAGGCATCTATCCGGACAAGGAAGTCTACGATACCCCCGACGCCGTGGCCAAGGGCCGGGATCCCAGCCTGGAAGCCGCGGTGAAATACCTGCTGGAAGAGTTAAAGAAAAATCCATCCAAGAAGATATCCACTCCGGCGGAACCCGATCGTTCCGGATGGTACGAAAAAGAAATCCATTAATCATTGATCCGGCGCGGCGCCGGTCCGGCGCCGCGCCGCCCTCCCTTTCCTGTTACAAACTTGTTACAATTAAACCATAACCTCACCGGGTACGGATACGTACAAAACGGGTGAACCCCCGTATATCCGTGTGGTTGCGCAAGGAGCAAAAATGAAGCATGCCTGGATCGGCCTGATCGTAGTGACAGTATTGATTTCCGCCTGCGGCGGCGATAAAGAAAAGAAGCAGGGTGAGAAATCTCCGCCCGCAGGCAAAGCCGCGTCCGTCAAGGCGGAAGGGAAAGACTCAAAATTGCCGTCCCGGCTGCAACAGGCCGTAAAAGACGGGAAACTCTCCGCTGAACAGGCCCGGCAAATCATGGCCCGGCGGGTCGGAGGCGCCGACAAACCCCTGGTGCGTCTGGGGAAAGCCTCCCGAGGAGAAATCAGAAACCATCTGGTACTGAACGGAACCGTGGAACCCGAGCGCAGCGTGGAGGTCTACTCCCGCCTGGCCGCGTACGTGGAAGCGGTTATCCGCGAAGAGGGCGTCCAGGTGAAACAGGGAGACATCCTTGCCCGTCTGGATGACACGGAAATCAGCATCAGTCACCAGCAGGCCAAAATTCAGCTGGAACAGGCCCGCCTCACCCTGGAAGAAGAAAAGAACAACCATGAGCGCAACAAGGAACTCAAGGACAACGAATTGATCTCCGATATGGACTTTCAGGCTTCGGAAGCCCGTTTTCGCCAGGCCCGCCTGGAAGTCGAGAACAAGACGGAAAACTTCAAGAACCTGGACCTGCAGTTGAACTACACCCGGGTCCGCGCCCCGGTATCGGGTTTCGTCACCCAGCGCCTGATCGAAGTCGGTGACCGGGTCACCGCCAACCAGCATGTGTATACGGTGGAAGACTTCTCCCCCCTGCTGATCCGGGTTTTCGTGCCCGCCGCGGATATCGGGAAATTGAAAACCGGCATGACCGCCGACGTGAGTTCCGACACCCTGTCGGGACGGGCCTTCCAGGGAAGGATCAAGCTGATCAATCCCCGCATCGACGTCCAATCCGGCACGGTCAAGGTGACCATCGAAGTGAATGACGCCAGCCTGACCCTGAAACCCGGCATGTTCGTTGAAGTCAACATCATCACCCGCAGCCGGAATGACGCCCTGGTCATCCCCCGCACCGCGGTCGTCTATCAGCGGGACCAGGTATTGGTCTTCCGGTACCGGGACGGCAAGGCCGTGGCCGCGCCGGTCACCGTGGGCGTGACCGAAGATGACCGGGTGGAAATCGTGAAGGGCATCGACGAGGGCGAAACCATCATTATCCAGGGAGCCGAGGTTCTCAAGGATGGTACCGAGGTCAGCGTCCTCAAATGAAAATCGTCAATTTCTCTCTGCGTCACCCGGTTACGGTGTTCATGTTCTCCGTGGCCGCGATCATTTTCGGCATGATCTCCTACTCCCGGCTTAACCTGAACCTCCTGCCCCATATCTCTTATCCCACCCTGACCATAAAGACCGAATACCCCGGTACCGCCCCGGCGGAGATCGAACACATCATCACCAAGCCGGTGGAGGAAACCGTGGGCGTGGTGGACAACGTAGTCAACATCTCCTCCATTTCCCGGGCGGAAGCTTCGGAAGTCACCGTTGAGTTCGCCTGGAACACCAACATGGATTTCGCCACCCTCAAGGTCAGGGAGAAGCTCGATCTCCTCAGCCTGCCGTTGGGCGCGCTGAAACCGGTGATCCTGCGCTACGATCCGAATACCGAGCCTATCATCAAGCTGGGCATCACCGGAACTCCGGGATTGAGCCGGATCCGCTACCTGGCGGAAACCGATATCAAACAGGCCGTCGAGAGCATCGAAGGTGTGGCCGCCTGCTCCATCTCCGGCGGGCTGGAGGATGAAATCCATATCGACCTGGACGAACGCCAGTTGAGCCTGCTGAACATCTCGGTTTCCCAGGTGGCCCAGAGGCTGTCCCAGGAAAACGTGAACCTTTCCGCGGGCATCCTGAAGCAGTCGGACAGCCAATACCTGGTCCGCACGGTAAACGAGTTCAAAACCGTTGATGAAATAAAGGAAATCATTATCGAAAAGCGCGAAAGCATCCCCATCAAACTGGGCAGCCTGGCCAAGGTATTCCGGGGCTACAAGGAACGCAAGGTGATCTCCCGCATCAACGGCCGGGAATGCATCGAAGCCGCGGTGTACCGGGCCGCGGACGCCAACACCGTCAAAGTGGCGGACGCCCTCAGCCAGAGGCTGCAAAAAATCGAGGGAGAGATCCTCCGGCCCCGGGGCCTGGAGTACCGGATCATCACCAATCAGGCGCGCTTCATCAAAAGCACCATAGACGAAGTCATCCACACGGCGGTATTGGGTGGACTGCTGGCGGTCCTGGTACTGCTCTATTTTCTGAAAAATATGCGCAGCACCATCATCATCGGCCTGGCCATCCCCATATCCGTAATCATCACCTTCTTCTTGATGTTCTCTTTCGACATCACGTTGAACATCATTTCCCTGGGGGGCCTTGCCCTGGGCATAGGCATGCTGGTGGACAACTCCATCGTGGTCCTGGAGTCCATTCAAAGGAAAAGGGAAGAAGGAATAGACCTCTACAACGCCGCCCTCAGCGGGGCATCCGAAGTGGCCAGCGCGGTCACGGCTTCCACTTTTACCACGGTGGCGGTATTTTTCCCCATCGTGTTCATCGAAGGCGTGGCCGGACAATTGTTCCGGGACATGGCCTTGACCGTCACCTTCTCGCTGCTGGCCTCTCTGGTGGTATCCCTGACCCTGGTTCCCATGCTCTATACCGCCCTGCGAAGAGAAAACTCCCGGGAGCGGCTCAATACTCTTTTTCAGCGCGTCTTCCGTCCGCTGGACCGGGTTTACGACCGCACCTTCGCCTGGTACGATCGGGTTCAGGAGCGTACCCTGTCACGGCGGCGCCCCATCGTGCTGTCGGTACTGGGCATTTTCCTGCTGGCCCTGGTAGCCTTCAACTTCATGGGCCAGGAATTGATCCCCGTGATCTCCCAGGGGGAATTCCTGGTAAACATCGAGTTTACCCCCGGCACATCGCTGCAGGAAAACACCCGGACCGTATCGGAGATTACCCGGCGACTGCGGGCATACCCGGAGATAAGCAGCGTTTACGAGCTGATGGGTAAGGGTTCGCGGGGCGGGATATCCTTCCAGGAGGAAAGAGAAAACCTGTCGGAACTGACCGTCCGCCTGAATGAAGGCATCCTGGGCCGCGGGGAAGAGGCGGTGATGAACCGGGTCCGGTCGGACCTGGAGCCCATGAAGGATCTCAAGATCAAAGTATACCGGCCCCGGCTTTTCTCGTTCAAGGCGCCCCTGGAGATCGTGGTGTCCGGAGATGACCTGGATGAGTTGAAACGGGTTTCCGACCAATTGGTGACCCGTATGCGGAACATAGAGGGATTGATTGACATTAAATCTTCCATGGAGGACGGCTACCCGGAAATCCAGATATTGTTCAACCGCTCCGTACTGGCTTCCCAGAACATGACCATCAACGATGTGGGCGGTCAATTGCGGGACAAGATCGAAGGCAACGTGGCCACCCAGTTCATTGAAAGCGACCGGGAAGTGGACATCCGGGTGCGCGTCTCGGAGAATTTCCGTGACCAGGTGGATAAAATCCAGCGCATAAACGTCCGCAACGGCCTGGGCTTGAACGTTCCCCTGCGGGCCATCGCCAATGTACGCCTCAGTGAAGGTCCCGCGGAGATCCGCCGCATGCACCAGCAGAAAGCGGCGGTGGTGACCGCCAACATCTCCGGCACCGATCTGGAGAGCGCTTCCAGCGCCATCATGGAACAGGCCGACACCATCCCCCATAGTGAAGGGTCCCGCATCCGCCTGGCCGGGCAGAGCCAGGAGCGCGACGTAGCTTTCCGATCCATGGTTTTCGCCATCCTGCTGGCGGTGTTCCTGGTCTACCTGGTCATGGCCTCTCAATTCGAATCCTTCCGCAAACCCTTTATCATCATGTTCACCATCCCTCTGGGCATTATCGGAGTGGTGGCCGCGGGTTTGGTCGTGGGGATCTCGGTGAACGTCATCGTACTGATCGGGCTGGTGATTCTCTCGGGCATCATCGTAAACAACGCCATTGTGCTGGTGGACTATACCAGCCAGCTCCAGTCCCGGGGCCTTTCACGGCGGGAGGCCATCCTGCAGGCGGCCCGGGTACGCTGGAGGCCCATCCTCATGACCACCATCACCACGGTATTGGGGCTGCTGCCCATGGCACTGGACTTCCGGGAAGGATTCGAAATCCGCATACCCCTGGCGGTCACATTGATCGGCGGACTGATCTTCGGCACCTTTCTGACCCTGGTGTTTATCCCCATTGTCTACAGCCTGGTGATCCCGGACAAAGCCCCCGACACATCAGCCGGTGAACCCGCATGAATCTACCCCAATTTTCATTGAAGCGCCCGGTCACCATCGTGGTGGCCATGCTGGTCTTTATTACCATCGGCATCATCTCCCTGACCCGGCTGCCCCTGGAAATGTTTCCCGACATCTCTTTCCCCGGGCTGATGGTCTGGGTCCCCTACCCGTCCTCTTCGCCGGAAGAAGTGGAACGTACCATTACAAGGCCCCTGGAAGACATCCTGGCAACCATCAACAACCTCAAGACATTGCGCTCCACCTCCCATTCGTCCAGTTCCCGCATCTTCATGGAGTTCGAGAACGGTACCAACATGGACCTGGCATCCATGGAGATCCGGGACAAGATCGACCAGGTCAGAGACAATCTGCCCGACGACATCGAACGCATCCAGATCCGGCGCTGGTCCACATCGGACTTTCCGGTCATATCCTTCAGCCTGACCGTACCGGGCATGCCCCTGCACACCCTCTACCAGAAGGCCGAAGACATCATCCAGCCGGACCTGGAACGGATCGACGGCGTGGCCAACGTGGATATCCGGGGCATCCGCAACAAGCAGTTGATCATCCACCTGCATCCCGAAGCCTTTTACTCCTCGGGCATCAACATCATCGACCTGGTCACCACCATCCGCAACAACAACATCAACATATCCGCCGGGTACCTGGAGGAGGATCGTCTGGAGGGACGCCGCCGATTCCAGGTGCGCGTACCCGGGGAGCTCAAGGTAGCCGAGGAGATCGCCGGACTGCCATTGAACGACAAGGGCTTGCGCATCCGGGATGTGGCGGACATCACCTACGATTACCCCCGCAAGGAATCCTTTTATCGACTCAACGGCCATGAAGCCATCAGCTTCCGTATCTACCGCGCCTCCAACGCCAACGTGGTGGACGTCTGCACCCGGGTACGGGAAGTCATGGAAAAAATGAGCCGGGAGGACGGCCCCATGGCGGGCCTCCAGACTCTGTATTTCCACGACCAATCCGAAGACATTCTCCTGAGCCTCAAGGATCTATCGGTGGCGGGCTTGATCGGCGGCCTGCTGGCGGTGCTCACCCTGCTCTTCTTCCTGCGCAAACTGCGCACCACGGTCATTATCGCCATGGCCATCCCCATGGCCCTGGTGTTTACCTTCAGCCTCATGTACCTCTACCGCGCCCTGTTCAACTCCTCCATCAGCATTAACATCATATCCCTCAGCGGGTTGATGATGGCCGTGGGCATGCTGGTGGACAACGGCGTCGTGGTATTGGAAAACATTTTCCGCATGCGCCAGGAAAAGGGGTTGGCCCCGGGACTGGCGGCGGTGCGGGGCAGCAGCGAAGTGGCCATGGCGGTAACCGCCTCCACCCTAACCACCCTGGTGGTGTTCGCCTCGCTGGGATTCATGTCGGGATCGGGATTCGGGCGCTGGATGGGAGACTTCGCCCTGACCATCTCCCTGGCCCTCGTCGCCTCCCTGCTGGTTTCGCTCACCTTTATCCCCCTGGCTGGCAGCCGCCTGCTGAAGGGCAAGATGAAAGCCAAGGCCCGCTGGCTGGAACGAACCACCCGGGGGTATGAAAAAATCGTGGGCTGGACCATCCGCTCCTGGAAAACCCGCCTGGTCACGGTACTCGTGGCCGTGGCCATTCTGGTCAGCGCTTTCGTCATGCTCGCCGGCATTGAGCGGGAGTTCATGCCCGGATCGGAAGAACGCCGACTGGATATCCAGATTTACATGCCGCGCAGCATTACCCTGGAAAAAATGCAGGAGTTGTTCAATCAATACGAATCCATCATCATCGGCAACCAGAAGAAATGGGCGGTAAAGACCCTCACCACCGACTACGGAACCGAACGCAGTCGCCGGGGCCGCTTCCGGGGCGAAATTTCCATGTACCTGGAGGAGACGGGCCCGACGGTGGCCGCGTTAAAAGAGGAAGTCAAGCGGATCCTGCCCCGGGACGCGGGCATCAGCATGGAATTCGGGGAGCGGCGCCACCGGGGCGGCGGGTCCGGCAGCATGCATGTGGAATTGATCGGTCCGGATTTCACCCGCCTCACCGAGCTGGCCCCCAGGGTAATGGACGCCATCCGCAAGCTCGACATTATCGAGGACGTCACATCGGACCTGGAGGGTGGAGACACCCAACTCCTGGTGCGCGTGAACCGCGAACGGGCGGAAAGTTCCGGCGTGGACAGCCGCCGGGTCGCCCGCACCATCCAGAACTCCATTTCCGACCGGCCCATCGGCAAGTTCAAGACCGAAAACAAGGAGATCGATATTATCCTCAACCTGCGGGACGCGGATACCCTCACCCAGGACGACCTGCGCAACATCGCCCTGCAGACCAGCTCCCAACGGATCCCTCTCTCGGCGGTAACGGAATTTTCCTACCGCATGGGCTCCATGTCGATCCGCAAGGAAAACAAGAAGTCCCGCCTGAGTATCATCGCCAACGCCAATATTCAGGGCATGATCAAGTTATCCGAGGCCATCACCGCCGCCATGGCCACCGTGCCGTTCCCCGAGGGCTACACCTGGAGCTTCGGACGCCGCTGGCGGCAATTCCAGGAATCCCAACAGGGCACCAACCTGGCGATTATCCTGGCCCTGGTCTTTATCTACATCATCATGGCCTCCCTGTTTGAATCCTTCATCCACCCCTTCACCATCCTGCTGACCGTTCCCCTGGCATTGTTCGGCGTCGCGTTGTTCTTTACCCTTACCGGCATTACCCTGAACAACACCTCCTACCTGGGCCTGCTGACTCTCTTCGGCATCGTTGTGAACAACGGGATTATTCTCATCGATCACATCCGAACCCTGCGCGGCCAGGGCATGGAAAAGGCCGCGGCCATCGTCCAGGCGGGTAAGGACCGCATGCGCCCCATTGTCATGACCGCCATTACCACCATTTTCGGCGTCTTGCCCCTGGCATTGCCGGTACTCCTGCCGAACCTGTTCCCCGGCGCCGAAGGACGCGCCCAGATGTGGGCTCCCATCAGCGTGGCCATCCTGGGGGGCCTGACCACCTCGACCTTCTTTACCCTGATCATCCTGCCCACCTTCTATTCCATCTCCGACTCCCTGACCGCCCGGGTAAAGACCCGCTTCGGCTTCACTTCCCGGGAATCCGACGTCTGAACCGCCGTCTCGACGTCCGGGCAAAACAGGTTGTGAACACCATGGGCATTCTGGTATAATGCGGGCTGGAGGCCTTACATGAAGATATTCCTCGATACCGCCAACCTGGATGAAATCCGCCGCGGACTGGACATGGGCATGGTTGACGGCGTAACCACCAATCCCACCCTGGTATCCCGGGAAAACCGGGAGTTCCTGCCCCTGGTCAAAGACATATGCGCCCTGGTACCGGGGCCGGTGTCCGTGGAAGTCACCGCACTGGACGCCGAGGGCATGATCGAGGAAGCCCGCCGTTACGCGGAGCTGGCGGAAAACGTAGTCATCAAGGTTCCCATCAACAGTGAAGGACTCAAGGTAATCCGCCGGCTTTACGAAATGGGTATCCGTACCAACACCACGCTGATCTTCTCCCCTTCCCAGGCCCTGCTGGCGGCCAAGGCCGGCGCGGCCTTCGTCTCCCCCTTCGTGGGACGCATAGACGACATCTCGGGCAGCGGCATGGATCTGGTGGAGCAGATCGTCCAGATCTTCAGCAACTTTGACATCCAGACCGAAGTCATCGTCGCCTCCATCCGCCATCCCCTGCACTTCGTGCAATCCGCCCTGATCGGCGCGGACATCGCCACCGTACCTTTTTCCACCCTGGACCGGCTTCTCAATCATCCCCTCACCGAAAAGGGTATGGCCCGTTTCCTGGAAGACTGGAAGAAAGTCAGGAAATAGACCATTGTGAAGCGTAGAAATCGCAGGTTAATCGGTTTTTTTTTACCCTCCTCTTTCTGACGGCCGCATATTTTGGCCTGAAAGCCGTCGTTTTCCACCAGATTAACCGCCGCCTTCCCCGGCCCATCGCCTTTTCCCAGTTCAGCCTGTCACTATTGCCACCGGGAGTGAACATCCGGGGGATCGACGCTTTGCCAATCGCCCCGGGTTCAATGATTTCATTCCGCTCCGCCCGCATCACCATTCCCCTGGCGTCCCTGTTCTCATCTTCCCGTCGTATCAATCTACAGGTGGACGCTCCGCGTATCGTGCTGACGCCCCGGAAGGGAGCGGCAACCCGCGGCGGGCAACCCCGGGCGCTGCGGTTGAACCGGGTGGCCATAAACGGCGGCAATCTGGTATTCAACAAGGGAAAGTATCGTCTCGACCTGCTGGAATTGAACCTGAAGTCCTACAAGGTTCAGGAAAACATATACTACAGCCTCACCTCTCCCCACATGAAGCTGATTTTCCCGTTCAGCGGTGAGCAGGTGCGGATTGAAGGCGACATGAGCGCGAATCTCTCCCAGCAGGGGGAACGGATCATCGTGCAGAGGTTGACCTGGAATACCGCGGATTTCCAGGTTACTCTGAACGGCCGCACGCTGGAGAACGGGGGCTTTCGTTTCAATGCAGGTTTCCGCGGTTCCGCGTATCATGTATTGGAAGCCCTGCTGGATGACCTGAGCCTCCGGGGCCTGACATACGCCAACGCCGTGGTGGCCGGCGATCCGGAAGGCAGGGTCTCCATAAACGGCCGTTTCCGCTTCCCGGAAATGGGCATCGCCACGGAAAAGTTCCGGGGCGTCCGGGGCACGGTTCAATGGAACAGCCGCAGTGACCGCATCCAGGTCAACTGTACCCTGGGTGAAAAAGACAACCCGAGGCACCTGGACGTTACATCAAGGCATGGTCTGACCAATCTGCGCCTGTCCGGATTCGCGGCGGGCAGAGTGGCACGGGTTATCGATATCTACGACAGCGTCCCCCTCAACGGCCGCGTGGTAGCCGGGGACATAAGCATTCGCGGCCGCCGGATTGAGGGGAAAGTTACCCTGGATCCTTGGCCGGAACCCCGGGACGGCCTCAACGTCGGCGGAACCATCGATTTCGCCTACCATACCCGCCGCAAGCAATCCTCGTTTCAATCCCGGGAACTGAAGACCGGATTCGGAATTATCTCGCTTTCCGGAGAAACCGACGGCCGGCGCCAGCGGGTCAGAGTAAACACCCGGGGGCGGATCTATGACTTCAGCCGGGTCAATCCCTACACGGTATTCTTTACCGGCATCGACCTCACCCCCTGGAGTGTTCAGGGCGGTAAAGGGCGTTTCGATCTGGATTTGACCAAGGTAGGCCGGGGGATCGATTTCGTCAGCCACCTGGATGTTAAGGACGCTCGTTCAAATGGAGTACCCATCGGATCCATGACCGGCACCATAAACGGCCGGGGGCGCGCCGTGCGGGGCCGTTTTTCTTTTTCGGATCCCCAAATCAGGGGTATCGCGGAATTCCTTAAAGACGATGACAAGCTCAAGATCAACTTCCCCGAGGTGGAGGGATCAACGGCGGTGATTTTCCGGATCCTCGACCTGGATATCGGGCTCACGGGAAAAGGTTCCGGGACCTGCCTGTACCGACTGGACTCCGGGGACGAGAAACCAAGAATCAGCGGCACCTTCAGCGCCCCTCACCTTGATTTCTACGATTTCCCCTTTCAGGATGTAAGCGGAGTTTTTTCCACCGACACGGAACGCCTGGATTTGTCCGATCTGAGATACCGTTTCATGGAAGGGACCGGCACGGCGGACCTGATGATCAACTACGACCGGAAGGAATACGATATCCGCGGCGGCTGCCGGGACATGCGTATGCAGGCGATCGTTCCCGGCCTGAAAGGCGGCGCCGCCATTGAATTCACCGGCGCCGGTACTTTCAACCGGGATCCCATCCGGGCCGCTATCTCCGTCGACAACCTTCACCTCTATCCCGACCGGGGCGGCAAGTTGGCGGGCCAAGCCAGCATTTTCACGGATTTCTCTGATTTCAACCTCAAGGCCGAGGCGCAAATCTCCCGGGGGGAAACGAACTCACCGGCCACGCTTGACCTCGGCCTCCGGGACGGCCGTCTCCAGGGCGAATTCAAGCTCAACCTGCATGACCTCAACATGATCATCCCCTGGAAATTCAACCAGGGAAAAATCGATATCACCGGCCGGATATCCGGCAACGAATCGGGTGAAACCGATCTGCGCGGAATTGTCCGCTTTAACGGGACCGTCATTTCCATCCCCAACTTTTCCCACGCCCTGGAAAACTTCCAGGGATTCCTGACTTTCGACAACGGCGATTTCTCACTGAAATCCTTTCAGGCTTCCATGGGAGGCGGAAGAGTGGAAGGCAACGGATTGCTGTCCTGGGCAGAGGGGGAGCTCTCGAACCTTTTCTTCAGCTTATCCGGACGGGGCATGACCCTCTACCCCATCGACCGCACCATGTTCACGGTGGACGCGGATCTTACCCTGAAACGGAAAGACGCCAAGATCCTGGTCCAGGGCAACCTGAATTTCCGGGATGGAATCTGGGAGCGGGAAATCGATGAAGGTGTATCCTTCTACACCGATCCGGAAGTGGATTCATCGGAATCGGGGCTGTCCAAGTTGCTGGAATACGACCTGAAGCTGACGGGCACCCAGAATATCCGCATGCGGAATTCCTTTGGCGACATCAACGGATCCTTCAACCTCCGTTTGACGGGCACGCCGGATTTTCCGCGGCTTTCGGGAATCATGGAAAGCCGCCGGGGAACCGTGTTCTTTTACGACCACAAGTTCAACCTGGTCAAGGGCAGGGTCACCTTCAACAACCGCTTCGTCATCGATCCCATCATCAACCTGGAGTCGGAGACCTTCATAAAGAACTACCGTATCCGCTTCAATGTAAAAGGCGTTTCTTCCCGGCTGCGGCCGGAGTTCCAGTCCTCTCCGCCCCTGGCCCAGCAGGATATCCTGGCACTGCTTTCTCTGGGCGAATTGTTCCAGCGCCAGGCCTCCACGGAGATGAGTTCTCAAATCGGTACCACCGGTCTCATCACCAGCCAGGTTACCGAAGAGATCCAGAAAAGAGCCCGGAAATTCGGCATCGACCTGGTCATGAAGATCGACCCGGTAATAGCGGGAACCGCCCGGGAAGGCACATCCCGACTGACCGTGGGCACATCCATCGCCCGCAACCTGTTGATCGTCTATTCCACCAATATCAGCAGCCTGCGCCAGGAGATATACTATCTGCAATACCAGTTATCCCCGTCCATATCCCTGATCGGCATGCACAACCAGGACGGCAATTTCAGTATCGACATCCGTTACCGGCGGAGGCGGTATTAACATGAGATTCAGGATTTCCGGACCGGCGGTTTTGCTCTCGGGCATCCTGCTCTTATGGGCGACAATCCTGCCCGCCCAGCAGTCGGACCTGTCCAGGCAGACGATCCGGGGGATCGATTTCCGCTATCGGCATCGACGCCTGCCTCCATCCAGGCCGGAAAGCCTGCACGCCCTGATCGGACTGTCCGCCGGAGACCGTTACAACGCCAGGCTGGTGCGGGAAGCCATGGATCATCTCTTCCGGATGGGACGTTTCAAGGATATAACCGCCCAAGTCCAGCGACTCCCCGACAATGAATTGAACCTGACCTTCATACTGGAACGGAGGTTGCGCATCCGGTCACTGCGCTTCGAGCACGGCCTGCTGCTGAAAACCGGTCGCCTGCGCCAGGCGGTGTTTTCATTGCGACGAGGCGCCTTTCTGAACCGGGGAGACTTGGAAGAGGGCGTGCGGGAGATCGACGCCCACCTGCGTTCGGAAGGATACTTCGCCCCGGAGATTTCTTTTCAGGTAAAACGCGATCTCCCCGCCGCCGAAGCCGCCGTTCTTTTCCGCGTGAAAACCGGCGGGATCACCCGCATCACGGATCTGGAACTCAAAATAGACCGCCCCCGGATGAAAGAGACTTTCGCGGCCCAGCTCAGGTCCCGCCGCTACATTCCGAAAAATTTCCAGAAAAGCATTGCATCCATACGCTCCCGGCTCAGGAAACAGCGTTACTACTTCCCGGACATCGGGATTCAAGAGGAATTCAATCGAGAGAAATCCCGGGTGCGCCTGATTGTAACCATCAACTGCGGATACCGCTACGAGTTCAAATTCCTGGGCATGCGGGCCCGCATGGCCCTGATCGAATCGATCTGGCAGAGCAAGGTTTTCGAAAAGTGGGCGGAAGCGGAAAGCCGGGCCCGCATCCTGCGGCACCTGAAAAACCGGGGCTACCTGGACGCCCGGGTTACGTTGGGGATCACCGCCTTAAAGGGCGTAAAAACCATAACCTTCAAGGCTGACCGGGGGCGGCGGTACACCCTGGGCCAGATCCACCTGGAAGGCAACGAATCCATCGAGGAAAAGGAATTGCGCCGGCTCATCAAGACCGACGACCAGATCTTCGACCGGCTGGGCCACCTGAGGCTGAGTTCCCTCCAGGTCGACCTGGAGGTTCTGAAACTCTACTATTACTTTAACGGCTTCCCCCAGGTTGTCGTACAGATGATTCCCGAACTGGGCCGAAGCCGCGCGGACATCCGCTTCCGCATCCGTGAAGGCCGCCAGGTCAAGGTCGACTCCGTCCGGATTCTGGGAAACCAGCGATTCAGCCCGGAAGAAATCCTCAAGTTAATTGAAACCCGGCGGGGAGAACCCTTCGTCCCCCAACGCTTCAGTGAAGACCTGCAGCGAATCTCCCGCCATTACCGCGCCCGGGGATACGCAGACATCCGGATTGATGATGAGGTCTCGGCCGGTACGGACAAGTCGATCCTCATCTCCATCACCGAAGGACCGGAATTGCGCCTGGGCAACCTGATCATCATCGGGGTTTCCCGGGCCCAGCGACAATTGCTCCGCTCCCTTTTCCCCCTGAAAAAGGACGAACTGTTCGACCGTGACCGGATCCAGCGCTTCAAGTATGAACTGGAAAACACCCCGGCGTTCAACGATATCACCCTCGAGGAAATCCGTAAATCCCCGGGAGTTATCGACGTCATGATCAAGGCGGTCCCCGACTATGGACGGTACTACGGCTTCGGCCTTGGTTGGGAGGACCGGCGGGGGTATCGGGGAACCCTGGAGTTTCAGCAACAGAATTTCCTGAAGACCTACTCGTCTTTTTCCGCCCAGTTGCAACTCGGACCCAATGAAAGGCAGGGCGTAATCTCCATCGACACCCCCTATTTCCTGCACGGTAACCTCAACTCCTCTCTGCGCCTGTGGCAGGAGGACCAGGTCTATCCTTCCTACAAATACCAGCGAACCGGCATCAGCCAGTCGGTGACACACCGGATCGCCCAGTCATCCTATATCTCCGCTTCCCTCAGGTGGTACCGTACCACCCTGACGGAATTGGACATAACCCCATTGGGGCTGGACCGGCTGGATCAACCTTTCGACACCACGGCTTTCTCACTGCTCTACGTGAACGACCAGCGGGATGACCCGTTCAATCCCACCCGGGGAGACTTCTTTTCTTCCAATATCATCATCGGTTTCCCTCTGCTGGAAAAGGAATACTCCTTTTTCAAATTCTTCTGGAGCTACCAGAAAAACCTCTCCCTGATGCGCCATGGGATCCTCTCCCTTTCCCTGCGCAACGGATTCGCCGCGGGGGATATGTCCATTACGGAACGGTTCTTCGCCGGGGGGATCCATACCTTCCGGGGCGCCGGCAACGACCGCCTGGGCCCCATCGACGCCAACACCGGCGAACCCCGGGGCGGCAACGCCATGGTATTGTGCAACCTGGAGTTTTCCCAGCCTCTCTTCCTGATCCCCATGGAAGGGCTGCAATTCTGCGTTTTCGCCGATTTCGGCAATATCTTTCCCGAAGCCAGCGATTTCTCCCTGAAAGACCTGGAAACGGCTCTGGGTTTCGGAATCAAGTACATCACCCCCTTGGGCCCCATCCGGGTGGACTTCGCCTGGAACCTCAAGGGCAACCGGGTGGATAACCCTTTCCTGGTCAAGATTGGTATCGGCAATGTATTCTAAAAAGCTTCACGCCGTGATCATGATGTTCCTGTTCTGCCTGGCGGCAACCCGGTTGTCCGCGCGCATACTCACCGTCGACCGTGTCGCCGCGGTGGTTCAGAATGAAATTATTACCCTGTCGGATATCGACAAGGCGTTGCTGCTCTACCCGGTTTTGCGGAAAGCCGGAGAAAGCGAGCGCGACCTTTACCTGCGGGTTCTGGATAACCTGATCCGCCACAAAATCGCCTGGCTGGAATATCGGGATGAAATCCAGCTGACCGCCGGGGACTTCAACCCTCTCCAGACAGCCATTATCCGAAAAGCCGGATCACTGGGAAACGTGATCTCCCTGCTGCAGCGTTTCGACATGGACTGGGATGATCTGAAAACCTTTATCCGTGAACGTGTCATGTATGAGAAGTTGTTGAAAGATAATTTCCAGATGAAAATCACGATTCCCTTTCCCCGCATCGAAGAATTTTACAACACCCAATATCTTCCCACCCAGAAGAGCCTCGATCTGCCGGTCCTCAGCCTGGTGGAGATGGCGCCGGTGATCGAGAAACACCTGCGTACCCAGCAGACCGAGGAGCGGGTATCCAGCTGGTTGCGGGAGATCAAGGAATCGTACCGGGTGGAAAACCGCCTGGTCATGGAGACGCCATGAGCCTGTTCCAGCATGTAAAAGCCCAATGGGCGGCGGACCTGAAAGCCGGCCAGAACGTGGAAACCCTGTTTCGGGTATTGGAAATAAACCGCCGCCTCAAGAAAGACGGGTCTCCCTTCCTGACCATGACCCTGATGGACCGCACGGGTAAGATGGACGCCAAGTTATGGGACGGCGTGGCCGCGGCGGAATCCGCCGTGGTCCCCGGAGCGATCCATACCGTTTCCGGTACCGTCAAGGAGTACCGGGGCCGGCTGGAGCTTCACCTGCAGCGCATCCGGGCTCTTCCCCGGGAAAATTCCGGGATTGACGAAAAAGACTTTGTCGAGGCCGCGGACTTTGACGTGGACAACCGCTTCGACTCGATGATCCGTTTTATCGACAAGGGGTTGAATCGCCGCGAATTGCACCCCCTGCTGGAGGCCTTCGTCGACGCCCACGGCCGGGAATTCCGCCGTCATTACGGGGCGCAGAAGATCCATCACGCCAAAGTCGGCGGGCTGCTGGAACATACCGACTCCATGGTGAGACTGGCCGCCCAGGTGGCGGATCATTACAGCCTGGACCGGGACATTCTCGTTCTGGGAGCCCTGCTTCACGATCTGGGAAAACTTCGGGAGTTCACCACGGAACCGGCTCTCCAGGCCACAACCGAAGGCGGCCTGCTGGGACACATCGTCATCAGTCTGGAGATGTTCGACGACTTATGCCGCCAGGCTCCGGACATTCCTCCGGAAATCCGCCTGCACCTGCGCCATTTGATTGTTTCCCATCATGGTGAACGGGAATTCGGCAGCCCCGAAGTGCCCCGCACCCTGGAAGCCATGGCATTGCATGCCATCGACCTCCTGGATTCCAAACTGGCTATTTTCATGGAAGCCGCAAGCCAGTCGGCGGCGGACCGGGGATTCACCGATTATGTCCCGTCCATTGCCCGCCGCGTCCTGATTCAGGCGCCGCCCGACCGGGAAGATGAATGATCCGGATCTCCCCACCGCCTGCCCCCGTTGCGGATCATCCGCCATCGTGCGGACCGAAAGCGAAAAAGACCACCAGAGCAGGGAAACCCTGCCCCTGGTATTGGCGGCGGCATTTCTGGTGCTGGGAGTCTACTTCGCGTTCGTGGTGTACGCATACCTGGCTTACCCGCTGACGGTTCTGATATTTACCGCGATTGCCGCCTGGGTGGCGGGGCGCCGGGAAAAACGCCGCCGTTACCGGCGGGAACCGGACCATGGGTATTACTGCAATGACTGCGGCGGTTACTTCGTATCTTCAGATGACGCTGATGAATCGCCGGGAGCTTCCGGAACACCGCGAACCTCGTGACGAACCACCCGGCCGTTGAGCGCCCAGAACACATACTCCACGTTTTCCGGGCGGAACCGACACAGGCGCACCTCGATTTCCCTGTCCTTTATACGGTGGGAAACCCTCACCCCGGCATATTGGGCCACCTGCACCATATTCACCTTATCCGCCGGCTCATAGATAATAGTGATCGTTGACGTATCGGCGTCGGCGGTCAAGTCGATTACACCTTCGGTTTTCTCTACATACCTGAGGGTGCTTTTCATGACTTCCCCGGGATTGTCGGGCAGATCTCCGCTGCTCAACATCACCCATAGGACCAGGAGCATGACTACCGCCAGGCCGCCCCCCACGGCGTAAATCATCTTATTGGATTTTTCCGGATTTATCCGCTGGTGCAGATTTTTTTTCTTCTTTTTTGCCATTTTGCCTTTCTCCGGTGATCCCTCAGGGCACCACCACATTGTCGAATATCTCGGTTATGACGTCATCGGAGGTCATCTCTTCCGCCTCCGCCTCATACGTCAGGATCAGACGATGCCGCAGGACATCCCGGCCCACTTCCTTGACATCCTCGGGAGTGACGTAGCCCCGGCGGCGGATAAACGCCAGCGCACGGGCGGTGCGGGTGAGAAAAATCGACGCCCGGGGAGAAGCCCCGAACCGGATCAGGGGTACCAGTTTTTCCAGTCCCGCGGCGGCGGGATCCCTGGTGGCGAACACCAGGTTGAGGATATATTCTCGAATCTTCTCGTCCACGTAAACCATCTTGACGGCCTGCTGCATGCGATACACATCCTCTTCGGAGCAGACCGGGGAGACTTCCAGGTCTTCATCACCGGCCATGCGCTCCACAATGGCGCGTTCTTCCTCCAGGTTGGGATAGTCCACCCGGGCCTTCATCAGGAACCGGTCCACCTGTGCTTCCGGAAGAGGATAGGTTCCCTCCTGCTCAATGGGATTCTGCGTAGCCATGACCATAAAGGGGGGAGCGATGGCATGGCTCTCATCGCCGATGGTCACCTGAAGCTCCTGCATGGCTTCCAGCAGGGCGCTCTGAACCTTGGCCGGAGCGCGGTTGATTTCGTCGGCCAGCAGCAGGTTGGTAAACACCGGTCCTTTTTTGGTGGAGAACTCCGAAGTTTTGGGATTGAACACCATGGTGCCCGTCAGGTCCGCCGGCAGCAGGTCCGGCGTAAACTGAATGCGGCTGAATCGCAGATCCAGCACCCGGGCCATGGTCTTGACCGCCAGGGTCTTGGCCAGCCCCGGCACGCCTTCGAGCAGGATGTGGCCGGAATTCAGCAGGGCGATGATCATGCGTTCCAGCAGGTCGCGCTGGCCTACGATCACCCGCCCCATTTCCATCAGGATACGATCCACGGCCTGGCTTTCCCTGCGGACCGTTTCGTTGATCATGGTCATATCATGGCTCATATTGATCTTCTCCTATCCCCACTGGCGGCGATAATCATCGCCGGGAATAATCAGGGTATGGGTCATTTCGTACAATCGGCTGCGGATACGCGCGCCGAGGCGATCACTCAACGTCTCGCGTCCGTCAGTACTCTGGTCGAAAAAGTTCGTAGCGCAGCAGGTGAACTTTTTGCCGTTGTAGCGTCGATTGACCACATAATAGATATTCTCCTGCACCCAGGGGCTTACCCTGGAGGCGCCCAATTCATCAAAAATCAAAAAGTCCGTACGGACCATACGCTGCACCAATTGTTTGATATCGGCGAAATCACGGTTGGCGTAATCTTCGCCGCTGCCCATGGTACGAACCAGGTCATTCCAGTCGATATAGTAGAGGTCCAGCCTGGGGAAGCGCCGCAAAACCTCTCCGGCAATGGCGCACAGCATCTTGGTCTTGCCTACGCCGACATTGCCCTGGAAAAGCAGACCCTTGTCCACTCCCGGAAAGTCGGCGACAAATCGTTCCACCCGGGAGATCACCTGCTTGAGCCGGGTATTGGGCTTTCCCGCGGCAAAGCCGCGCAGATCCGTTCCCTGAAAGCGGGCGGGAATATTGAGACGTTTCTCCAATGAGATCAGTCTCTCCTCGGCCCGGCAGTCACAGGGCGCGGCGTACTCGACTCCATCCTTCTCAAAGATCACCATGCCGGTCCCCCGGCATTTGGGGCAACGTTCCGGCATCAGTTCAATACTCCGTATATACCTTGCACAAGTAGTTTTTTCTTGAGTTTGGCCAGGGCCTTCATCTCGATGCGCCGGACGCCCTCGGGGCTCATCCCCATCCTCTTGGCGATTTCCCGGAGTTTCATGGGATCCTCCACGCCGAAGCCGTAACGCATTTTCACCACGCTGGCTTCCTTGGGCGTAAGGTCCTCGATATCCTCTCGAATCAGGTTGTTCAGCGATATCCCCAATAGTTCGTCCTGGGGATCGATCACGGATTCATCCGGCAGGTAGTTGGACAGGTGGGTGTCCCGGCCGTCCATCATGTTCTTGTCGAGGCTGATAATCTCGTCGGGGACCGACAGCATCACTTTGACTTTCTTTACCGGGATCCCCAGAGTCTCCGAGAGCTCGTTTTCCGTGGGTTTGCGTTTGAGCTTGCGGGTCAGCTTGAAGTGAACTTTTTTGAAGTTCAGGTAGTCATTGTAGAATATATCGGGAAAAGAAATAATATTCTGATTTTTCGATAAATACCGCCGGATCTCACTGCGTACCCACCAGATGGCGTAGGTATAGAAGCGGTTGTCCCGATTGGTGTCAAAACGCTTGAGGGCCTCGATCAGGCCCTTGTTGCCCTCATTGATCAGGTCCAGAAAATTCTCTCCCTTGAAATAGTATTTCAGAGCTTCCTTCACCACCAGTTTCTGGTTGGCGATAATGATCTTCTTGAAAGCGTCCTCGTCCCCGTCTTTGGCGCGGATAATCAACGCCCGCTCTTCCTCGGGGGATAAAACGGCGATGGTCTTGACCTTCTGAAAGTACAAATTCAGGGAATCCAGGGATTCCCGGTCTCTACTCCTGCTCATCATTCTCTTTGAACAGGGCGACCGTTGGTGATGTAAACTTGACTATGGCGCTGCGGGTTTCATCAAACAAGTGTTCCTTGTCAGCGAACTCCTTTTTCAATTCGTCGATAAACCGGGAGAACTGATCCTGCATGACCTCCATCTTTCTGCGCATATTCAGGATGATCTCGATCCCGGCAAGATTGACGCCCATCTCCCGGGTAAGCACCAGGATAAACTCCAGCTTCTCCAGGTCCCGGTCGGTGTATACCCGGGTATTGCCCTTCGTACGGGTAGGGATCAACAATCCCTCCCGTTCATACAATCTGAGGGTTTGGGGATGGATGTCAAAGCGTTGGGCGACGGCGGAGATCATATAGGTTTTTTCTTTCATACGCCCAAACCTTCCCGGGGATTGTATTCCGCTTTCTCATCCAGCTCCTTGAGCAGGCGGCGGATTTCAATATCCTTGGTAGGCGGCGGTGCGATCTGGATTTCCACGATCATATCGCCCCGGGCGCGCCCCCGGGGTGCCTGGATCCCCTTGCCCTTTAGCCGCATCCGACTGCCCGATTGAATTCCCGGGGGAATTTTCAGCAAAGTGGTCCCGTCCAGAGTGGGAACCGGCACCTTGGCACCCAGCGCGGCTTCCGAATACGTCACCGGGAGTTCCAGTTCCAGGTCATTGCCGTTACGGCGGTAGAACGGATGTTGCGTCACCTGGATGGTAATGATCAGGTCACCCGCGGAACCGCCGTGACGGCCGGCGTTGCCCTTACCGGCCAGGCGCACCCGGGAACCGTTGTCAACTCCCGGGGGAATCCGCACCCGGAAACGGGAAACCTTTTCCACCCGGCCGTCCCCTCCGCAACGGGAGCAGGGATCTCCGCTCAGACTGCCGCTGCCGCCGCAACGCGGACAGGGAGAAGCAAAGTTCATGAATCCCGTTTGACGCTGAACCTGGCCGGACCCATGACAATCGGGGCAGACCCGGCGGCTTGAACCGGGATTCGTGCCGGAGCCTTTGCAATTCTCACAGGGAATCCGGCGGGTAAGCTGGACCGGGGTTTCAATGCCGTTGATGGCGTCCAGAAAACTCAGGGTGATTGAATAACGCAGGTCTTCTCCCCGTACCGGCTTGGACGCTTCCGCTTTGCGCCGCCGCCCGGAAAAGCCTCCCATACCGCCGAAAATCGTCTCAAAGACATCTCCGAATGATCCGGAACCCGCGTTGAAATCAAAACCCCTGAATCCGCTCCCGGGACGTTGCGCGCCGGCATCGGGTCCCACCCGGCCGAAGGTGTCGTATTGCTTGCGCTTCTGGGGATCCTTGAGAACCTCGTAGGCTTCGGTGATCTCCTTGAAATGTTGCTCCGCCGCCTTGTCACCGGGGTTCAGATCAGGATGGTGTTTCCGGGCCTTTTTCCGGTAAGCTTTTTTGATCTCCGCCAGCGTAGCTTTGCGCTCCACGCCGAGGACATGGTAATAGTCCTTCATAAGCGCATTGTAATGGACGTTAGGGGAAAAATCAAGCCGATTAACCGGGGTGGGGAAACGGTGTAAATCGTCGTTGAATCCGGTCTGGAAAGGGTTTTCAACTGGACCGCGATGAAGTTTTTCCGGGAGGTTGCGGATTGTTCCGGCGGGCGTCCTCGGAATTTCGGCCCGCGATCCAGGCCTCGATCTTGGTGGTGATATCCCCGTGATGATTCTTGACCACCAGTTCTTCTCCGTCCAGCAACCGGATCCCGGTCCTCCCATCGGGCCGGGGGGCAAGAGAATGGATCTGATCCGCGTTCAAAAGGATTTCCAGGCCGTCTTCACGTATGAGTCTAATCATGGGTCACGAAAAACACATCCGACAATTGGGTATCCATGGCCGCTCCTTCCATTTTCCCCAGAGCCTTGCTGGCGGCATCCTGCTCCGCCCGACGTCGGGTCTGTCCGACCCCACGGGCCATTTCCTCGCCGTTCCAGATCACCGCCACGATAAACTCAACTTGCGGCGGTTTGCCTTTCTCGGCGACGACCCGGTATTCCGGGGGAGTTTCTCCCCCGGATTGCAGGCGTTCCTGCAATTCCGACTTGAAGTCGTTGATGCGAAATTTTTCCCCATCCGGGGCCATCTCGTCTATGGCTCCCCGGAAAAACGGCAGGAGCACTGCGCGGGCGACACGATACCCCCCGTCCAGGTACACCGCGCCGGCAAGGGCCTCGAAAGCTGAAGCCACCAGCCTGCGGTTCAAACGTCCGCCGTTGCGTTCCTCGCCCCGGCCCAACAAAACAAATTCTCCCAGGCGGATGGTGCGGGCCGCCTGGAAAAGGAAATTGCTGGAAACCAGGTGGGCCTTCAATTTGGACAGGTCGCCTTCCCGGGCTTCCCGGAAACGCCGGAACAGGAATTCCGTTACCACCAGGTTGATGACCGAATCCCCGAGGAATTCAAGTTTTTCATTATCCGGAAGCGGCTTGCGACTGCCTTCATGAAAAGATCGATGGGTCAGGGCTTCATGCAGCAGGTCTTCATTGCGGAATGTATGCCCCAGCAGGCGTTGGAGTTCGTCGGTCATTTCATCTTCAGGACCATGAAGGTCAGGTCATCACTCAGATCCCGGCCGCCGCCGTATTCCACGCTCAAGTCCAGCAGCCGTTTGCGTATTTTGTCGGCGCTTCCATCGCAATTGTCACACATAACGGATTTCAGGCGTTCAAGACCCAGCATTTCCCCATCGTCATTCATGATTTCCGAAAGACCATCGGAAAACAGCAACAGGATGTCTCCGGGTTCCCAGTGCAACCGGTCTTCCTGGATCCGATCCCCCCGGAATCCCGGCAGACCGATGGCCATGCCCTCGGGGAACAATTCCCGGCATTCTCCCTTGGCGGCCCGGAAGAAGAGCCCCCGGGTATGTCCCGCCCGGGCGAACACGAATTCCCGGGACTTGATATCGAACCGCGCCATGCTGAGGGTAATGAAGGTCTTGCGATCAAACGAACGATTGAGGCTCTCGTGACAAAGGGCCAATAGACGGGCCGGCGAAAGTTCCTTGGCCTGCAGATAGCTGATGACCCCCTTCAACTCCGCCATGTAGAAAGCCGCGGACGCACCTTTGCCCGACACATCCGCCACCAGCATGGTCAGGCGTTCGCCGGGGACGTAGAAATAATCGAAATAATCTCCGGCAATCTCGAGGGCCGGGATATTGACCGCCGCGATATCCAGTTCCGGCGCCGAGAAAGTGTCATCGGGCAGCAGTTTCAACTGAATACGACGAGCGGTCTGCAACTCACCTTCAAGCCGCTGTTTCTTTTTCTCTTCCCGCAACAGGCGCTTGATGCCCGAGGCCATTTCATTGAAAGAGTCGGCCAGGTCCTGGAGTTGTCCCCCGCCGCGCACCCGGACCCGGGCGTCGAAATCTCCGCGCCGGATCCGCCGGGTCCCCTGATGCAGCTGATTCACCGAGCGGGTGATGACGCGGATGATACGGAATCCGATAAAGAAAGAGATAATAATAAAAGTGGCGAAAAGGCCGATCAGGAAATATACGAAGCGCTGCGCATTGATCTGGGTGGGTTCCTTTCCACCGGATCGGATCTTGGCGAAAATACGGTCATAGTCGATGAGCAGCCAGAAAAAGTGTTCCCTCTCCACCAGCCCCTGTTCCTGAAGCACATCCAGGTCGATAAAACGGAATTTGTACTGCCAGGGCATCAGCACGATCTTGTTGTCCGGATCGGCCAGGGCGGAAAGTTGATCGGAAACCTGGTCCCGGAAACTCTGATCCCAGGGAATCAGGCGAATGCGGAAATCACTCACCCGGGATAATTGCTGAATAAAGTCTTCATCCAGACGCAGGGCCATCAAGGCGGCGAAACGCTCGTTCTGCCTGTACGCGCCGAGATAGAGCCGGCCCCCCAGCTTGAAATAGCCGGAGAACTGCGTCAACTGCACCCGTTCCACCGGCACGTTGCCGGGATACTGATAGAACGGTTTATAGTCGCTCTCCCCGCGCTCGTAAAACGCGACCACCAGGTTTTCAGGATCGAAACGGGTCACGAATCGGATGCTTTCCCGCATGCGCTGCCGGTCATCCAGATTCAGATAATGCGCCACGTTGCTGTTGTACTCGGTGAGCTGCCGTTTCACCAGGTTATCGATGATGACCACACCATATTGGGCGATCAGAATATAGATCAGGAACAAAAAGAATATCCCCACCAGGAAGATAGGGGCCAGAACGAAAAAAAGTCCGGAAAACACCAAACGATTACGGATCTTCCACAAGAGGCGTTTCCTGGCCAGGATAACCAGGCGAACGAAAACCAGTGCGATCAACGCATATGTAAGGAAAGACGCGAACGCCCCGGGGAAAAACAGGCGGGCCACCAACGTGATCAGGGCCAGCGGGATCAGTACCCGGTCCAGGGAAGTCAGGCGTTGCCACATGGTCGGTTCATTATACTCCCGGCCAAACCAAAAGACAACCGGATACGGTTCCGGCGCCGGTTGGAAAAACCCGGGGCCTGGGTTATAATTGGGTCTTCCCAGATTTCAGGAATCAGGAGGCCACCATGAACAGCCTAGACAAGACCATATTTCGGGAATACGACATCCGCGGCATCGTGGAAACGCAACTTCAGGACGACGTGGTGGAGCGTATCGCCGCCGGATTCGCCGCCATCCTGGTCAGAGCCGGGAAGGACTCAGCGGTTGTGGGCATGGACGGCCGCCCCAGTTCCCCCAGATTCAAGGATATCGTCAACCGCACCCTGGCGGATTACGGCATTCACGTAACCGATATCGGCCTGGTTCCCACGCCGGTCATGTACTTCACCCTGTTCAAAAAGGAACTGGGCGGCGGCATCATGATTACGGCTTCCCACAATCCCGCGGAATACAACGGCTTCAAAGCCATGGTGGGCCATGACACCCTTTCCGGCGACCAGATTCGCGAATGGTACGACCTGGCGGCAGAGGGAAAGTTCCCGCGCCGTAAGCCCGGTTCCATTACCGAAGTTTTCATGAACGACGAGTATATGGACGAGATTACGGATTCCCTGGACATGGGACGCCGCCTGAAAGTCGTGGTGGACTGCGGCAACGGCACCGCCGGAATCACCGCCATGCCCCTCTACGAAAGAATGGGCGTGGACGTGACGGGCCTCTTTACCGAAGTGGACGGCCACTTCCCCAACCATCATCCCGATCCCACCAAGGCGGAAAACCTTCAGGACCTGATCGCCGCGGTAAAGGAATCGAAAGCCGACCTGGGCATCGGCTTCGACGGCGACGCCGACCGTATCGGCGTGGTGGACGGCCTGGGCCGCATCTTCTGGGGCGACCAATTGCTGGTCATCCTGGCCCGGGACGTACTCTCCCGCCATCCCGGGGGCACGGTGATCTCCGAGGTCAAAGCTTCGGAAGTTCTCTACGACGAGATCAGCCGGGCCGGCGGGCGGCCCATCATGTGGAAAGCCGGCCACTCCTTGATCAAGAAAAAGATTTACGAGGAAAAAGCCGTACTGGCCGGAGAGGTCAGCGGTCATATATTCTTCAACGACCATTGGTACGGATTCGACGACGGGGTGTACACCGGGGCACGCCTGCTGGAGATCCTCTCCCGGGGCGACAAGAGCCTGGCGGAACTGCGTGACTCCATTCCGGAACGGGCCAATACGCCCGAGACCTACGTGGACGTTCCCGAAGAGGTCAAGTTCGCCATCGTGCAGCAGGTGGTGGACACCTTCCGCAAAGAGTACGAAGTCATCGACATCGACGGCGCCCGGGTGAAGTTTCCCTTTGGCTGGGCCCTGGTACGGGCGTCCAACACCCAGCCGGCCCTGGTGATCCGCTTCGAGGCCGACACCGATGCGCACCTGGAAGAGATCCGCTCCAGGGTCCTGGGCGAACTGGACCGCATCCGCGCCCGAAATTGATTGGGGACGGATTACAATTTTATATTTTTTTTCATACTCCAGGAATCGGCAGGTTTCCTGAACCCACAGCTTGGCAAATCACATAATCTGGATAAATTCAAAAAAACTACAAAATTGTAATCCGTCCCCAGTTCGATCGCATTAAAATGTTGACATTGTGAATACGTTGTATTATATTTGTTCCAGGAGTAGCCCAATGAGCAAAAAAGACGTAAACCTGAATATCCGCACCAACAAAGAGCTGAAGGAGTCCGTGGGCCGGATCCTGGATGACCTGGGGCTGGACCACTCAACGGTGGTCAACATGCTCTACCACCAGATTGAAATGCTGCAGGCCATCCCCTTCCCCGTCCGCATCCCCGATCTGGGAGCCCGTCAACCCGTTGACGAACCCGAAAACAACTCAGCAAAATGAGCCGATACTGATTGGGGACGGATTACAAATTTAGGTTCTCTTCCATTTCATGTGGATTGTTAGATTGATCAAAGAAAAGGCAATTCTCCTTTTGATGGGAAGCCGAGGGGATAAGACATAAGCGAGTTAAAGCGCAGGTTCCGGGGACCCATGGGCTGAGGCAGGACGGCTGATAGCTTTTAATGCCCGAAGGGTAAAAATGATGCCCCGGATTACATCCCAAACAGCCACCGGGGTCATTTTAGTCCGCCGAAGGCCGCAATGGGTCT
>Ga0272442_10002025_pt1 | contig 29873 bp, 21 predicted proteins | sample SSMForm2O_FD_200262 | JGI IMG/M metagenome (GOLD analysis project Ga0272442, IMG submission 200262) | Marine sediment archaeal communities from Little Sippewissett salt marsh, Falmouth, MA, United States - SSM-Form-2O | ecosystem: Environmental > Aquatic > Marine > Wetlands > Sediment ...
GCGTATTATTAATGCCCTCCCGCTACGGGTGATGGAATTCAGAGGAAGGAAAAAGAGTTTTTCCAAGGGAATCTTATTGCCTGTTGACTAACCGCCTCCTAATGGGTGGCACCCTGAAAAGCCCTGAGAAAGGGGGCTGTTACGATGTTTGGTATTTACAAGCAATACCGGCATGTGTATTATGTACAATTCTCCGAACCCCCTGTTAAACAAGGGCGATTAAGGGAGGGCTCATGGTTCAGAACAAGACCTTCAGGGAGTGTTTTACATTTGACGACGTACTCGTGCTGCCCGCTTACAGCGACGTGGTACCGAACGAGGTAGTGGTTTCCACCCGCCTTACACGCGGGGTAAGCCTGAACGCGCCCCTCGTGAGCGCCGCAATGGACACGGTCACAGAGGCCGAAACCGCCATAACAATAGCGCGCGAAGGCGGCATAGGCATCGTTCACAAAAATCTTCCTACTGCCGAACAGGCAAAGGAAGTATTGAAAGTAAAAAAATCAGAAAGCGGCATGATAATAGACCCCGTGACCGTCAGCCCGGATCAGTCACTGTCCGAGGCGCTCGGGCTCATGAGAAAGTACGCAATAAGCGGTCTTCCCGTCATCCGGAACAACAAGCCCGTGGGCATACTGACACAGCGGGACGTCCGCTTCGAGCAGAACCTGGATCAGCCCGTTTCCACGCTGATGACATCAAAACTCGTTACCGTCGAGGAAGGCAGCGGCGTGGACAAGTCCAAGTCTCTGATGCACAAGCACAGGATTGAGAAACTCATCGTGCAGAATCCCGACGGAACCCTGGCCGGACTTATCACGCTCAAGGACATAGTAAAAACCGAAATGTACCCGCAGGCGGCCAAGGACGAAAAAGGGCGACTCAGGGTCGGGGCCGCCGTGGGCGTGGGTCCGGACAGGGAGGAGCGAGTGAGCCTGCTACTGGATGCCGGCTGTGACGTGCTTGCAATAGACACGGCCCACGGTCACTCGAAGAGGGTGATCGAGACACTGAAGTCCATAAAGTCCTCGTACCCGGACGTACAGGTGATAGCGGGCAATATCGCCACTTCCGAGGCAGCCGAGGCCCTCATCGAGGCCGGGGCTGACGCAATAAAGGTCGGCATCGGCCCCGGGTCAATCTGCACGACGAGGATCATCGCCGGCGTGGGCGTGCCCCAGGTAACGGCCATAATGGACTGCGCGTCTGTTGCGAAAAAACATGACGTTCCCCTTATCGCGGACGGCGGCGTGAAGTTTTCCGGTGACGTAACCAAGGCGCTCGTGGCCGGAGCGGACTCTGTGATGATAGGCTCCATGTTCGCAGGCACAGACGAAGCACCCGGCGATTTCGTGTTCCTGCAGGGACGCAGGTACAAGGTTTACCGTGGAATGGGATCCGCGGCCGCACTTAAAAAGGGCTCTGGCGATCGTTATTTCCACCAGGAAACGGAACAGAAGAAACAGGTTCCCGAAGGCATCGAGGGACGGGTGCCTTACAGGGGCAGCCTTAATGCCATAATCTTCCAGCTAATCGGCGGCCTGAAATCCGGAATGGGTTATGCCGGATGCAAGAGCATTCGCGAGCTTCACGATAAGGCCGTTTTCATAAGGTCAACACCGCAGGGTCTCAGAGAGAGCCACGTACACGACGTGATAATCACGGAAGAAGCCTCCAATTACCGTCTCGAACCTTAAGGCAGACCCCATGCAGCAGCCCAGCCAGCGCCAGGTCGTAATCATAATCGACTTCGGATCCCAGGTTACCCAGCTGATAGCCCGCCGGGTAAGGGAGCTGGGCGTTTACTGCGAAATGGTGCCGTGCACCGTCGAACTGGACGAAATAAAAAAACGCAATCCGGCGGCCGTCATACTTTCCGGCGGTCCTTCGAGCGTTCTTTCGCCTGATGCGCCCATGTTCGATGCGGCGCTTTTCGATCTCGGCGTTCCCGTGCTCGGCATCTGCTACGGGCTTCAGCTCATGATGCACCTCATGGGCGGAAAGGTCGAACGCGACACATCGGGAAGGGAATACGGACACGCGAAAATCGAGATAACAGATGCAGCGGGAGTGTTCGACAACTTCTCATCAGGGGAATTGCTCGATGTGTGGATGAGCCACGGAGACCGGGTGGCCTCTCCTGCGCCCGGATTCAATGAGATGGCGAACAGCCAGGGCTCGCCCTTCGCAGCAGTGGGAAATCATTCAAGGAAACTTTACGGAGTTCAGTTTCACCCGGAGGTCGTACACACGCCTCGCGGTATCGAGATGCTTTCCTCTTTCCTGTTCAACGTCTCGGGATGCACGGCGGACTGGAACTCGGGCTCGTTCGTGGATCAGGCGGTAAAGGATATTAAAAACCGCCTGGGCGGCGACAGGGTTATTCTGGGTCTTTCCGGAGGAGTGGATTCGTCGGTGGCGGCCATTCTCATCAACAGGGCCGTGGGAAACCAGCTCACCTGCATATTCGTTGACAACGGCCTTCTCAGAAAAAACGAGGCAAGGGACGTCACAAACATCTTTGGAAAGACCATGGACCTCAACCTGGTGGCCGTTGATGCCTCGGACATTTTCCTCGACCGACTGCAAGGCGTGGTGGACCCGGAAGAAAAAAGAAAGATTATCGGAAAGACCTTCATAGATATTTTTGAAAAAGAAGCGCAGAAGCTCAAGAAAGTACGCTTCCTGGCTCAGGGCACGCTTTACCCGGACGTGATCGAGAGCGTTTCCTTCAAGGGCCCGTCGGCAGTGATAAAAAGTCACCACAACGTGGGCGGACTGCCCGAAAAAATGAAGCTCGAGCTCCTGGAACCGCTGCGCGAGCTGTTCAAGGATGAAGTACGCGAAGTGGGAAAACATCTGGGGCTTCCCCGCAGGCTCATCTGGCGGCAGCCTTTCCCCGGCCCCGGCCTCGCGGTAAGGATTCTGGGCGAAGTAACAAAAGACAGGCTTTTTATCCTCAGGGAAGCGGACGAAATAGTTGAAATCGAGATTAAAAAACACGGGTTGTATGAACATCTGTGGCAGTCGTTTGCGGTTCTGCTTCCAGTACAGACCGTGGGCGTCATGGGGGATGAGCGTACATATGACCACGTTGTGGCTCTGAGGGCGGTTACGAGCAACGACGCAATGACGGCCGACTGGTACAAAATGCCCTACGAAGTGTTAAAAATTATTTCGAATAGAATTATTAACGAGGTAAAAGGCGTCAATAGAGTAGTGTATGATATTTCATCAAAACCTCCCGCGACCATAGAGTGGGAGTAAAAAAAGCGCGAGGTGTCCGAAATGACTGACAAATCCAGATTCACCGGAACAGGCCTGATTCTGCTTGCCATTTTCCTGTCATGTCCCTCCTATCTCAGAGCGGATGACGATGAATTTGAATCAGGTGGAACGGCGCGTGTACAGGGCGGAAACATGGAAAAGGCCCGCGAAACGGCGCTGAAGGATGCGCTGGAGGCCGCTGTGTCCCTTGCCGCCGCGTCAATAAAAGGCGACAAGGTGGACCTGAATTCGCTGAAAAATCACAGGAAGTACATCATCAAGTACACGGTCGTGGAAGAAAAAGTGCAGAAGGACGAAGCTGTCATAAAAATAAGGGCCACGGTTGATCTGAAATCACTCAGGAAAGATCTTGTGCAGGAAAAGGAAGAAACCCGCGAGATCACGCTCGAGATATCAGGGCTGGAGTCTTACGGTCAGCTCACTGGAATACTCGACACCCTGGGAAAGACGGCCGGCATCAACGGCGTAAGCCCCAGGAAATTCGGCGGCGCAACCGCACTTCTCAAGGTGGACTCGCCGCTGCAACCGGAAGATCTCTCGAAAAAAATCAGCAGCGTAAAAGTAAAAAACGCACAGCTGAAAATCCTCAAAGTCGAAAAGAACGTAATCAAAGTCGAAGTTAAACGTTAAAGTTAGCGGGGCCCTATTATTGTGCGGGGACCCCCGGCTTCAGGCTCGCGGGCTCCGGTCCGCCGTAAAGGCTGGACCCGGACCCCCCTTCGCCTGGCCGCCCCGCACAATCATTTTATATCCAATTCCCAGTCGATTTGTCTTCGTAGTAGGGGCAGGTCCCCGTGCCTGCCCTTCGATTCCGGTAGCCAGACTCCATCGCGCTGATTGATAAATATCTCAGTTTCAGGGTGCTGTTCTGGAGAGCCGGACGTCGTCGATGTAGGAACCGCGCCACACGTAACCGCTGGTCTCGATGTAGAACCTGACCTGGAAATCCGACAGCTTGTATGCATCGCTTATGAGCACACTGTAAGTGTCCCAGGGCACGCTGGACCCGCAGAATGCCTCCTGACCTGAAGGAAGGTGCCTGGGACTTGTAAGTTGAGCTGTGTAACCCTCCTGAGGTGTGATGGGATCCCAGGAACCTCCATTGTCCTTGAGCGCAACAACATACCCGTCCTTGCAGTCGGACCCGGAAGTCTGGTTCGTGTAAGCGCTTTCGAATATCAGGTACAGGGGCGTCCCCTGGCAGGCTGCGATATTCCATGTGGGCGAATCCATGTACGAGCATTCATCGGCCCACGGATATCCATTTACGTTTGTGGCAATGCAGTCCGTACCGGATGGAGTGGAATCAGGCCAGCCATCCACGGTTCCGCACTCCCAGCTTGTCGCACCGTAACATCCCCCACCGCTGAGATATCCGGTCGTCCACTGGCTGCACTGTCCTGCAGTTTCAAAATCAAAATTGAATCCCGCAATTGCGAGATCGCAGTCCGCATCAGCGTCCACGTCAGTATCGGCGTCTGCATCCGCATCGGCGTCTATGTCAGTATCGGCGTCTGCATCCGCATCGGCGTCTATGTCGGTATCGGCGTCTGCGTCGGCATCCGCGTCGATATCAGTATCGGCATCCGCATCGACGTCAGCGTCGGCATCCGCGTCCGCATCGGCGTCAGCATCGGCGTCGGCATCGGCGTCGGCATCGGCGTCGGCATCGGCGTCGGCATCGGCGTCGGCATCGGCGTCGGCATCGGCATCGGCGTCGGCATCAGCATCAGTGTCAGTGTCAGTGTCAGTGTCTGTGTCTGTGTCTGTGTCAGTGTCTGTGTCTGAATCTGAGTCAGTATCTGAGTCAGAATCACTGTCACTGTCTATGTCTATGTCAGTGTCACTGTCACTGTCCGAATCAGAATCTGTGTCGGTGTCTGTGTCCCCGTCCGAAGCCGATGCGTCCGCTTTCTTTTTTCTGTTCCTGTCAGTCGAGGCATCTTCCTCGTCGTCCATGTTAAAATTCACACTGGCGCATGACGCGATGCCGGACAGAAGAAACAATGCAGATAAAAACAAACCCGTAATCAGAATCGGATCATGTGTTTTATTGTTCGAGTTTCCCAATGTTCCTGCATCTTACAATATTCCTGGAGATTAGGGTATTGTAAAATGCACCGGGTGTCCTGTTCGCCATAAAATCCAATATCGCCTTTGGCCCGTGTGCGTGCTAGATTGCATGTTTCCATGTCAAAAGATGACAGCAGAAACAGGAAAAGGCTGTTCGAAATAATATTACTGATTATTTTCATGGCGCCGCTGTCCGCACTTGCTGAAGAACAGGAGGAAAAGGTCGATCCTGACAGGCTGGAGCCTACCATTTTCCCGGCCATAGCGGGCAACACCGATGTGGGCGTGCTTCTCGGCGCACTCGGAATGCTCGCAAAATTCGAAGAGGGTTATGATCCATACCGCTGGAAAGGAGCCGCACTGGCTGTTTTCAGCCTCAAACAGGGCCCTGACGGCATTGAATCGCCGGCACACAACTACTTTGTCAAATTCGATGTTCCCGGACTTGCAGACGGCCGCCTGCGTCTCTTCCCCTCGGTATCATTTGAGAGAAAAATCACAGAGCGCTATTTCGGCCTTGGAAACGCCAGCATGAACATCAAGAACGGCGCGGTGCCTGTGATTTCGAGACAGAATCTTTACAAAATGTCCGGACCGCAGGCCAGACTGAATGCATGGATAAAGCTGATTGAACATCTTCACGTTCTTTCAGGCATCAGGTTCCGTTACCTGATGCCGTCAACCTATGACAACAGCACTCTTCAGAGGGACATGAACCGGACACTTCCCGGAGAAGACCCTTACATTTACGGCACTCGTGATCACGCTGCGCTTCAGTTCGCACTGGGACTCATTTACGACACCCGGGATCATGAAACCTGCACATCAAGCGGCATGTTTCACGAATTAAGCTTCAGGCTCACGCCGGGCGCCGTGACTGATAATGACCTGCTTTTCGGCGGCGCATTTTTCAATACGCGGTATTACGTACCAATCGAGAACGACAGCCTCGTCCTCGCATTCCGCCTGCTTGGAGACTTTCAAACGGGCACGGTTCCTTTTTATGAGCTCAGCAATGCCGGCGGTTTCAATTCTATCGACTTTTCCGGTTCCAAGGGCATCCGGGGTCTTCCCATGGGGCGTTATCACGGCAAGGTTAAGGTTATGGGAACAGTCGAGCTGCGTTCCATGCTGTGGCCATTCAGCATACTGGGACAGAGGCTGAGGCCGGGTTTCGCGTTTTTCGTGGATTCAGGCCGAATCTGGAACGACTATGAATACAATCCCGATCTCGACGGCACCGGAATCGGCATCAAGTATGGTTTCGGCCTGGGGCCGAGGCTGCAGTGGGGTGAAACGGTAATGATTCGATTCGATTTCGCCTACGCGCCCGAGGCATCCGAATTCAACCCGGACCTGCCCATCGGCATCTACATGGACATGAAGCACAGTTTCTGAACACGGCCTGTATGGGGGTCCTGGTATCTGGCAGTCCCCTTCCGGGCTGCGGAACTCGGACATGGTGCGACGACTCAAACAGTCCTCGCCCTGTCAGGGCCCTGCCAAATACCAATTGGTAGCGCGGGGCGGGGCGGACCGGAGCCCGCGAGCCGGAAAGCCGGGGGTCCCCGCGCATCAAACTTGAACCGCCCCTACTCGACTTCGATTTCGTCCCACCAGCCTTCGGTGTCGTGCCAGTTGTACAGGGAAAGCTTTCCGATTGCGATTACCTTCGGAGAGGTACGGAACTCGACGTCCGCCTGTATGAGACTGTCATCAATGTACAGGTCGTAATTTTTTGCCGTCCAGTTTATGTTCCGCATTTCGATGTGGTACCAGGTTCCTGCAGTGTAGGCGAGGGCCTGAAGCGGTGTCGGCTCGAGCGCCACGGTTATGTAACCCGTGTCCACGAAATAGATCATTGCCATGGTGCCCGTGCTGCTTCCGGTGGGGCCCGTCAGCACGAAATAAGTGCCGGTCTCATTCGTTGCGCCTGACTTTGCATAATAGGAAATATGCGTGGGCTGTATGTCGCCGAAGGTGTGATCGAGCGTATTGTTCAGATCTCCGTCAAAATGAAGGCAGTATGATGTGCCGTCCGCTCCTGGAGTTGTAATCTCAACGGTTGTTGAACCGACCCCGATCTTGTTCCAGCCGTCGTAATCCCCGTCTTCGAAATCCTCGAAGAAACTGTCCGAGTCTGCATCCGCATCCGCATCTGCATCAGAATCGGCGTCTGAGTCTGCGTCTGCGTCTACATCGGCATCGACGTCAGTGTCGCTGTCGGAATCACTGTCCGTGTCACTGTCCGTGTCCGAATCACTGTCCATGTCCGAGTCGCTGTCCGTGTCAGAATCGCTGTCCGTGTCAGAATCGCTGTCCGTGTCAGAATCGCTGTCCGTGTCCGAGTCGCTGTCCGAATCCGTGTCGCCCCCTGCATCAGAAACCGTTTCATTCCCTGACACGCACATGCCGATGTCATTGCACCTTTCGCCTTTGCCACAGTCAGAATCTTCCCTGCAGTCGTACGTGCACTCACCGGTGTAGCTGCAGTACTGCCCTTCCGGGCAGTCTATGTCGGACTCACACTCTGCGGCCCCGGGCGATTCCGCGCATGAGGATAGGAAAAAAAGCATCGCAGGAAACAGGACGTATTTACTTATGCAATTAATCATTTTTATCCTCTTTTAATATCAATACGTATTTGACAACGGTGCAGCTGCTTAATTCAAGCATACGACATTTTTTTAATATTAGCCAAATCAACTTTCTGACAATGCCGGATTCTGGTAGTTTGAAGTGCGTGAGGCGAAACGCAAAAACCGGACATATCAGGATCGCGGTCCTGATTGCCTTTCTTTGTTGCTGCTGCGGTAAATCATCCTACAGGAAACCCTCCTTCAAAGCCTTCATCACAGACAACGGCACAGCGGGTCTGTTTCTGGAAAAACTGCCCGGGATTACACAACAGAAAGTCAGCAATAAACACGTGACAAGGCCCTCGTCAGGCAGGGGCTTCAGCACATCCTACCACAGAATAAGGACAACGGATTCAAGAGCCCCTTCGATAATCCGCTCTTCAATTTTCCGGGCCGCCGTTCCCCGGGACAAGGCATCCATCACATATTCATGCAGTAAAATTAAAAATCCCGTCCTGCGCGGCTGGGTACACAGCCTGCAGGATTACAGGCCGGGAGTTTTTCTCGCAGCGGCACACGGCGCAAACAGGATATCCCTCGCCCTGCCCCGGATCAAAAGACGGCTGCGCATGTATTCTGCTCCTCTTCCTCCTGATTTCTGCGCTGGAAAGAAAAATGATACTCTCAGAATCAGGATCGGCCGGAAAAAGCCAGAACATGCACGGAAAGACCGGCTCCCCGTTCTTGCAGGTCCCCCCGTAATGGTATCGGATTCGGAGGAAAAATCACCCGTAGTAATACTGATATCCCTCGACGCCATGCGCCGTGACATGTGGGACGAAAGTACTGTCAGGCCGGAATCCCTCGAAAAATTCCGCAGGGATTCAATCAGGTTCAGGCATGCATACGCTTCGTTCCCCTCCACACCTCAGTCTCACTCGGTAATCTTCTCGGGACGCTACCCGGCCGATGCAGTCAGAAAGGGGAAACTTGAAAAGAATCGATCATTTGTCCACGTGCTTCAGAAAAAGGGATTCAATACGATGGGATTCGTTGCCGGTGGCTATGCAAGGGCGAATTTCGGATTCAACCGCAGGCTTCCGGGCTTCGCCCTTGGATTCGATCTTTATGTGGAGGAGATACCCACGGGCCGCAGGAAAATGCGGGATCTCGATCCTGAAGACAGGATATCGAGACTGTATCATGATTCCCACACGCTGGCCCCGGCACTGGAAAGGTCAATCAGGTGGTTCAGGCTGCGACCGGGTGAAAGTGCCATGCACTTTATTCACTGCTACGACGTGCATGAGTCGCACATTGTCGCAAAAAAATATTTCGACCTTGTTCTCAGGGAGAAAGAGTCCGGATCCGATCGGGACAGGCTGCTCGAATGCGGTAGCAGACTTAATCTCAGCATCACGGATGATTACGGCGTTTTTTTTCCGGGGCCGAAGCCGTACATCAGGAAGGTTATCGAAAAAGATCCGGGGACAACGGACTGCTACCGCAGACTGATAACGCTCATGTACCGGGCCAGGATTCGTTCAATACAGGATACCCTTGCCGTTTACTTCGACGCATTGAGAAAACTCGATGTGTATGACAGGGCCATGATCATAGTGACCAGTGATCACGGCGAAAGCCTGCTCGACGAAAAAGACTGGGACGGCAAACCGCTTCTGGGCCATAACCATCTGCTGGCTAACAACATGCAGATCCCGCTGTGGATCAAGCTTCCGGGGCAGCGCGGCAGAGGACGGGACGAGAACCGGATTGCCGGCCTCGTGGACATCAGGGCAACCACGGGCGGCGTTCTCGATATGAACATCGGAGAATCAGAGGGAATCGATCTTCTCGACCCGTTATCTCAGCGAAATGGGTATCTGAAATTCTCCGCTCAGAGGGGCGAACGCGGCCTCGTGCTCGAAAACAACGGCATCTGTGTGTGGAAAAAGACCGGATCCGATAAAAGCAGGGGAAAAATACTTAAGCTTTACCATGACGGAAAATGCACCATGCTGGATCCGCACTCGCCATCCCCCTGCACGGAAGCCGCCGGAACATCAACGGAAGACGGAGATGAAGACGGCGACGAAGATATTCCCGAAGACATGAAGGAGGAACTCAAAGCGCTCGGGTACATGGAATGAGGATGATGCATTCTGCCGGTTGATGCCGGGATCGAATCAGGAAAGACCATTACTGATGAAGGTTTTTGCTAAAAAGTTTCTTTTTTTCGCCCTGACAGCAGCACTGTGGTCGGTTTTCCTGTGGTTTTCCTTCTTCGCCCGGACCGACGAGCCAATGTTCGATTTCATCCCAGTATTTGCAGCGGCAAGGGCAGTCGACAATCCCGGAACTGCAAAGCATATGTATGATCGCGACCCTGATCATTTCAACATTGTAACTGACGGACCTCTTTTCGAGATCGCCAGAAGCTCCGGGTTCCGGATGATTCCGACCCCTTTCGTGTACCCCCCGCTTTATGCGTGGATCATGAAACCCCTTGCGCAGCTCGAATACCCGACGGCCAGAACGGTGCTCACTTTCGTTAATGCATGTGCATTTGTCCTCGGCATATTCCTGGTCTCACTCTCTGTGCTCGATGCATTCCCGCTTCGCTGGATATTACTTTCCGTACCACTGCTGTGTGCGGGTTTCTCACCAATAGCCTACAGCAGCAGCCTCGGACAGATAACGCCCCTGATATTCTGTGCCGTATGCCTCAGCCTGCACCTGATACAGCGCGGGCGAGAGATACCCGCGGGAATACTCCTGGGAGCGGTATTCGCGGTAAAGCTTTTTCCGCTGGGAATTATGATAATGATGATCCCGTACCGCAGATTCAGGGCGCTCACGGCCGCCCTGGCCACGTGGGCTGCATTTCTCCTGCTCTCCGCAGCCTTCTCCGGGGTCACGGTTACAGGCAGGTACCTGGAAACAATTTTCAGCATCGCTTCGTCCGGCAGTGTCGCCGCATGGAACAATCAGACAGTGACAGGCATGCTACTGCGCATGGTCTCTGACAGCTCCGCAGCTTTTCACTGGGGTTATATCAATCCCGGCTGGTGGATTACTCTGTCCGACGGCATTATTACCATCATCTTTCTGGCGTGGTCTGTTCTTATTCCCTGCAGATACTTCAATTTAAGAGAATCATCCGGAAGACTCCCGGTAACAGCAGACTCGAACACCCTCAATGCGCTCATGTTTTCCCAGGGAATACTGCTGTCGTTCATCCTGGCACCGATTTCCTGGAGCCATTACCACATTCTCGCCATTGTGCCCGCTTGTATGGCGGTAATCCTGATAATGCATGAGCACAGCCTCAATAAACACAGGCTGCTCATTTTCCCGGCCATCGCGTGGATTCTGCTTTCGATCGATCCGGCAGCGATCGCCCATTCCCTGCTACAGCCGCGTCCCGGTATCTCAACAGGCGGGATCGCCTCCCTCGCGGTCTCCACCGGTCTGATGGGAGTCTTTATTCTGTTCGTTACACTTAACCTGCTTGCCACATCCGCAGGCGGAGACAAAACCCGTGTTTGAGTAAGTCTCCCCGGTTTGATATCCTCTATCCACGAAAACATGCTGGGATGATCTGCAGTTACCAATGACGATGGAAAACAACACCCGGACCGGAAAGAATTCAGCCAGACGTCTTTCTGAAGTGATCATTTATGCATCCGGAACGCTGGTGATTCTGTTTTCGCTCATTGTCCTTATTCTCTACCGCTACGGCATCGATCAGGGAATCTACACCGCAGTATCCAGGGTAATGGCGGACGGAGGCGTGCCGTACAGGGATGCATGGGATTTCAAGCCGCCGGGCATATTCATTGTCTACAGTCTCTCAAGAAGCCTGTTCGGAAACGGTATCTTTCCCGTCCGGCTTTTTGAATGTCTGTCCATGCTGTCGCTTGTCGCTGCTTTCATGATCTTCAGCCGCAGGCACGCGCTCTCACTTCTTCCGGGATTCATAGGTAGTGTATTTGCGATACTCATTCATGTTCAGCTCGGATACTGGGACACGGGTCAGCCGGAAAGTTTCGGTGGTGTTCTTCTCGCCTGGGCCATTGTCGCAGCCAGATTCGATAATGACACCTCCCTGCGTCATTATGTCTGCTGGGCTGTCAGTGGATTCCTCTTTTTCTGTGCTGCAATGATGAAACCACCCCTCGGCGGCGGTTTCGTGCTGCTTATGGCAGCCTTTATTTATTACCGTCTGAGAGGGTCAGGACTCACGAAAGAGAAAAAGCACATCCTTGCGACCGTTGCAGTTTTTTCAGCCGGGGCGCTGACGGCAATGCTTCTTTTTCTCGCCTATTTCGCATCAGGCGGAGCCCTGCCGGATATTTCTTACATCTTTTTCGAGTTCATCCCGGGCTACACACGCCTGCTTCTGGATAAAATTCCCTTCCACACCCTACTCTACCAGACACTCGTAAAGCTGCTGCTCGCCTATTCCTGGATATGTACGATCGGACTGATAATGCTCTTTGCTCTCAGGAAAAAGCAGCCTCCGGAAAGACAGGGAATCATCATAATCCTCAGTGTAATGATTCCTCAGATCATCGGAGTTGCCATGCAGGCCAAGCTATTCCCGTATCATTTCAGCGGGATATTACCTTTCTTTGCGCTGCTGGCGGGCTGGGGGTTCTGGAAATGTCACAGCAGATGGAATCTCAGACTGGCGGGAGCTGTTCTGTTCGTGCTGCTTTTCTCGATACAGGCATCAAAAGGATCTTTTCCAGAAAGAAGCAGGGACTACCTTGCGGCCCTGTTCAGTGGAGAAAATGGAACGGCCATTAACGACAGGCTTCATTCAACCGGCGAAATCGACGCCGGTGCATACAGACGCATCTCAGAGATCATTCGCGGCAGAACGTCAACGGAAGACAGGATTTTTGTCTGGGGCTTTCTGCCCATGATTTACGAACTCTCGGATCGCAGCCCGGCGTCCAGGTTCGTTTACAACATTCCCCAGAGAACGAAGTGGTCGAGCCATTTCGCCAGAAATACTCTCATGAAGGACCTGGACAGAAACAGGCCTGCCGTAATCGTTGTCGAACATGAGGACCGGGTTCCCTTTGTCATGGGAAACAATATGGACAGCGCAGAAGTGCTGACGAAATTCGAGGCCTTGAAAAAGTTAATCTCGACATCATACAGACATGAAATTTCGACCGGGAATCTGGACCTGTTTATCCTGGAAACCCGGACTTCATCCAATACGAACAGCCACCCGCGTCAGGACAGTACGGATTAATCCAGCCCCGAGATATTTCCCCCGTCGTCGATATCAACTGTCCTTGCCGCGGGATGCCGGGGCAGTCCGGGCATGAGGAGTATCTCGCCTGTTACCGGGACCAGGAATCCAGCGCCCGAGGATATTTTTACCTTCCGTACAGTAACCAGGAAATCCTTGGGCACTCCCAGCAGGTCCGGGTTGTCGGAAATTGACTTCTGCGTTTTCGCAATGCACACGGGAAGATTTCCAAAACCAAGCTTTTTTATCTTTTTTAAGTCCTTTTTCGCTTCTGCCGTGAAGTCAACGGCCTTTGATCCGTAAATCCTGCTGCATACGGTTTCGATCTTCTGCTGAACGGGCATGTCCAGCGGGTAAAGGGGCTTGAATTCCACGTCATCACTGATTGATCCGGCGACGGCCTGAGCAAGGTTCACTGCTCCTTCTGATCCCTGACCATGAACATCAATGACCGAGACGCAGCCGCAGTGCTGGTGAGCGAATTTCTCCACTACGGCTATCTCCTCTTCCGTGTCCGTACTGAAACGGTTCAGCGCAACCACGGCCGGCAGGCCGAAAGTACCTATGTTGTCAAGGTGATACGCCAGGTTCGGCATACCCCTCTCGACCGCATCAGGATCCGGTTCGTTTATTTCGGACAGCTTTTTGCCCCCGTGCATCTTGAGCACCCTTATGGTGCCGACGAGGACGACCAGACAGGGCCTGAGCCCCGCGATGCGCGACACAATATCGAAAAACTTCTCGGCCCCCAGGTCAAAGCCGAATCCGGCTTCGGTTACGACTATGTCGGCCAGCTTTAAGGCAAGCTTCATGGACATTACCGAGCAGGTTCCCTGTGCGATATTTGCGAACGGACCCCCGTGAATGAACACGGGCGTATGCTCCGCGCTCTGCACTAAATTGGGCTTGATTGCGTCCCTGAGAAGGGCTGCGGCAGCTCCTTCAATGCCCAGATCGCGCACGTAGACGGGTTTGCCTCTGTACGTGAAGCCGAGGAGAATGCCGGAGATCCGCTTTTTAAGATCTTCATATGATTCTGAAAGGCACAGTATGGCCATTATCTCGGATGAAGCCGTGATATGGAAGAATGTCTCGCGTGGAACACCGTCCTGTTTCCCACCGAGCCCGATGACGATGTTTCTGAGCGAGCGGTCATTCATGTCCATCACTCGGTCCCACTGCACCCGCCTGTGGTCGATAAGGGGGTCATCCCTGCGGTAGATATGGTTGTCCAGGGATGCGGCGATAAGGTTGTGGGCGGCCGTTATCGCGTGGATATCGCCGGTAAAATGCATGTTGATGTCGTCTGCCGGAAGAACGCTCGCCCTGCCCCCGCCCGTGGATCCGCCCTTCATTCCGAAAAGGGGGCCCATTGAAGGCTCCCTGAGTGTTACAAGACTCCTGATGCCCAGGCGGTCGAGCACCATGCCAAGGCCTATGGAAACGGTTGTCTTGCCCTCGCCCGCCGGAGTGGGTGTCATTGCAGACACCAGCACCAGACTGCCGTCCGGCCTGTCTTTCAGCGAATGAATGCTGTCAAGCTTCACCTTTGCCTTGTAGTCACCGTAAAGCTCCAGGTCAGAGGGCTTCAGTCCCAGCTTTTTTCCTATGTCATGAATGTGTTGCATCTTCATCTCCATTTTTCTTCCCCTGTACTGGTTAAATCACATTTTTCACAAGGGAAGAAGATCGCAGACGCTGACCTGAATTGATGACATCACTGATTTTTCGCTGTAAGCTCCCCATTAATATGAACAGGAAAATTTTCATTACGACTACAGCGGCTGTTTTTATGATGATGAGCATGAATGCGCATGCCGAGGATCCGCAGCCCGCATGGTTCGATGATCTTGCGCAGGAAGGCTCGACCGTAAAAGTCACTTTCTGGGTTAACGGCGAACACATGGAGCAGTGTTTCCTCAAGCGCATGAAGGAAAACGACAGGTACGACCCGTGGGCCGAGGAAGACACGGCCTACGTTTTTGCAAACCGTACATTTTCCCCGGACGAGTCCCTTGCACAGGAATCATACTGTCCTGAAGATAAAATCTCTGTGGATGAGTGCAGAGGTGACACGAACTGCCACGACTGTGATGACGACGGAACGGACGAATGCACATCCGGCTGCCTGAAAAACTATTTCTACGAGGTAGTGGACATGTGTGTGCCCGGTGGTGAACTCAGGTACGCACTCGAATTTTCGGATCTGGGCGAAGTGGACTGGATGAATATAACCACGCTGGAAAACCCCTGCCCGAACCAGGACACAGGCGGCGGCTGCTCGCTCGCCGGCAGGCCTTTTTCAGACTTCAACAGCATCATGCACATTGTTTTTGCCCTTTTTCTTGTCCTTGCATGAAAAAAGGAGTCACAAATGAAAACAAAAATCATGATTTCGGTCCTGCTCTCGGCGCTTATGCTGTTACCTGCAGCTGGCTGCAATGACGACAATTCGGACGATTCAGACTCAGGCGATAATGGAACATCGGATTCGGACACTGATACTGACACTGACACAGATACGGATTCTGATACAGACAGCGATTCCGATACTGACACTGACGCTGATGACATCTGGGAACCCGGGCCCGGCACCACATGGCAGTGGCAGCTCACGGGAACAATTGATACTTCCGTGGATGTCGAGATGTACGATGTCGACGTGTGGAGAACATCAGCTAAGCTGGTGGATGAACTGCACGGAGACGGCCACGTCGTAATCTGCTATTTCTCGGCCGGAAGCTGGGAGGACTGGCGCCCTGATGCGGACGACTTTCCGGATGAAACAATCGGCGAACCGCTCGAAGAGTGGCCGGATGAAAGCTGGATCGACATAACTTCAGAAGACGTGCGTCAGATCATGCAGACGCGCCTGGATATGGCGGTTGACCTCGGCTGTGACGGCGTGGAGCCCGACAATGTGGACGGGTATGCAAATAATAACGGACTGGGGCTAACGGCCGCGGATCAGCTTGATTTCAATAAATTCCTGGCCAAAGAAGCTCACCAGAGAGGCCTTTCTGTCGGACTGAAAAACGACCTGGATCAGATTGATGAACTCGAGCCCTGGTTCGACTGGGCGCTGAACGAGGAGTGCTTTGCATACGATGAATGCGAAATGATCCATCCTTTCATTCAGGCCGGCAAGGCCGTCTTTCACGTTGAGTACGTGGATGAACGGTCGGAAGGACAGGCCCTTGCCGACGACGTCTGCGGAGATGACTCAATCCAGGGCTTTTCCACGCTGATAAAGACCTGGGATCTGGATGAATGGTATATCGCGTGTGACTGATCCTTAACCCTGCGGACTCAGAGCAGCAGCATATTATCAGGGTGTGGTATCCGGTTTTTCAACCAGCGGGTATATGTCCTCTGCACCACCGGCAACGGTCCGCGGTGTATCGTACACACCGTCCCCGTCTTCATCCGGGGCTGAAAAATTGTACCACCAGTTGCCAGTGCGCTCTTCCTCGCTGTACCAGGTATTCACCCCGCCCGTGTTCAGGACAAACACACCGCACCCTGCGCCGAAGGCATTGCCGTAAATAAAATTCCCCTTCCCGCGGAAAAGGCAGATTCCGGACGAGCTGTTGTTTGCAAACCAGTTGAAGCGGATAATATTGCTGTTCGAAGGATCACCGGCCGCGGCCATGTCGAATGATCCCAGCAGTATGCCGTCGTCGTGCTCGTTTATGCACTTGTTGTATTCAATGATATTGTTGTGAGCGCTCACCAGTGCGATTCCGTGACCGGAATTCATGGCAAAGTCGTTGTAGTGAAGCACGCAGTCCGTGGTTCCCTTTGTCATGCGAACGCCCTCGAAGTTCTCCTTTGCCATTGTGCGTTCCACGCGCATGTTCTGTACGTTCTCTGTCAGGATTCCATATCCCCGCTTGCTGTCATCGAACCAGGCGCCGCCCCCGCCGTGCAGGTAGCAGTGCCTTATTACGAAATACAGATCCGTGTTCCTGACATCAACTGCGCCGCCCTGCCCTTCCTCCAGATCGATCTCATATCCCTCTATTATGTATGGATTTTCCTCTGATCCGTCACCCTCCCATCCTTCATTCGCTGCCTGGGCGTGAAAATCATCATTGCCATCTATGACTATGGAAGCATGAGAAACATAATCCACGCCAAAATCATAATCGTCCTCCGAATCTCCTGACGCATCCTGCCCCCCATCCGAAGGGAGCGCCACATCGGTATCCGCGTCAGCATCCGCATCCGCATCAGAATCTGCACCCGAGTCTGATTTCTTGTTTTTACTGTCTTTTCCGTCTCCGGAATTATCGGCATCTGTTCCACAGGCAGTAAAAATGACACCGTAACCAACTGCAATTACTAAAAAAAGGGACAATAGACGGGGTTTCATGATTTAGTTATCCTCCTCTGGACTGCAAAGTGGTGCCAGACACATTTATTGGATAAATAAAATTGATTTTAAAATCAACAAACTAGCTTCGAAATCTGCCGCCATCCTTGTTAAATTCCTGGAGTTGCGATTTAGAGTATCTGCGTATCATCATCCTGCGGATTATGTTCAGAAGGATAAAGGGAAGTCCGCCCCCGAGCCTTATGTTGTCCCTGAATACCCAGGATAAAATCAGGGCAATTCCCGTAAACGCCAGCAGAATTAGCGAAAGCCTGATGACAGCGCCTCTGTCCGGAATGTCCATTCCGACAAAGCCGGTTCTTAACGAAAAAGTCATTACGGCTCCAAGCACAAAGACGCAGCCGAACAGTCCGGACGCTGCCATCTGCGCGGTGATCCGGGACAGAGAAGGAATGGAAAAACCAAATGCAAACGCCCCGATAACGAGCCACAGGTTGGTTCCCAGTAGAACCGGGTTCAGAAGCACTCTTTTACACGCAAGAAGCGCGGTGATTACGACTGCTCCCACACCTGAAATCACAAAAAGTGTCCCGGCCTTTTCGAGATCTACGCTTCCGGCCAGCAGAAAGCTCGATGCAAGCGTGATGACGGGCGCAAACTGCACGGCCTCTGTCAGTATCCTCCTGAACAATGCACCCGTCCTCTGTCTGATTTAATTCTAGTCGATCGGGATGGAAGGACAGCCGAACGTGGCCGAGATTTTATCGACCTCGCCGGCCTGAAGCTCCTCGCAGGCCTCCTTGCAGAACTCCACGCGGGTATTTGTGTCGTCGGTCCAGGTCCAGCCCTTTTCCTGCGTACAGCCATCGTCCTTGCCTACCACATCCCCGTCGAAATAGAAATTCACGTCATTCTCGTCCACTTCCCCCTCCGGAGGCTTTTCTATCTCGTAGACACAGCTGATCACGGATGCTGCAAGAGAATCCATGGCATCTTCGAGCTGCTGCTGGTTATCAGCGTCGATATAGGTGCTTTCCCCCGTGCACCCGGCCTGTGCAATCGCATCGAGCTGTGTCGGTTCAACACCGCTGCCGAAACCGATGACATAAGTCTTTATTCCCTTATTGCACAGGTCCGTGGTCAGCGTCGTGAGCTGTGCCGGCTTGGTAGCACCCGTAACCGGATTTCCGTCAGGCCCGCATACGTCCTCTCCGTCCGAGACCACGAGGAGATAGCTGGTTGCATTCTGGGCCGTGAAGTCCGGGGCGTAATCGTCTTCCAGGAACTTTTTCATTGCAAGAAACAGCGGAGTGCTTCCTACCGGGCTGAGGTTGTTGAACTTGTTTATAATGTTCTGCGCGTTGTCCGGCGCACTGTCGTAAACCACGGGATTGTCAACTCCGCACCAGATATTATTGGGAAACCTGTCGAACCCGAATTCGAGATCAGCTCCATAGCTGTTCAGAACCGTCGTCATGGCCTGTTTTGCCTGCTGCCACTTCGTGGGGTTTCCCTCGTCCATGGAACCGGAAAGGTCTATGAGTATCATCAGTCGCACGGGAGCTGCATCGATGTTGAACTCCTGCTCATTGCAGACATCATCATCGGTATCGGAATCGGAATCGCTGTCCGCATCCGTGTCCGCATCCGAATCCGAGTCCGAATCGCTGTCCGTATCAGTGTCGGATGTCCCCTTTGCGCCTTTTGAATCCTCATCATAAACATTATCAGGTTTGGGATCGTCTTCGCAGGAACTCATCATAAATAAAACGATAATCAGGCCGGAGAAAATTATGCTGACGTGTTTCATCGAGTCACCTCCCTATTTTCTAGCCCGTTATTGAAGTTTAATAATAAGAATGCACACTAATTAAGATGAGAAAACAATAACAGATATTACATAAATATCAAAAAGGAATGTTTCACGTCAGAGAAATATTACCACAGCAGAACGGGCCAGCCGTTTTTGAGAGCCTCCGCTTTCAGAATGCGATCAGGATTTACCGGCCTGGGATCTCCGAACTCCCTGAGAACAGGAATATCATGGTGCGAATCGGTATAAAAAGTGCTGATTCCGGGGTCCACGTCGTTTTGAGTTGTAAATTCATCAAGACACTGGCTTTTGGTTTCACCGAAACATACCGGACCCGACAGCTGACCCGTGTATCTTCCGTCACTCCCAATCTCCAGGACATTTGAAACAACGAAGGGAATATCCAGATATGCGGCAAGCTGTTCAGCCGGGCAGCTCAGGGAGGAAGTCATTAGAACGAGAACGTCCCCCTGTCTCCTGTGCCCATCAAGATGAGTAAGTGCAGCCGGTCTAAGATGCCCCGAAAGATCGCTTTCGACCCATTCTTCAGCCTGCCTTTTGACAACTGCTGCATCCAGGCCCTCGAGAAGCCGTGCAACACGCCACATGGAAGGCCTTGGGTCTGAGACCATGCCAAAGCGGAAAAGCCCCATTCTTATTCCCACGCGTGTAAGGTCCCTTTTCTGCACGAATCCTTCCCTCACCAGAAAGCGGGCATGGGAAGCTGCCGTGTAAATATCAAGCAGCGTGAAATCCATGTCAAAAAATGCCGCGGATCTCATGGCCTGCACCCGGCGAGAAGAAGATCCATCAGCATGTTACATAGCGTGTGGAACAGTATCGGACCGACAATGCCCCCTTCCCGGGCCCTGAGCCACCCGAATGCAAGTGCAGGAAAAAACACGCCGAGGCGTGCGGGATTGAAGTCCACGGTGAAATGCCCGAGTGCGAACAGTGCCGCCTGAATAATAAATGCCCAGCCCAGGTCTGCTCCCAGAATCCGTTTTCGGGCTTTAAAAACCTCATCCAGGCTGCTCTGAATGTATCCCCTGTAAAAAAACTCTTCGGGTAGAGCAACTATTATCAGGTGTCCGAACAGCACATTCACGTAACCTGACGGCCATACCGGACTGCATGACGAGTAAACAAACTCGATCGATTCGAAGAATCCGCCTTCGCCCCCGGAACTGACGAGATCGGCAATGTTCCAGTAAAGAGGCGCGCCCAGGATAAAGAGCGGAAAAATCACGAGCACAAGTATTAAAGCGGAAGTCGTTCCCCTGTAAGCGCCGGACCACGTGATTCCATACGTCGCGTAATCCGCCTTTCTCCTGTCCATGACGAACACCGGGAGCCCTATGAAAACGGCCGCAACCAGCGGATGCAGGAGTCCGCCCAGACCGACAGTGCTGTCCAGAGCCACAAGGGCGAAAATCAGCACAACTGACGACAGATATACAAGGACAGGCTCTTTTAATGTAACCCTGCGTGATTCTTCCATGATAAGATCTTTCGTCCTGTCCGCCATTCAGTGATCTTTTACCGGCATGTATCAGGGAATCCCGGTTGCTTTCATATCCATATATCCAAGAGAGCGCAGCTGTTCAATCTCTTCTTCCGTAAGTTTCACGGGCTCAGTGGCCAACTTGTTCCTGCTCATTCTTCTGACGTGTTCCTTAAGGAGAGCTTTATGGAATCCGGCTGTCTCATTTAGCGGGTGCAGATTCAATGGATCTCTTTTTCGATCATAGGAAACCCATGAATCCCTGTCCGGTTTCCAGATTACCGTGTGTCTGTCAGTACGCATACCATGCTGATCCGGGCCGAAGAGCATTCCGCCCTGAAAAACTGTCCTTCTGTGAGACATGCACAATCCCGCCCGGTTTACTAGAGACACTCCGGACTCCTCCGGCCACGATTTCAGTGAAACAATCGACGCTATAGTCGCCGGAACATCCATCAGCGTTATCAGGCCCTGACACCGGGAGTCCGTATCGCGGTGACCGGGAGGCTTGACTACGAACAGTGCCCTTAGCAGTTCCGGATAAAGCGAATGCCCGTGATTTACAGGCCATCTGTTCTCAGCAGCCTCCGCCCTTGCCTCGGAAAGCTCCTCCCCGTGATCCGAGAGCATGACAATGAGTGTATTTTCATATCTGCCGGCTTCCCTGAGGTGTTTAATCAATTTCCCCAGCACATTATCCATATAGCGGACCTCGGAACCGTATCTAATTTCTTCTTCTGACACGGCCTGTTTTCGTCGAGCCTTTTCCGCGGCCATCCATCCTGATCTTTTCAGATACGGATAATGCGGATCCATGAACTGCAGGAGCATGAAAACGGGCTTTTCTCTCCCGGCAGCCATCTTCATCCACATCAGAAACCTGCGAAGCTGAAGTTCGGCCGGCGCGTATTCATTATCCATCTCAGGAGCACCAATCCATGACAGGTAAAAGTGAGACCCGAAAAAGTTATGATAATAATCAAATCCCCGGCTCATTCCGCTTCCGGGTGAAAGATAAGCGTTCGTCACCAGTCCGGCAGTCTGGTACCCAGCCTTTTTCATCTCTTCGGGAAGATATGCAATATCTTTTCGCAAAGACTGCCCGATGTTTCCCAGCCTGGCTCCTGTTCCCGCACGATGCTCCCGGGGATGAAGCCCCGTAAGGATAGAACCGAATGAAGTCAGGGTCCATGGAGACTCGGACCAGGCATCTGAAGATGAGATTGATTCCCGCATAAGCCCATGGATATTTGGTGTACGCTCAGCATTCACATAATCATATCTCAGGGTATCAGTTACGATTACATAGACATCGGGTTTCGAAGATGCGCTTTCAGGAACAGGCATGAGCTGGAAAATGGCCCATACGGCCAGCGAAATCGCTGCGGTGCATACCAGAATTACCCGAAGCCCTGGTTGAAAAGTGTAAATTCCGGTTAAATTGAGAACGATAAAAATCAGGCCGATTCCGAGTCCTGTTAACGAGGAATAGACCAGCCCGGTTTCAAGTGCCAGGTGTGCCTCCGCGGCAATCTCGACCCACGGCCAGCCGGAAACAGATATCAGAATCAGAGTTTCCGGAACAACAAAAACAAGTATGCCCGTCATCAGGTATGACACAGGTACGAGGATCAACAGGAAAAAAAGACGTGTTTTTTTCATTTCGCAACCTGGAAGTTTAGCACAATAATCCGCCAATTGGACAGTTCCAGAGCGTCTAAAGGCGCATCAGTCCATCCGCCTTGTATCTTTTGACATTGTTTTATATAGGAACACTGTGAATTATGATAACAAAGAAACCGTCATCTATGTAAATAACGCAAACGCTGATAAAAATACAGATTCCGGGGTCAGAATAGGAGTCTATATCTGTCACTGCGGACTGAATATCGCTTCCAGGGTGGATGTTGAAAAAACCGTACAGTTCGCATCCGGACTTCCCGGGGTTTCAATTGCAAGAGAGTACAAATTCATGTGCTCGGACCCGGGACAGGAACTGATAAAAAAGGACATACGTTCGGGAAAAATAAACCGCGTAGTGGTTGCTTCATGTTCTCCCCTGATGCATGAAAAAACTTTCAGAAATGCCTCCGAGCAGGGTGGAATCAATCCATTTTATTTTCAGATGGCTTCGATCCGCGAGCATGTCTCCTGGGTTACGCCTGACGGGGAAGACGCTACGAAAAAAGCCTGCGCACTTGTAGCCGCAGCTGTCAGCCGCGTAAGAAGACACCAGGAACTCGAAAGACGAACCGTAAAGGTAAGACCCGAAGTGCTCGTTGTGGGCGCGGGTATTGCCGGAATATCCGCAGCGCTCACGCTGGCGGATTCAGACAGGAAGGTCTATCTGGTTGAACGTGAGCCGACCATAGGCGGGAACATGGCCAGGTTCGACAAGACTTTTCCCACCCTGGACTGTTCGAGCTGCATCCTGACGCCCAAGATGACTCAGGCCGGAAGCCATCCGGATATAAAGCTGATGACGTACAGCGAGGTGGAATCCGTTTCGGGTTCCGTGGGTGATTTTCATGTAAGGATACGGAGAAAAGCCCGGCACATCGACGAAGCTGAATGCAACGGCTGCGGCGAATGTGCAAAAGTATGCCCCGTGCAGGTCCCGAGCGAGTTCGATATGAACCTGTGCGAACGCACCGCTGCATACCGCAGTTTTCCGCAGGCCATCCCGTGCACGTACACCATCGACCGCCTGGGTATTTCTCCCTGCAGCGCCAAATGCCCGGCCGGAATCCCGGCCCATGCCTACGTCGCACTTGCACGTGCGGGAAGGTACACCGAAGCCTTTAATAAAGTGGTTGAGCAGACTCCTTTCGTTGCAACACTCGGCCGCACATGCCCTGCAACCTGCGAGACGGAATGCTCCAGGAAACAGACGGGCAGGAGTGTCTCAATAAGGCTGATAAAGAGATACCTGGCCGATCTGCAGGCCGAAAAGAAGTTCTATAAACCCGAGCCTGCAGAAGAAACAGGAAAGAAGATCAACATTATCGGTGCCGGGCCCGCTGGCCTTACGGCCGCTTTTCATCTTGCAATGTGCGGTCACGAAGTACACGTTTTCGACGCCTCCGAAAGGGCCGGGGGAACACCGGGCCTCATGATCCCATCTTTCCGTCTGCCCGATGCGGCCCTTGAACAGGATATTGAAATCGTAAAAAATGCCGGGGTCCGCATCATTACTGAAAAAAAGATCACGGGTCCGGATATTTCAAGAATGCTCGATTCCGAAGCCGATGCCGTGCTCGTTGCAGCCGGTGCCATGCGTTCCAGAACAATGAATATACCGGGTAACGACATGAATGGCGTCATTGACAGCTTTGATTTTCTTAAAAAGACCAAGGCCGGCGCAATTGAGAATATCAGGGACAAAAATGTCGCCGTTGTCGGCGGCGGAAACGCAGCCATTGACTCTGCACGCACCGCACTGAGACTCGGGGCCGGGAAGGTCAGCATACTCTACCGCAGGTCCAGGAACGAGATGCCGGCATGGGAAGAGGAAATAAAGGCGGCCGAAGAAGAAGGCGTCGAACTCAGGCTGCTGTGCGTTCCAGTGGAATGCAGAGGAAAAAGCGGGCTTGAAGACCTCGTGGTTCAGGAAATGGAACTGGGAGAACCCGACGAAAGCGGCAGGGCCAGGCCCGTACCCGTCAAGGGCAGCGAAGAATCAATGCAGTGTGACATTCTCATTCCCGCGATCGGGGCCGACCCTGACCTGGAAAATCTGCTTCCCGAGGGCGTTGAAACCGAATACGGCCGTATAGCGGTCGATAAAGATACCTGCGCCACGAGTCTCAAGGGCCTTTTTGCCGCGGGCGACGCGGTTCTGGGGCCGTCGACGATTGCACAGGCAGTGGGCATGGCCACGCGCGCGGCAAAAGGGATATCGAACTATCTTTATACCGATGTGGACGATGGTCCGCATCGGATCATGGGCGGACACGGTGGTCCGCCCCTACTACAAAATAAAAATGATACCGGCGTTATGGATCCTGACGATGTGCTCCGCCGCGTCGGTCCCCTGCCCGGAGATGTGCCGCTTCCCGATGTGAACTTGAAGCCTGAGGAAAGAAAAAAGGATTTTTCAGAAGCCGAACGGGGTTTTGATTCCGAAGAAATCAGGTCCGAATCCTCCCGCTGCCTCGACTGTGCCGTGTGCTGCGACTGCAGAAGCTGCGTGGCAGCATGCGAGGCAGGCGCCGTGGTACTTGATCAGGAGGACCGGATCGAGGAAATCGATGTCGGCGTTATCATCGTTGCCACCGGTTTCAGGGCGTTCGATCCCTCCGGGCTCGAGGAATACGGGTACGGCAGGTTTCCGAATGTCTATACGAGCCTCGAAGTGGAACGCCTTTCCAACGCAACAGGGCCGACGCAGGGCCAGATAAAGCTGAAAGACGGATCAGTTCCCGAAAGCGTAGCCATCCTGCACTGCATCGGCTCTCGTGATCGCAATACGCATGAATACTGCTCAAGGGCATGCTGCATGGCGTCTTTGAAACTCGCACACCTGGTAAGGGAAAAATCCGGAGCCGAAATAACGAACTTTTACATCGACATGCGTACCTTTGGAAAAGGTTACGAGGAATTCTACCACAAGGTGCTTGAAGAAGGCGTGAGGTTCATCCGCGGAAAAGCCGCGGAAGTGGTACAGGGCGACGACGCCGACCCGGACGAAAAGGGAAAGCTCGTTGTGCGCGCAGAAGACACATTGACAAACGGTGTGGTAAGGGTGCCCGTGGACATGGTCATCCTGGCCGTGGGCATGGAACCGCAGACTGATGCGGTCAATGTGGCCCGCACATTCGGGCTCAGCCTCAGCAGGGACGGCTTTCTGCTCGAAAGACACCCCAAGCTCGGCCCGGCCGGGACCTTCATGGACGGCGTTTTCATTGCAGGTTCGGCACAGGGACCCAAGGACATAGTCGACACGGTTGCGCATGCGGGCGCGGCCGGCCACGAGGCTCTTTCGCTCTGTTCCCGTGGAGAGTTTGATCTCGAACCAGTGACATCCATGATCGATCCGGACCTGTGCGCGGCCTGCGGAAGGTGCGTTGATGTCTGCGCCTTCGGGGCCCTTTCTCTTGATACGGAAGCGAACAGGGCTGTTCTGAACGAGGCATTGTGCAAGGGATGCGGCCTGTGCGCGGCCGTCTGTCCCTCGGGCGCCGCTGATCAGAGGCACTTTACCAGCAGGCAGATAGCGGCAGAGGTAATGAGCCTTGTTCATATCTGACACTGAAAGGTTTTTGACATGACCGGTGAAAACTCAACTTTCCTGATTCCAGCGCCGGATGGACTTGATTCGGCAGCGGCCGACATCCTGGGCAGGATGCTGGATTCCGGCGCTGCTGCCGCTGTTCTGGGCCCATTTTCGTCTGATGACGGCAGGCCGGAGCACCGTCTCGCAAGCAAAAGCGGGTTTCTGAGTGAACTTGCTCTGTTCTCTCCGGTTTTTGCGGGAAACATCGCCTCCGCAGCTTCGAGGCTCAGCCGGATGGGTCCGCTTCCGCAGAAAGTGGCTCTTCTTGCAAGGCCCTGCGAGGCTGCCGCCATCGTCGAGCTGGCCAAGATACAGCAGATTGACATGGATTCCTTCATCATCATACTGGCCGACTGCGCAGGCACGGCTGACGTGGAACAGGGAAAAAGCATCTCTGATGTATCCGCTGCGCTGGCCTCGGCCAGCACACTGGAAGATCCGAGACCCGTATGCGGCGTCTGCACGCGAACGGGTCCTCAAAAAGATGCGGACATTATCTTCGGCGCATGGGGGCTTGATAAAAAACTCATGGTCGCGGCCGTATCTGAAAAGGGACAGGATGTTCTCAAGAGTGCTTACGGAAACAAACTGGACGGCGGCGTGATACCGGAAGATGCGCACATGGCGAGAAAAAACGCCATTGAGAAAGTAATGTCGGCGCGCAGCGAAAACCGCATAGCTATGCTGGAACAGCTTTCCGGAACACATACCGGCATCAAGGGGCTCAAGGAAACACTCAAAGAGTGCATTGTTTGCAGGAACTGCTCGGAAGTATGCCCCATATGCTACTGCAAGGACTGCAAGTTCAAGCTTGAACCAATGGAAACGGAAGGATCCATACCGCTGCTGTCCGCCGTGAACAGGGGCTGCATACGTTTTCCAATGGATCCACTGTACTTTCATCTGGGAAGAATGGTGCACATGGCCGAATCATGCATAAACTGCGGAGCATGCAGCGATGCCTGTCCGAACGGAATCGACGTGGCATCTGTCTTCCTGCTTGCCTCTGAATCGGTTCAGGCCGCGTTCTCGTATAAGGCCGGGCAGGACAAAGACGAAGCACGTCCGCTTACGTGCTACCTTGAAGATGAATTCGAAGAACTCGGGAGGTGATGCATGTCGTTCGAGCCTGGAATAGTAGCTTTTCTGTGCAACTGGTGCTCGTACACCGGCGCCGACCTCGCCGGAACCTCCAGGATTGAAATCCCGGCCAACATCAGGGCCGTGCGCGTCATGTGCTCATCAAGGGTGGAGCCGGATCTGGTGATAAAGGCCCTCACAGAGGGAGCGGACGGTGTCCTGATAGCGGGCTGCTGGCCCGGGGACTGTCATTACCAGAGGGGCAACTATTACACGCGGCGGCGCGTGGCTATGCTCCACGCGGTTCTGGAGTCCATGAATCTCGAGCCCGGACGCGTAAAGCTGGCATGGGTGGCGGCGTCCGAAGCACCGAGATACAAAGAGGTTACAGAAGATTTCGTGGAACAGATAAAAAAACTCGGGCCCAATCCACTTAAAAGCGGATGTGGCCTGAGCGGTGTATCAGCGGAGGCGAGTGCTTGAGCAATGATGCCGACATAATCGTCGTAGGCGGCGGCATTGCCGGCATGCGGGCTGCGATGGATGCATCCGCCATGGGAGCGTCCTGCGTTATCATCGAAAAAGAAGCTGAGCCCGGTGGATGCCTCGGGCACCTTTCTAGATGGTTCCCGGACGATGCATGCAACCTGTGCCGGGCAATAGATGCCGACGGAGGCAGGCCGGTTCAGGAAAGCTGCCTGAGGAGAAAGTTCGAACATCCGCTTGTCAGGATCGAGAACGCATCAGCGGTTTCAGTACGAATCGAAGATGACCTGGTCGCCGTTGAAATCAAAAAACACGGCGAACAATCCGGGAAAACGGAAGAGATAAAAGGGAAAAAGATAATTGTCGCGGGCGGATTCAACGAAACCCCTGTCGAGACGCTTGCCTCATTCGGGCATGGAAGGCTTACGGGTGTCGTTACGGCCCTTGACCTGGAAAAGTACCTGGGCCGCTCACCTTCCGGTCCCATCCTCAGGCCGGGTGACTTAAAAGAAGTAAAACGCGTCGCACTCCTGGCATGCACGGGGTCCAGGGACAGGCACACGCCTTACTGCTCATCCGCATGCTGCGCATACCTGGCAAAGATCGCTCTTTTAATTAAAGAGGCCTCGCCGCAGACCGAAATAACACTCGTGACAATGGACATGCGCTTTCACGGTAAGGGACACGAGAGATACAGGGAAAAGGCGCTCAGAGGCGTGAAAATCCTGCGCGGGCGTGCGGCCGCCGTTGAACAGGACACAGACGACCTCGTCGTAAAGGCCGTTGACACGCAGGGACCGGAAATCTTCAAAACGGATCTCGTGGTTCTTTCCGGAGGACAGAAACCGGCCGCATCCGATCTGCTCGAAAAACTCGGAGTCAGGCTGGACGAACACGGTTATCCAGCCGGAGCCACGGATTTCAACATCTGGCGGACAAATATCGATCAGGTTCTGGTTGCAGGGTCTGCCAGAACCCCGTGCGACATACCGGGTGCAATACTCGATGCAAGGGCAGCGGCCGTGGACGCCGTTGTAGGGGCGGTTCACGAACCGCCCTTACGTACAGACGTTGATATATCGTCTCGCACCTTCCTCGTCGTTGGCGGAGGACCCGCCGGGCTGGGCGCTGCGATTGAGCTGGCAGATGCCGGTCACAGGGTAGTGCTGGCCGAGAAAAAAAACGTACTTGGAGGACAGGGGCTGAAGGCGGTACTGGATCCCGGTGGAAGAGACCTGAAAAAGGAACTCGAAAAACTGATTGATGAAGTAATAGGTCACGAGAACATCGAGACTAGAACCTCGACAACGGTGTCGGATATAAAGGGAAGGCCCGGTTGTTTTTCGGCCCTGCTTCACAGTGAAGAAAATCCATATCAGAGAATGGCAGGTTTTACGGCAGTAATAGCGGGCGTGGGCGCCCCTGATTACATCCCACAGGAGTTGAAACAGGGCTCGGTAGTGACACTGCGTGAAGCCCATGGTCTGATCGAAGCAGACAGTGTGCCCGAAGGACCGGTCGTTTTCCGTCAGTGCCGTGGTTCAAGGGAGCCCGGCCGGCCCTGGTGCAACAGGACATGCTGCCTTTCGGCCCTGAAGATCGCGACATCGATAATGAAAAAGGATCCGTCCAGGGAAGTGTGGTTTCTTCACAGGGACGTGATGGCGCCAGGGCTTTATGAACTCCTTTACACGGAGGCCAGGAAAGCGGGCGTCAGATTCGCCCGCTTCGGCACTGATCACGAACCTACGGTTGAAACGCTGGGAGACAAATTGTTCGTCAACTTCCACGATCAGATCCTGGGCGAACTCGAATCGCTTTCACCAGGGCTTCTTGTTCTGTCCACGGGAGTTGAAAGTCCCCTTGAACGGCTTGAAGCTCTCGGCATCGAACATGACGAGGACGGGTTTGCGGCAGAAAACGAGCCCAAGTTCCGCCCTCTCAGAAGCACGAGGACGGGTATATACGTCGCGGGCTCCTGCAGGTCGCCCGTGCCCGTGGCCGAAGCCGTGCTTCAGGGAAAAGCGGCCGCGGCAGGCGCAGTGAACTTTGCGCTTCTGTTCAAATCCAGGGAACAAGACACAGCGCCCTCATACACGAGATTATCCCTGTGCGCAGGATGCGGAATGTGCGTTGATGCATGCCCCTCATCGGCAAGGGAACTCGCCGG
>Ga0272442_10002026_pt1 | contig 29859 bp, 21 predicted proteins | sample SSMForm2O_FD_200262 | JGI IMG/M metagenome (GOLD analysis project Ga0272442, IMG submission 200262) | Marine sediment archaeal communities from Little Sippewissett salt marsh, Falmouth, MA, United States - SSM-Form-2O | ecosystem: Environmental > Aquatic > Marine > Wetlands > Sediment ...
CCGACCGGGATGCGGCGAGCGGACGACGATGCCCTCGACCGTGACGATGCGGCTCCCGTCCGGGATCAGGCGGCCCACGTCGTCCGGCGGCGGGACGACCGTGCTCCGGTACCGGGCCGCGCCGGCAGCCAGCATCGCCACCAGCAGCGGGACGAGAAGCGTCCCCGGGCGGGCGCCGCGCCACGCGAGGACGATCCACGCCCCCGCCGCCGCCACCGCCGCGACGCACCAGCCGACGACCGGTCCACCCAGGTACTCGCCCGCCAGGACGCCGGCCACGAGGGCCGCCGCCGCGGGAACGAGCGGCTCGTACCGCCGGACGGGCGGCGTGGGCTGGGCGGTTTCCGCCATGGCTCTCGTCCACGTTGCTGCGCGGCGGGTCGGAGCCTGACCCGAGCGTAGCCGAGGGGTCCCCGCCGCGCACCGCCTCGGGGGTGCCACTGGCGGCTTGTCCGCCAGTGCGCTCCATCCCCTCCAGGCACTGGCTGACAAGCAGCCAGTGGCACCGGCGCCCTACGCCCCCGCCCGCCAGGCGGCGGCGGCACCGCAGAGGGCCTCGAAGAGGGCCGCGTGGGCCGGGCGGTCCGCCATCCGCTCCGGATGCCACTGGACGCCCAGGAAGAACCGGCCGGGCGTCGGGTCCTCGACGGCCTCGACGACGCCGTCCGGCGCGCGGGCCGAGACGCGCAGGTCCCGCCCCGCCTCGCCGACCGCCTGGTGGTGCGTGCTGCTGACCTCAAACGTGTCTCGGCCCGTCACGCGGGCGAGCAGCGTGCCGGCCTCCACCTGGACGGGGTGGACCTGCGGCCGCCCCGCCCGGCCGTGGTCCAGATGCTCGCCGGGTTCGTCGGGCAGGTGCTGGAGGATGCGGCCTCCGCGGTGGACCGCCATCTCCTGCACGCCCAGGCAGATGCCCAGGACGGGCATGCGGGCGAGGTCGGCCGTGGCCGCAAGGCCGAGGTCCGCCCGCTGCCGGCGCGGGTCGACGGGCTTGGCCGCCGCATGCAGCGCCTCGCCCCAGGCGGTGGGGTCGAGGTCGCCGCCGCCGGCCAGGATGAGGCCGTCCGCGAGATGCTCCAGCGCCGGCAAGGGCTCGTCCTGGCCCTGCGGGGCCAGGAGGATCGGCTCGCCGCCCGCCGCCCGGACGGCGTCGGCGTAGGCCAGCGGCAGATGCAGGCGCCGCTTGCCGTCCAACCGGCCCAGGCTCATCGTGATGGCGATGCGTGGCGTCATGGGGTTCCGCGCCGGAGGAGTCGGCCGGGCGTGGCGCCCGTGTGCCGGCCGTCGCGGACGACCGGCTCGCCCGCGACGACGACGTGGTGGACGCCGGCGGGCGTCGCCCACGGATGTGCATAGGTGGCTCGGTCGGCGACGGCCTCGCGGTCGAAGAGGACGAGGTCGGCCCAGGCGCCCTCCTCCAGGCGTCCGCGGCCGGCCAGGCCGAGGACGTCGGCCGGCAGGCTCGTCAGGCGGCGGACGCCCTCCTGCCAGTCCATCAGCCCCTCGTCCCGCACGTACGTGCCGAGGAAGCGCCCGGGCGTGCCGTACGCCCGCGGATGCGCCAGGCCGCGCGGCGGGCCGGCGGCCGGGTCCGGCAGGTTCCGCAGCCCCGAGTCGGACCCGACGGCGACGTACGGCTCGGCGAGGATGAGGCGGAGGTTGTCCTCGCTCATGGAGGCGTACGTGACGTCGACCTGGGCCTCGTGCTCGCGCAGGAGGTCGAGGCCCACCTCAAAGGGGTCGCGGCCGGCCTCGTCACCCAGTTGGCGGAGCGTCTTGCCGACGGCCGTCTGCGGCCCCTCGGGATGAACGGCGGCGATGGTGATGCGTCCGAAGAACGCCTCGTCCGGGTGCTTTGTGCGGAACGCCTCGGCGATGCGGCCCCGTGCGGACGGGTCGGCGAGGCGGCCCAGTTGGGCCTCGCGCCCGTCCTCGAACGCCCAGTCCGGCAGAAGGAACGCGTCCAGGCTCGTCATGCTCGACAGGTACGGGTACCGGTCGGCGGTCACGGGGAGGCCCTCGGCGCGGGCGGCGCGGAGCCGCTCGACGGCCTTGCGGGCCTTCGGCCAGTTGGCCGGGTCCGAGGCCTTCAGATGGCTCAACTGGCCGCGCACGCCCGAGCGGCGGACGACCTCGAGAAACTCCTCGATCGCCTCGAACAGGCGGTCGTTCTCGCTGCGGATGTGGCTGGAATAAAAGCCGCCCGCGTCGGCGACGACCGCGGCGAGGTCCGCCAGTTCCGCGACGTCGGCGTAGCATCCCGGCGGGTAAATGAGTCCGGAGGAGAGGCCGAACGCGCCCGCCTCCAGGGCGTCGGCCAAGTGGCGGCGCATCGCGCCGCGCTCCTCGGCCGTCGTCGGCCGGTCGGCGTACCCGACGACGGCGGCCCGGATGGTGCCGTGGCCGGCAAGCAGCGCCCGGTTGACGCTGGAGGGCGCGGCCTCGGCCCGTGCGAAGCACTCGGCCGCCGAGGCCCAGTCGATCGTCAGGCCGCGCGGCGCCCACTCGTCGCGGCGTCGTGCCAGGACCTCGCCAGCCAGCGGAAACGCCGACCCGCCGCAGTTGCCGGAGACGTCCGTCGTGACACCGGCGAGGACTTTGCTCTCGGCCCGCGGGTAGACGAAGGCCGCAAAGTCGCTGTGGCAATGGATGTCGATGAATCCCGGCGCAAGGGTGAGGCCGGCCGCGTCCCATTCGCACTCCGCCGGCGCCAGCGCCGGGGCGATGCGGTCGATGCGGCCGCCGGAAACGCGCACGTCCGCCCGGACGAACCGGTGGCCGTCATCGAGCAACTCGGCGCCTCGGATGGTCCAGGAACCTGCCATGGGCTGCAATCCGTGGTCGGCGGAAAAGGGTCCAGGCGTCTTTTTCCGTGGGGCGTTACCCATTCCTGTGGCGCGCGCCGGCGGACAAAGACTCCTGGACCCTTCTCCGGCCGCGCGGGCCGGCGTCACTTGCGCGTCTGGAACGCCTTGATGGCGGCCGTCGCGTCGCCGTAGATGTCGAAGACCGAGTCGAGTTTCGTAATGCGGAAGACCTCGCGGTTCTCGTCGGAGAGGCCGGCGATTTTCAGGTCGCGGCCGTGGGACGCCAGCTCCCGCTGAATGCCGATCAACAGCCCGAGGCCCCGTGACGAGAGATACCCGACGCCGGAGAAGTCGAAGACGAACGCGTCCTCACGGGCGCGGGCGAGCAGGTCCTTGAGGCTTTCGGCCACGTGGTCGACCGACTCGGAATCGAGCATCCGGTTCACTTTGAACGCAACGACCATCACGGGGTCCACGCTGTAGGTGGAATACAGTTCGGCTCGTGGCATGGGGACCTCTTGGGGCATGGGCCGCGGCGATCAGGCCGGCGGGCCGTCGTCTCCGTCCAGGGTCTCGGGCCGGCGACGGGCGCTGCGGACGGCGCCGTCGACGCTCTCGTACAGGGGCATGATCTCCGCCAGGCGGGTGCAGGCAAGCGTCCGGGCCACCTCGCCGCGGGCGCCGGCCAGGACGAACCGGCGCTGCTGCTCGGCCAGTTGCGACCGCAGGTGGATGAACATCCCCAGGGCCCCGCTCGTCAGGAACGTGACGCCGGACAGGTCCAGGACGAAGGTGGCGGCGTCGGAGTCGCGGAACGCGCGGCGCACCTCGTGGGCGAGGCGCTGGATGGTGTCGGCGGCGTAGATCTCGGCCACCTGGACCGTCAGAACGACGGTCGAGCCGGCCGCGTGCCGCTCGAGAAGATCGTCGGCGCCCTCGCCGCCCATGCGTCCGCCCCGCTTAGAGGTTCTTGCGAAACGCCTCGACGGCGGCGTCCGTGTCTTTGTAGATATCGAAGACCGTGTGCAACTGGGTGATGCGGAAGACCTCCATGATCTCGTCCTGGATGCCGGTGAGTTTGAGGCTGGCATCGTTCTGGGCCACGCGGCGCTGCAGGCCGATCAGCATGCCGAGCGCGCTGGAGGACATGTACGTGACGTGCGAGAAATCGAAGACGAACTTACCGCCCTTGTGGCTGCTGATGAGTTCCTTCAGCGTGCTGGACATCCGCTCGATGGTCATGGCGTCGAGGATCTGGCTCTGCCGGAACGTGACGACCATGACGCCGTCGACCTCGTTCGTGTCGTAGAGGCGGTCGGTGGCCATGATGCAGGTCTCCTCAGGGGCGGAGGCGTCCCGCCGGTTCGCGTGCGCGGGGTATTGTGGCAGGGGCGGACGGGGGTGTCAACACAAAGACGGGCGAGGGCAGTGCCGACCGTCACGGACCGGCTTCGGCGGCCTGGAGCCTCGCGATGCGGCGGGCCACGGCCTTCGCCTCGTCCAGGCGTTTCTCCCTTACCAGACGCTCCATCCGGACCTGAAGGGCGGGCACGGCATCCGCTTCGTTCTCCAGGACCCGCTCGGCCACCTCGTACGCCTTCTCCGGATGGTTGGTGCGGAGGGCATACGCGCAGAAGACGTTTTGCATCGCCACAAGAGGCTCGGAGGCGTTCCGTTCGGCAAGCCACCTGATTCGCTTGCGGAGGAAGGCGTCGGCCTCGGCCCCGAACCCGGTGCGGAACACCAGGTACGCCGCCTCGCCGTCGCAATCCGGGCGGACCCCGTCGGCGAGTTCGCGGAGGCGGAGCATGGCGACGGCGGCCTTGACGGCATCCTTCCGCGCCATGGCGTGTCGGCAGGCCTGCTCGTACTTGTCCCACCCCTCCCTGGCGGTGTCGAACGTCTGGTAGGCCCGCAGGCGGTCGGCCATGTCTTCGCCGGTGGCCGCGGCAATGGCAGCGACCAGCCCCTCCCGAGTGTTGGCATCGTCCCTGGAAGCGGCGTCGAGAATCCGTGGCAGGCACTCCAGGCCGTGCGTCGCAACCAACCGCTTCGCCTCGTGGGTGGCAAAGGCGTACCGCGCGAGCCTCAGACGGGCCTCGTCCTTGAGCGGCGGCGTGCCCTCGAACACGGCGTGGTCCGATGGCAACCACCACGCCAGGTTCACTTCTTCCTTGATGTCGCTGAACAAAGCCGCATCGAAGATCTCGGCGGTGCCCTTGGCGACGTCCGCCCCGAGGTACTTGCCGGCCAAATGCTCCGCCACGGCGTTTGCCATGCCGTCGCTGAACCATCGCCAGTACGTGTGCTTCGGCCGGAGCCTCACGTAAAGTAACGTGATCTCGACCAGCTCGTGCAGGGCAAGCACCCCCCCCATCCAGGGCTTGACGGCTTCGGCCATGCCGTTGCACGATTCCCGCAGGTTCAGGCCAACCCGGTCCCTGTCGCCGACGGGAATCAGGAGGTCGATAGGCGCGTCGGGCGGCCCGTGAGCCAGGTCGAGCCGCACCTGGAATTCCGCCGTGTCGGTGGCCTTGTGGTACGAGCAGCCGGGCAGCGTGCCGCCCTGCCGCAAGTACTCCTTGGCGGCCTCGCTATCCACCACGTACAGGCGGACGGGTCCCCTGCCCTCGCCGAAGATGGGACGGAAGGTAAGAAATCTCTTAAGCGTGTCTTGCTGCCGGTCGCGCTGGGCCGGCGTCGGCGTCGAGGCGGTGATCCGGTTCACCTCGTCGATGATGGCTTCGGCGCGTGCCAGGAGGTCGTTGCGCACGGCCTTCTCGCGGCGAGCGGCTTCGATCAGCCGGTGATGGAAATCGACGGCGATGTCGAGGTGGGCCTCCAGCCCCGGAGCGTAGTAGACGTCGGCATCGTCGCGGGCGGCGGCCTTGAGGCCGAGGGCCTCGGCGATGGGCGGCCGAGCGGGCTCCCCGCCGCAGACACCGGCCGCCGCGACGGCCAGCACGCACGGCCACAGGACGGTTGCTCGCATGGCGGATTCCCCTGGGTTCCGCGCAGTGGCCCGGGAAGGTCACCGCGCGGAAACTACACTCCTTCCTGGAGTTCCCGCAGTTTGTTCATCGCCTCGATGGGCGTCATGGCGTCGAGGTCCAGGCGGCGGAGGGCGTCCAGGAGCGCGCTGCCCTCCCCTTCGAACAGCGTCAGTTGCACCTGCCGCACGTGCGGGCCGGGCTCCGACGGGACGATGCGCGGCCGGCCGTCGGCGTCGAGATGGGCCGCCTCCAGACCTGAGAGAATCTGCCTGGCGCGGTCCACGACCTCGCGCGGCACGCCGGCCAGACGCGCCACGTGCACGCCGTAACTCTTGTCCGTCCCGCCCTCCAGAATCTTGTGGAGGAAGACGACCTGGTCCTGCCATTCGCGGACGGCCACGTTGAAGTTCGCCACGCCGTCCAGCACGTCCGCCAGTTCCGTCAGTTCGTGGTAATGCGTGGCGAAGAGGGTGCGACAGGCGAGGCGGGCCGCCACGTGCTCGGTCACCGCCCAGGCCAGGGCCACGCCGTCGAACGTGCTCGTGCCGCGGCCGACCTCGTCCAGGATGACGAGGCTGCGCGGCGTGGCGTTGTTGAGGATGTTGGCGGTCTCGCTCATCTCGACCATGAAGGTGCTCCGGCCGCGCGCGAGTTCGTCGGCCGCCCCCACCCGCGTGAAGATGCGGTCCACCAGGCCGACCGTCGCACTGCGGGCCGGCACCCACGACCCCACGTGGGCCATCAGCGCCACCAGCGCCACCTGACGGATGTACGTCGACTTCCCCGCCATGTTCGGGCCCGTGATGATGGCGATGCGGGCCTCGTCCTCGCCACCGAGCGCCACGTCGTTCGGCACGAACTCCGACCCGAGCACCTGCTCCAGGACGGGGTGCCGGCCGTCGCGGATCGCCAGGACCGGTTCCTCCACGACCTCGGGCTTGACGTATCCGCGCGCCACGGCCACGCGGGCGAGGCTCGCGAGGGCGTCGATCTCGGCCAAGGCCTCCGCGGTGGCCTGGAGCCGGTCCGTCTCGGCGGCGACGCGTTCGCGGACCTCCTCGAACAGCCGGGCCTCCAGGGCCCTGGCCTTCTCCTCGGCCCCGAGGACCTGGACCTCGTGGTCCTTCAGGTCCGGCGTGATGTACCGCTCGGCGTTCTTCAGGGTCTGCTTGCGGACGTACTCGTCCGGCACGCGGTCGGCGTGGGCGTGCGTGACCTCGATATAGTATCCGAATACCTTGTTGAAACCGACCTTGAGGCTGGTGATGCCGGTCCGCTCGATTTCGCGGGCCTGGAACCGGGCGAGCCACTCCGCCCCGGAGGAGCCGACCTCGCGCAGGCGGTCGAGTTCCTCGTCGTAGCCGGCCGCAATGACGCCGCCGTCGCTGAGGCGGGCGGGGGCGTCGTCGCTGATGGCCCGGCCGACGAGGTCCCGGAGGTCGCCGAGGAGGTCGATCCGGCCCTCCAGCCGGGCGAGCAACTCGCTCTCCCGGGCCGCGAGGCGGGCCTTGACGGCCGGCAGGACCGCGAGCGTCCGCGCCAGGCCCAGCAAATCGCGCGGCGTGGCCCGGCGGGTGGCCACCCGGCCGAGGATCCGCTCGATGTCCGACGTCTCCGAGAGGCGCTCCGCGAGGGCGTCTCGCAGGTCGCCGCCCTGGACGAGTTCCTCGACGGCGTCCAGGCGCTCGCGGATCGGCTCCACGGCGGCCAGCGGAAAGGTGATCCATCGCCTCAGCAGCCGACCGCCCATCGCGGTCCCGGTGGCGTCGAGCACCCACAGGAGACTGTGCTCGCGGCGGCGCTGGCGGAGCGTCTCGACGAGTTCCAGGCTCCGCTGGGTCGTCTCATCGAGATACATCGACCGGCCGACCTGGACCCGCTGGATGCGGCGGATGTGGCCGAGGTCCGTCCGCTGCGTCTCCTGGAGGTAATCGACGACGGCGCCGGCGGCCGAGAGGCCCTCCGCCACGTCCGCCACGCCGAACCCCTCGAGCGTGTCCGTGCCGAAGTGCTGCGTGAGCACGCGCTCGGCCTCGCCGCGGTCGAAGACGAACGCCGACCGCTCGGTGAGCGCGGCGCCGGTGGCCTCGCGGACGACGGCGAGCAGGTCGGCGGCGGCGTCCTCGGCCCCCTCCGGGACGAGGCACTCGCGGGGCCGCAGCCGGACGAGTTCGTCGGCGACGGCGTCGCGCGAAAGATCCCGCACCCAGAACCCGCCGGTCGAGAGGTCCACCCACGCGAGGCCCGCCCGGTCGCCGTCCAGATGGACCGCCGCCAGAAAGTTGTTCTCCTTGTCCTCCAGGAGCGCATCGTCCGTGAGCGTGCCCGGCGTGACGACGCGGCTGATGTCGCGCTTCACCAGGCCCTTGGCCTTGGCGGGGTCCTCCATCTGCTCGCAGATCGCCACGCGGTACCCGGCCCGGATCATCTTCGCGAGGTACGAGTCGACGGCGTGGTACGGCACGCCGCACATCGGGATGGGGTTGGCGCCCTTGGACCGGCTCGTCAGGGCGATGCCCATGACGCGGGCGCCGATGCGGGCGTCCTCGTAGAAGAGTTCGTAGAAGTCGCCCATCCGGAAGAAGAGGATGGCGTCCGGGTACTGGCTCTTGAGTTGCCGGTATTGTTTCATCGCCGGCGAGGCCATAGGGCGTTCCTTAGACTTCCGCTGGCCGGGTGGCATGGCCACCCGCCGTTGGGTGGCCATGATCTATCGGTCGGGCACATGGCCACGCAAGCGTGGCCATGCCACCCGGGTTGACAATCCCGCGCGGCGGGTGCCACTGGCGGCTTGCCCGCCAGTGCGCTTCAATTTCGAGGAACACTGGCTGACAAGCAGCCAGTGGCACTCCCGTGCCGCCTTAAGATACCCGAAACGCGGCGGCGTGAAAAGCGCGCTCCGGCGGAGACTTGCCAAACGGCCCGCCCCGTGGTAGCATTCTAGATTCGGACCCCTTTGCGCCCCGTAACACGGAGTCGGTATTGCCCAAGCGAAACGCGAATCGGACACACCCGCCCCGGAAGCCACCGACGGTCCAGGAAGACCGTCCGCCCACCGAGGCCGACGCTCCGGCCACCGCCGACCCCAAGGCCCCTGCTCCTCCGGCCGGCAACGGGGACGAGGCCATCCAGATTCACGGGGCCCGTCAGCACAACCTCAAGAACCTGGACCTGGCGATCCCCCGCGACAAACTGGTGGTGGTGACCGGCCTCTCGGGCAGCGGCAAGTCGAGCCTGGCGTTCGACACGGTCTACGCCGAGGGCCAGCGGCGGTACGTCGAGAGCCTGAGCGCCTACGCCCGCCAGTTCCTCGAGCAGATGGAGAAGCCGGACGTCGACGCCATCGAGGGCCTGCCGCCCACCATCGCCATCCACCAGCGGCGGGGCGGGTTCAGCCCCCGGTCCACCGTCGCGACGGCCACCGAAATCCACGATTACCTCCGCCTCCTGTACGCCCGGGTCGGGACGGCGTACTGCCCGTCGTGCGGGCGGGAAATCCGGCCGCAGCGGGCCGAGGAAATCGTCGACCGCGTCATGGACCTGCCCCAGGGCACGCGGCTGATGGTCCTGGCGCCCCTGGTGCGCGGGCAGCGCGGCGAGCACAAGGACGTCATCCGCAACGTCGTGGCGGACGGTTTCGTCCGCGTCCGCATCGACGGCGCGATGTACGAGGTCCGCGAGGTGCCGGACCTCGACAAACGCCGCCGGCACACGGTCGAGGCGGTCGTCGACCGGCTCATCGTGAAGGAGGCGGCCCGCGACCGGCTGGCCGATTCCGTCGAACAAGCCCTTCGGATGAGCGACGGTCTCCTGGTCGTCTGCCACGAGACCACCGACGGCGACTGGACGAACACGCTGTACAGCGAACGGTACGCATGCACGAAGTGCAATGTGAGCCTGGAGGAACTGACGCCCCGCCTCTTCAGTTTCAACAGCCCGTACGGGGCGTGTCCCGAGTGCCACGGCCTGGGCACCCTCCAGCGGCTGGACGAGGACCTGATCGTGCCGGACCCGGACCGCTCGCTCGCCCAAGGGGCGGTCGCCCCGTGGCGGCAGGGACCGAAACGGTATCGCGCGTTCTACGCCGAGGCGCTGGAGCACTTCGTCCGCGAGTTCGGCATCGACCGGACGGTCCCGTTCCGCAAACTGCCGAAACGCGTGCGCAAGGTGCTCCTCTACGGCGGGCAGCTGAAGCGGGCGTCCGGCAGCCGGAAGGCCCCGGAGGCCGAGTGGGAGGGCGTCATCCCGAGCCTCGAGCGCCTCGGCGAGGAGACGGGCAGCGCGTCGGTCAAGCGCTGGCTCGGAGACTTCATGACGCCGCAGCCCTGCCCGGCGTGCAAGGGAGCCCGCCTTCGGCCGGAGGCGCGGGCCGTCCGCATCGCCGACAAGCCGCTCCACGACATTACGGCGATGAGCATCCAGGAGGCGGCCGCGTTCTTCGAGGACCTGACACTCAGCGGCACGAAGGCGACGATCGCCCGGCAGGTGGTCGCCGAGATCCGCAACCGCCTCCGGTTCCTCCTGGACGTGGGCGTCGAGTACCTGACGCTCGACCGGGCGAGCGACACGCTCTCGGGCGGCGAGGCCCAGCGGATCCGCCTGGCCACCCAGGTCGGCAGCGGCCTCGTGGGCGTCTGCTACGTCCTGGACGAGCCGACCATCGGCCTCCACGCCCGCGACAACCATCGCCTGCTGGAGACCCTCTGCCGTCTGCGCGACCTGGGGAACACCGTCATGGTCGTCGAGCACGACGAGGACACCATCCGCACGGCCGACCACGTGGTGGACATGGGCCCCGGCGCGGGCGAGCGCGGCGGCCGGGTCGTTACCGAGGGCACCGTGGAGGAGGTGGCCGCCTCGCCGGACTCGCTGACCGGCCATTACCTCGCCGGCGAGGAGACCATCGCCGTCCCGGACGCGCGCCGCCCCGTGAAGAAGCGCGAGCGCATCCGCCTGTTCGGGGCGGCCGAGAACAACCTCCAGAGAATCACGGTCACCGTCCCGCTCGGGTGCCTCGTGTGCGTGACGGGCGTGAGCGGTTCCGGCAAGAGCACCCTCGTGACGCAGACGCTCGTGCCGGCGCTGAAGCGGGCGCTGTACGGCTCGCGCGTGAAGCCCGGCGCGCACCGGCGGCTGTCGGGCCTCGAGAAAATCGACCGGGTGATCGAGATCGACCAGAGCCCCATCGGCCGGACGCCGCGCTCCAACGCCGCCACGTACACGAAGGTGTTCGACCACATCCGCCGGGTCTTCGCCCGCACGCGCGAGGCGAAGGTGCGCGGCTACGGGCCCGGGCGGTTCAGCTTCAACACCAAGGGCGGACGCTGCGAGCAGTGCCAGGGCCAAGGCGTCCGCAAGGTCGAAATGCACTTCCTGCCCGACGTGTACGTCACATGCAAGGCGTGCAAGGGCACGCGGTTCAACCGCGAGACGCTCGAGATCGCCTACCGCGGCAAGACGATCGCCGACGTCCTCAACATGCACGTCAGCGAGGCCGTCCGCTTCTTCGAGAACTTCCAGCGCATCGTTCACAAACTCGAAACGCTGGACGCCGTCGGCCTCGGGTACATCGAACTCGGCCAGAACTCGACGACCCTCTCGGGGGGCGAAGCGCAGCGGGTGAAACTGTCGGCCGAACTCGGCAAACGCTCGACCGGCCGGACCCTCTACGTCCTGGACGAGCCGACGACGGGCCTGCACTTCGCGGACATCCAGCGGCTGCTGGACGTCCTGAACCGCCTCGTGGACATGGGCAACACGGTCCTCGTGGTCGAGCACAACTACGAGGTCATCAAGAGCGCCGATTGGATCATCGACCTCGGCCCGGAAGGCGGCGCCGATGGCGGCCGCATCGTCGCCGAGGGCACGCCCGAGGAGGTCGTCCGGGTGCCGGAGAGCCACACGGCCCGGTACCTGGCGCGGCATTTGAACGGCTCTTCGTGAGCCCGAAGGCCGTTCGAGCCAAACCGGCCGTCTGCCGCCATGGTCCGCCCGGAGGCAAACCTGGAAATTCCCGTCCACACGGTCCGGCAACAGACGGACGCCGGCCCGCACCGTTTGCGCAAGAGAGGATGCCGAGCATGCGAACCCGCTGGCCAGCCGGTCTGACGTTGCTTGTCGTGTTGTGTGGCCACGCTACGGCCGCGCCGCACCCCTCGGACGTAGCCCAGGCGGTGGCCAGACCCCCCGGCGCGCCGGAGGCGTCGGGCGTCATTATGCGAAGCCTCCGCCTGCATCCCGCCAACGCGAAGGACCCGCACGACACGATGCGGGCCCTGAAGGCGTTCCACGTCACCCGGCTGGCGTGGACGTACATCAACGACAAGGCCTTCATCGACCGGGTGCGCGCCAGCGGGCGCGTCTTCGGCGGGGCGGCGGCCGCGCCGTCGTACATCCGGGACGACAAGCCCGACGACTGGTTCGAGCAAGTCGTGGTCCTCGACTTGGCGGGCAAGCCGATCATCGCGCCGTGGAAACGCACCTGGAAGCGGACCCTCTGGGGCTGCATCAACAACCCCGAATTCGAGCGCGGCTACCTGGCGTGGCTGCGGCAGTACATCGACGCCGGCGCCCAGGTGATGCAGCGGGACGAGCCGACCGCCAACCACTTCGCCTGCCGGTGGGGCGGATGCTTCTGCAAACACTGCATTGCGGGGTTCCGCCCATACCTCGCGCGCCATACCACCCCGGAGGAACGCCGCAAACTCGGCATTGCGGACGTGGCGACGTTCGACGTGCGCGCGTATTTCCTCGCGCGGGGGGCGCCCGTCGGCGACGCTTTCGCCCGCTACGAGGGCGGCCGGATGAAGGAACTCTTCGAGGCTTTCCAACTGGCGGCGACCGTGGCGTTCCATCAGCGAACGCGACGGGCCCTGGACGCCTACGCCCGCCGCCACGTCCCCGTGTCGTGCAACAACGGGGCGCGCCGCTGGTCGGTGGTCGAAAAGCAGTTCGACTGGCTCTTCGGCGAGTTAGCCTTCCGCCACGCCACGGCCGTGCAAGTGCACCATATCTTCGCCAATGCCCGACGTCACGGCCAAGTGCAGGTGGTCACCATGCCGAAAAAGGGCGACCGCACGGACCTGCCCGGCTGGCAGCGGCGGACGCGACGGGCCATCGCCACCGTCTATGCCTGCGGGGGACTGTGCATGGTGCCCTGGGATGTCTACATGCCCCGCGACGCCCCGCGCTACTTCGGCACGCCCGAGCAGTACGCGGACCTGTTCGCGCTGGTCCGGGCCGCGCGCGAACTCCTGGACGGCTATGCGTACGCCGGCGCCGTCGGCAAGGGCATTCCGTGCGACCTGTACGGCCAGGCCGGCCCACCGGTCCGCCTGCCTGCAGACCGCCCGGACCTGTTCGCCTGCCTCCGCGCCAAGCTTGGCCGGCCCAAGGCCCCGGTCGTGGTCCACCTGGTGGACTGGTCCGATCAGCCCAAACCGGCGGTCGTGACGCTGGATTCCAAACGCATCGCCACGGAAGGCCCTGTCCGGGCTGTACTGGTGACGCCGACGCCTTACGACAAGGCCGGGCACGTGAAGGCGGAGCAGACGGGCGACTACGCCCCGCTGAGGACGGAGACCCCGCTGAGAATAGAGCCCGATGGCCGCATCCGCCTCCCGGCCCTTCGGCCGTGGGGAATCCTCGTCGTGCGCGCAGGCGGAGCGCAGAAACCGTGAACCGCCGCCCCGGCGTGGTGGGGGAGAGCCACACGACCCGGTATGTGGCACGGCATTTGAACGGGGCGGCGTCGCAAAGCGTGCCGCCCTTTCAGGGCTTGGTATTATCGGATGGGCATCCGTACCCAGGGCGTTGCCCTGGGCTGACGACCGTCCGAGCCCTTCGGGCTCAACTGCGCCCACGCCCGACCCGCCGGACCCTGGCCCAAAAGTGTCACCCATGTGCCCGGTCTAAAGCGCTACCCATGTAACGGGTTGCACAGGCCCCGCCCAGCCCTTCGGGCTCAACAGCGCCGGCGGGCGGCCGTCAAGGCGATGCCGGCTTCTTCCCTTCCAGGGTGGCCAGTGAGACCCGCACCTGCCCCGACGCGGGGGCGCGGACCTCCGCTTCCTCGAACGGTTGGATGGTGACCGGCTCGGAGGTGGAGCGCGATATCGTGCTCGGCGGCCTGAGCGAGGACGAGGAAGTCCCGGGCCGGTCCCGCTCCAGAGCGTACACGGTGACCGGCACGGGCAGGTTGTTCCGCACCCGCGCCTTCCGCGGGACACCTCCCGCCGGCCGGCACGGCAGCAGCGCCCGCGACAGGCCCGCCGCAATCGGGTTGCCCCGGACCTCAAGCCCGTACACCGTGCCGCTGGAGAGGTGCACCTCCGTCGGGCCCGGCAGGGGCCCCTGGGCGAGCGGCAGCCAGCGCCGCTTCACGCGGTACATCACGGCATAATTGAACTGCCACTGGAACGTGCCGTACTGCCCGCGGTACGACCGGTTCGGGTAACTGTCCTGGAAGAGAAACCGGTCCATGCTGACGGCGACAACAATGCCGACCTTCATGCGATCGGCCTGCTTGAGAAGGGCCTTCCCGGCAGCGGAGGTCGGTTGGAGTTTCAGGCCCAGGTTCACCGGTTGAGCACAGGCGGCGGCAAACTTCCGGTGGACGTCGCGGAGGCAGTTGATCTGCTCCTCCTTGTCGCGCGGAATCCGAATGCGCTCGGACACCGCGACCGACAGCAGACCGCGCGTATAATCGAACCCCTCCTCCACGTCGTCGGCGTTCGGTGTCTGCCCGGCTGCGGCGCCCGCGACGGCCAGCATCAGGATCGACGTGACGAGAACGCGCATGGCGCCCCCCTTCCTTGGATAACGACCGCGGGTTTAGACGCGGCCGGTGGCGATTCGTTCGGATGCCTTCGCCACGCCCGCAGCGCAGCCCATGAGCCGGCCTGCCGTGTCGAAACGCGCCGGGCGCGGTGGCCTCGGAAGGCCACCGCGCGAGATCGTCGTGCGGTCGGACGCCGTTTCGCAGTCGATGCCTACAACGTCCACCCGTCGCGGTACGGCGGGTTCAGGAGGGCGTTGCCGGCGTCGGAGTTGGTGAATTTGCGGGCCTTGGCGTCCCAGAGGAGTTTCTCGCGCGTCCGGATGGCGCAGTTGCCCAGGAGGACGACGGCGGCGAGGTGGGCGGCATGGTCGGCGAAGTCGCTGCCCGCGCGTTTCCCGCCCTTGGCGGCGATGAGCCATTCCTTGTGATGCCCGGGCGAGCGGTCCAGTTTCCGCGGCGGCTTGCCGTACTCCTTCTGCCGCGACTCGGGAATCAGCCGGTGGCCCAGGATGACGCCCTTGTCGCCGACGATCATCGTGCCGTCGTTCCGCCCGAACTCCCGGCCGGGCTCGAGCGCCTCCGGCCGCGGCGGCCGCATCGCCCCGTCGTACCACCTGAGGGTAATCGGCCCGTGGCCCTTGTGCTCGGGGAACTTGTAGGTGGTGATTGAGGCGATCGGGGCCGTCTCGTTGTACACCTCGGGCGGCTCCTGCTCGTTGGTGGAGCACGCCTCCACGCTCGTCGGGTGCTGGAGGTCGAGCGCCTTGAAGACGGTGGAGAGTTGGTGGCAGCCGATGTCCCCCAGGACGCCCGTGCCGAAATCCCACCATCCCCGCCAGGCGAACGGGTGGTAGCACGGATGGTACGGCCGCATCGGCGACGGGCCGACCCAGAGGTCCCAGTCCATCCAGTCGGGGACGGGCGGGGTGTCGCTCGGTCGGCGGATGCCGCGCGGCGAGATGCGGTGCGGCCGGTTGGACCAGGCGTGGATTTCGCGGACGCGGCCGATGGCACCGTCCCAGATCATCTCGCACACGAGGCGCGCCCCCTCGGATGCCTGCCCCTGGTTGCCCATCTGGGTGGCCACGCCGTGCTTCTTGGCGGCCTCGCCGACGGCGAAGGCCTCGTAGACGGAGTGCGTGAGCGGCTTCTGGCAGAAGACGTGCTTGCCGCGCTTGATCGCCGCCATCGTGATGACCGCGTGGTTGTGATCGGGGACGGCGATGCTGACGGCGTCGATGTCTTTCTGCGCATCGAGCATCTTGCGGAAATCCTTGTAGCCCTTGGCCTTGGGCCACTGCTTCAGGCCGCGGGCCACCTGGCGGGCGTCGACGTCGCAGATGGCCACGATGTTCTCGCTCGAAACGGACTGGATGTCGTGGAACCCCTTGCCGGCGATGCCCACGCCGGCGATGTTGAGCGTCTCGCTCGGGGGCTGCCGGCCGGGGCCGCCCAGGACGTGGCGCGGAACGACCGTGACAGCGGCGGCCGCGGCCGCGGCGCCGGTCACGAAGCGGCGGCGCGAGAGGGACGGGGCCGCCTCCGGCGAGGTGTCGCGTGAAGCCATGACGGGTCTCCTATAAGACGTGTTCGGGTACCGCAGGGTTGAACCTTGCGGAGCGGCGAAGGTTCCGGCCGGCATGGGCATCAAGGCACCGAGAGGCGCTCAGCCTTTCGGCTGGGGCCGATCCTCGACCGTCGTCGCCGGCGACGCCGCCTTGCCCTGGTCCTGGCCGGCCGCGTCGCCAGCGGCTCCGGCCTGGGCTTCGGCCCGCAGTCGGGCCTCGATGTGGGCGATCGCCTTATCCGCCTCGTACGCCTTCGGATGCTTCCGGAACCGGCGGACGATCGCCTCGAAGTACCGCTTCGCCTCCGCCAACTTGCCGTCCTTGTACAGGATGGTGCCCTGGTACCAGACGGCCACGGGAACCTCCGGGGCGTCGGGGAACGCCTTCAGCCACGCCTCCAGGTTCGCCAGGGCCTGCTCCGACTGTCCGTCCTCCAGGGGGACGACGGCCAGGATGAGCCGGGCCTGGCTGCGGCGGCCGGCCTCGTTCTTCGGGTCGAGGTCGGCTGCCTTCTCCAGGTACGGGGCGGCCCGGTGAAGGTGATTCAGTTTCGCCAGCGCGTTGCCGAGCGCGAAGTTCGCCTTCAGGCTGTCCGGGTGCGCGTGCCGGCGGTCCATGAGGCGCGGCAGGTCGCTCACCTGTTCCAGGATGCGGTAGAACCGTTCGGGCTCGCGCGGACCCAACACCAGGTGCAGCGGCTCGCCGCCCGGGTCCAGGAACAGCACCGACGGGTACACCCGGATCTTGTACGCCTTGGCGACCTCGCTCTTGCCGTCGGAATCGTCCACCTTCACGGACACAAAGCGCCGGTTGATGAACTGGGCCACGGCCGGCACCAGAAACGTCCCGTTGCCCATGAGGCGGCAGGGGGCGCACCAGTCGGCCCGGAAGTAAACGAGCGTACACAGGCCGCGCTCGGCGGCTTCGCGGCGGGCGGCCTCCAGGTGTTTGCGCCATCCGATGGGAATGGCGGGTTTCTTCGGGGCCTCGCCCTCGGCCGCTGAGCCGTCGAGCGTGCGCTTCTTCCCCGTCTCGACGGGCGTCTTCGGATGACCGGCGGCCGCCGCGGCGGCTTCCTCGGCGGCCCGCGACGCCGCCGCCACGCCGGGCAGGACGGCGAACAGGATCACGATGGCCACAACACTTGACCGCATGGTTTCCCCTGGCTGACGTCTTAAACGAACGGGGGCCCCCCGGCCCCCGGTATGGCGCGTCCCAAACGGCGCGCGGCCCGCAAGTTTACCCGCCGGCGTCGACGTGGCGGGCGGGCCGGCGAACACGGACCGCCACGCGCCGGACCACGTCCTGGCCCCCGGGATGCCCGGCCCGTCTCGGCGTCATCCGCCGGCCTCGGTCGACCCCGCCGCCGCCTCCGTCACCACGCCGACGCGGCGGATCTTCTCGTACCGCTGGGCGAGGAGGTCATCGAGGGGCAACTGTTTCAGTTCCCGCAGGTTCCGTCCGATGCGGCGTTCGAGGGTAATGGCCATCTCGCGGGGGTCCCGGTGGGCGGCCCCGAGGGGTTCGGGCACGATCTCGTCGATGACGCCGAACCCCTTGAGGTCGGTCGCCGACAGGCGGAGCCGCTCGGAGGCCTCGGCGGCCTTTTCGGCCGTCCGCCACAGAATGGCCGCACACCCCTCCGGCGTGATCACGCTGCAATAGGCGTACTGGAGCATGAGCAGTCGGTCGGCCACGCCGATGCCGAGGTACCCGCCGGACGCCCCCTCGCCGATGATGGCGCCGACGATGGGGACTTCCAGAAGCGACATCTCCCGCAGGTTGACGGCGATGGAGTCGGCGATGCCGCGCTCCTCCGCCCCGATGCCCGGGTAGGCGCCCTGCGTGTCGATGAACGCGACGACGGGCAGGCCGAACTTCTCGGCCAGGCGCATCACCCGCAGGGCCTTGCGGTACCCTTCCGGATGGGCGCAGCCGAAATAGCAGTCGACCTTCTCGCGGGTGTCGCGCCCCTTGTGGTGGCCGACGACGACCACTTTCTCGCCGGCGATGCGCCCGAGTCCGCAGACCACCGCCCGGTCGTCGCGGAAGAGCCGGTCGCCGTGCAGTTCGCGGAAGTCCTTGACGAAGGCCTTGATGTAGTCGCGGGTCTGCGGGCGGTCGGGGTGGCGGGCCACCTGGACGATGTCCCACGGGGACAGGGCATCGTACGTCTTCCGGATCATCGCGACGAGGTTCTTGCGGATGTTCCGGATCTCGGCGCTGTGGTCGCCGTGCTGGGTGCGCTGGAGGTCTTCGAGTTTGCGAATCTCCTCTTCGAGTTTCGCAAACGGTTTTTCGAACTCGAGGCACACACGCGCCATGGGCAAGCCCGTCCGATATCCGATTGGAGTCGTGGTCCGGCCGTCAGCCCTCACTGCCGCCCGATGAGAGGCGGCGTCACAACCAAGCCGTGCCACGGCCGGTCTTGTCCGGCCGTGCGCTCCGGCACCGGTGGATCGCGGCGGGGCAAGACCCGCCGTGGCACGTCCGCGGACCGGGTCACCGCGATGCGTCACGTCCTCAGCCGCGTGTGCGGCAGGCGACGGCCGCGGCGTGCAACTTCGCACTGACATACTGCATCCCGGCGGGCCGGTCAAGGGGGTCTTTGGCCAACATGGCGCGAACCAGGTCGTCCATCTCGGGCGGAACGTCCACGCCCTTCTGGCTCGGCGTGGGAATCGGGGCGTACAGATGCTGCTCCATCAGGCCCTGGACGGTCTCCGCCGAGAACGGCAGCCGGCCGGTCACCGTCTCGTAAACCGTCACGCCCAGGCTGTAGATGTCCGAGGCGCCCGTCAGCCGCTTGTTCCGGATCTGCTCCGGGGCCATGTACGACCACGTCCCCGGCCGCCGGCGCTCCGACAGCCGGCGAAGCAGGTGCCGACCCAGCGACGCATCCTGCTGACGGGCCAGGGCGAAGTCGATCACTTTCACGTCGGAGCCGCCGTTGCCGATGACGATGTTCTGCGGCTTGACGTCGCGATGGACGTACCCGGCCTCGTGCAGATACGCGAGGCCGTCGGCGACCTTGCCGAGCCATTCCAGGGCGGGCCCGAGCGGCGGCCGGCCACGCTCCAGGTGCTGCCGAAGGCTCCGCGAGTCGCGAATCAGGTCCATCACCAGGAACGGACGGGCGCCGTCGGTGTGCAGGCTGTAGGTCCGGACGAGGTTCGGATGATCCAGCAGCGAGCAGATGGCGTGCTCGGTCTCCAGGTGCTTGCGCTCGATGCGGTCGCGGGCGTACTCGTCGCGCAGCGCCTTGACGGCAAACTCGTTGCCGCGCCCCTGCCCCACCAGGCGCACCACGTGAAAGATCTCCGCGGTGTTCGACTGCCCGAGCCGCCGTAGTACCTGAAACCCGTTGAGATTCTTGATCATGGATCTTCCGACATCGGTGGGACCGCGGGAACCGGGCCGGCCTTGGCCCTTCCATGCGGCCGGCCCTTCCCCCGGCCAGACGGTGCATTGTAGCCGTGCGGCGCGTGTCCATCAATCCCAAAATCGCGGTTTGGTGGCAGCGGGCCTATACCGATGCGAAGACGGTTCCAGGAGCCCACGTCGCGGTCAGCGCGGTGGGGCTCCGTACCCGGCGCGCGGCGTGCGGCATGCCCGGCGGGTACGGAGACCCGCCGCGCAAGGCTCCCTTTATCGAATCGAAAAGGCGCCCGGACCTTTTTCCGTTGACCCTCCCCCCCGCCGCTCCTAAACTGCGGCGCACGTGGGCCACGCCATCAGGACCCCATTCGCTTGCGGACCATGACGCCCTGGAACCAGGTCACCATTATCGGCACCGGCCTCATCGGGGGCAGCCTCGGGCTCGCCATGAAACGGGCCGGCCTGGCGCGCCGAGTCGTCGGCGTCGGGCACCGGCCGTCGACGCTCGACCAGGCCCTCGCCTCCGGCGCGGCCGACGAGACGACCCTCGACGCCGCCGAGGGCGTGCGCGGCAGCGACCTCGTCGTCCTGGCGACGGCGGTCGGCCTCTTCGAGCCGCTCCTCCGCCAGGCCGCCGACAGCCTCGCCGACGGGGCCGTCGTCATCGACGTCGGCAGCACGAAGGCCCAGGTCGTCCGGACGGGCGAGGCGCTCGTCCCGGCCGGCCGGGCGTTCGTCGGCTGCCATCCGATCGCCGGCAGCGAGAAGCGCGGCATCGATTACGCCGACGCCGGCCTCTTCGACGGGGCCGTCTGCATCCTCACGCCGACCGACGCGACGCCCGCCGACGCCCTGGCCCGCGTGACCGACACGTGGGCGGCGCTGGGCATGCGGGTGGTCCGCCTCTCGCCGGCCGAGCACGACCATCTGCTGGCCGAGGTCAGCCATTTGCCGCACGTCGTCGCCGCCGCCCTCGTGCAGGCGGTCCGTCCGGACGCCGAGCCGCTCGTCGGCTCCGGGTGGCGGGACACCACCCGCGTCGCGGGGGGCGACCCGGGCCTCTGGCGCGACATCCTTCTGACGAACTCGGGCGACGTGGCCGCGGCGCTCGCGCGGTTCCGCGAGGCGCTGGAGGCACTCCAGGACGCCGTCGCCCGCGGTGACGGCGACCGCATCCAGCATCTGCTCGCCGACGCCAAGGCCCGCCGCGACCGGATCGTGGGCGAGCAGTAGGCGCCTCGGTTCGCCGCCGCGCTTGCGCGGCGCGTGCCTTTGTCCACTGGCACGGCACGCGCGGGGCAAGTTTACCCGCCGGCGTTGGCGGGCCCCGCGACGAACACAACATCGTATACGGCGCCCGCATACCACGAAAGGCCCGACCCCATGGAGTGGCAAATCGAAGTCCGGTTCCGCCCGGGCGCCTACGACGCCCACGGCCAGGAGGTGCTGGAGGAAGTCCGCGGGCTGGGCCTTGCGCGCATCGAGGCCGTCGAGGCGTCGCGCCTCTTCACCCTCGCCAGCGACGCCCCGGCCGAGCACGTCCAGCGCCTGGCCGCCGACCTCCTGACCGACCCCGTGGTCGAACAGTACGCCCTGCGCGGCGGCGCCGCGGGGTCGGCGCAGCCGGCCGGGCCCGACGATGCCCGTCCGGCCGTCACCGTCCGCCGCAAGCCCGGCGTGATGGACCCGGTGGCGCTGTCGACCCTCCAGGCGGCCCGGGACATGGGCATCGCCGTCCAGCGCTGCGCCACCGCCCGTAAGTACTACTTCGCCGGCGATCCCACGCGGCAGGACCTGGAGACCGCCGCCCGGGCCATCCTCGCCAACCCGGTCATCGAGGACGTGGCGCTGGACGGGCCGGAGGGCTCGGTCTTCCGCGACGCCCCGCCGTTTGCGTTCCGCCTCGTCCGCGTGCCCGTCACGGACACCGACGACGAGGGGTTGCTCGCCATCAGCCGGCAGGGCGGCCTGTTCCTGAACCTGGCGGAGATGCAGGCCATCCGCGACCACTTCTCCCGGCTCGGGCGCGACCCGACGGACGTCGAACTCGAAACGCTCGCCCAGACGTGGTCCGAGCACTGCGTCCACAAGACCCTGAAGGGGCGCGTCACGTTCGAGGGCGAGACGATCGACAACCTCCTGGCCTCGACCATCGCCCGGGTCACCCGGGAACTCGACCGCCCGTGGTGCGTCTCGGTCTTCGAGGACAACGCCGGCGTCGTCGAGTTCGACGGCGACGTCTGCGTCTGCTTCAAGGTGGAAACGCACAACCACCCGTCGGCCCTGGAACCGTACGGCGGGGCGGCGACGGGGATCGGCGGCGTCATCCGCGATCCCCTCGGCACGGGCATGGGCTCCAAGCCGATCCTGAACACCGACATCTTCTGCTTCGCCCCGCCCACGACGCCGGCCGACGACCTGCCGCCCGGCATCCTGCACCCGAAGCGGATCATGCGCGGCGTCGTCAGCGGCGTGCGCGATTACGGCAACCGCATGGGCATCCCCACCGCCAACGGCGCCCTGTACTTCGACGACCGATACCTCGGCAACCCGCTCGTCTACTGCGGCAACATCGGCCTCCTGCCGCGCGACAAGTGCTTCAAGCACCAGAAGGCCGGCGACCTCGTCGTCGTGGTCGGCGGCGGGACGGGTCGCGACGGCATCCACGGAGCCACGTTCTCCAGCGGCGAACTCACCCACACCACCGGCGATGAGTTCAGCCACGCCGTCCAGATCGGCAACCCGATCGTCGAGAAGAAGATGACCGACGTCCTTCTCGTCGCCCGCGACCGGGGGCTGTACTCCGCCATCACCGACTGCGGGGCCGGGGGCCTCTCGTCCAGCGTCGGCGAAATGGGCGCCGACCTCGGGGCCGAGGTCGACCTGGAGAAGGTCCCCCTCAAGTACCAGGGCCTCTCGTATACCGAGATCTGGATCTCCGAGGCCCAGGAACGCATGACCCTGGCCGTCCCGCCCGACCGCGCCGGCGAACTGCTCGACCTCTTCGCCAGCGAGGACGTGATGGCCACCGTCATCGGCCGCTTCACCGACACCGGCCGCCTCGTCCTGCGGTACGAGGGGCAGCAGGTGGCGGACCTCGACATGGACTTCCTCCACCACGGCGTCCCGCGTCGGGAACTGGTGGCCGAGTGGACCCCGCCGCGCCACGAGCCGCCCGACCTGCCCCCGCAGGACGATTACACCGACGACCTGCTCGGCGTGCTCGGCATGTGGAACGTCTGCTCCAAGGAGTGGGTCATCCGCCAGTACGATCACGAGGTGCAGGGGCAGACGGTCGTCAAGCCGCTCGTCGGCACGCGGGCCGACGGTCCCGGCGACGCCTGCGTCATCACGCCGCTGCTCGGCACCGCCAAGGGCCTGGCGGTGGCGTGCGGGATGAACCCGAAGTACGGCGATATCGACCCGTACGCGATGGCGGCGGCCGGCATCGACGAGGCCATCCGGAACCTGGTGGCCGTCGGCGGCCGGCCCGACCGCGTCGCCCTCCTCGACAACTTCTGCTGGGGCAACTGCGACAAGCCCGACCGGCTCGGCTCGCTCGTCCTCGCGTGCAAGGCGTGCTACGACGTGGCCATGGCGTGCGGCGCCCCGTTCATCTCCGGCAAGGACAGCCTGAACAACGAGTACGATACGGGCGAGGGGACGATCGTCATCCCGCCCACCCTGCTCATCAGCGCCCTGACGATCGTCGACGACGTGACGCGCTGCGTCACGGCCGACCTGAAGGCCCCCGGCAACCCCGTCTACCTCGTCGGCGAAACGCGGGACGAGTGCGGCGGGTCGCACTGGTTCGCCCTGAAGGGGGCCGTCGGCACGGACGCGCCGCAGGTGGACCTGGAGATGGCGCCGCAGATCTTCGCGGCCGTCCACGCGGCCATCGCCGACGGGTGCGTCCGGGCGTGCCACGACCTCTCCGAGGGCGGCCTGGCGGTGGCGGCGGCCGAGATGGCCTTCGCCGGCGACCTCGGCCTCCGCCTCGACCTCGAGAACGTGCCGCGCGCGGGCGGCCTGCTCGACGACGGCCCCATCCTCTTCAGCGAATCGACCACGCGGTTCCTCATCGAGGTGGACCGCCGGCGGGCCATCGACTTCGAGAAACGCCTGGCCGGCGTCCCGTGCGGGCGCATCGGCGAGGTCACCGATACGGGGCGGCTGACCGTCGCCGGCGTCGGCGGCGAAACGGTCCTGGATGCGGCGTGCTCTCGCATGCGCGAGGCCTGGCAGGCGCCGCTCAACTGGTGAAACAGGCGCGGGCGCGGCGGGTCTCTGCACCCGCCGCGCTTTCCTGACACGAATGCGTCGGGCGCGGTGGGTACGAAGACCCACCGCGCCATAATCCGGCGCGTGCCGTTCACATGAAGCGCTGCGAGGAAACCCGATGCCCATCAAAGCCCTGGTCCTGCGAACCGCCGGCACGAACTGCGACTGGGAAACCTGCTTCGCCTGGCAGCAGGCGGGCGCCGAGGCCGACCGCGTCCACATCAACCGCCTCATCGACGACCCCGGCCGCCTCGACGACTACCAGATCCTGACCGTGCCGGGCGGCTTCAGTTACGGCGACGACATCTCGGCCGGCAAAATCCTGGCCAACCAGGTCGTCCATCACCTCGCGGACGCCGTCGCGGACTTCCTGGCCAAAGACCGCCTCGTCCTCGGCATCTGCAACGGGTTCCAGGTGCTCGTGAAGGCGGGCCTCTTGCCGGGCGGGGAGGACGGCCGGCCGTCGCTCCGCCAGGGCGCGACCGTCACGGCGAACGACCGCGGCCTGTTCGACGACCGCTGGGTCCGGCTCCGCGTCGACACGGACCGCTGCGTCTTCCTGGAGAAGGGCGAGGTACTCGAAATGCCCATCGCCCACGCCGAGGGCAAGTTCGTCCCGGCCGAGGACGTCGCCGTCGACGCCCTGGAGGCCGCCGGCCAAGTGGCCGTCCGCTACGTCGGCCCGGACGGCGAGGCGGACGCGGGGTTCCCGTGGAACCCGAACGGGTCCGTGGGCAACGTGGCGGGCCTGTGCGATCCGACCGGCCGCGTCTTCGGCCTCATGCCGCACCCGGAGCGGCACCTCCTGCCGTGGCACCATCCGCAGTGGACCCGCCGGCCGCCGGCGGAGGAAGGCGACGGGATGCGCGTCTTCCGGCGGGGGGTGGCGTATTTCGAGTAAGCGTGCGGCGAGCCGGACCGTTCGGAACGCGGCGGGTCTCCGCACCCGCCGCGCAGCCGTATCGCGCTCTCGATGATGACTCGCCCTCACTGCCTTCCCCTTTTCGCCCGCCCGCCCACCTGATACACTGTCTGCGACGATCGGACGGAAACCTCGAAGGCGGAGCGCGCATGGCTGTCATCTCCATCGCGGGCGTGGGGCCGCGCATCGGCAAGACCGCCGTGGCCGAGATGTTGCTCGGCCACCTGTCGGGCTGGCACGCGCTGCGGCTCCGCGTGGCGGACGAGATCGCCACGGGCGAGAGCGTCGATCTCGGCGACGCCGGTTACGCCCTGCGGGCGCGGGCGGACCTGGCGGCGGCGGACCCGGAACTCGACCGGCTCCAGGCCGCCGGGGCGGCGTCGGTCCGGGTGCTCCTGGCCGAGCCGCGCGGCCTCGCGGCCGGCATCGAGGCCGTCCACGCCGCCCTTCCCGACGGCGCCAACCTCCTGGCCGAGGGCAACGCCTACCTCTGGGCGGGCGAGGCGGACCTGGCAATCATGGTCGTCGGGCCGGGCCCGTCCGGCAAGGGGCTCGCGCGCGTCCGCCGGTCCGTCCGGGAACTCATCGGCAAGGTCGACATGTGGCTGTGGAACACCTGGACGAACCCGGCGGAGGAAGGCTTTTTCGACTTCCCGCTCGACCTGGGCCGCCTGGGGTTCGGGCCGACGATCTCGAACCGGGCGGACTTCCATCACGCCAACCCGACGCGTGCGGACGACCCCGGCGCCCGGCCGTTCCTCGACGCCGTCCGCCGTCGTCTCGAAGACGCGTGGGTCCAGCGCGGCAGCGAGGAGTTTCTGCGGCGAATCGGCTTTGATAAAGACAGGCAATAGGTAACAGGCATCAGGCAACGGGTGACGGCAAACGGCAACACCCCACGTTTAGCCGCCGGGCCCGCCAACGACGGCGGGTGAACTTGCCCGGCGCGTCGCAGGCCAACGTGACGGCGTAAGGCAAAGCGGCGACAACCTGCCGTACTCCAAGACCCACAGGCCGAAAGCCTGATTTGGCATTTATCATTTGGCATTTGACATTGGCGAAGCACTGGACCATCCAGCCGCCGTTCACCGACACCGCCCACCTGGCGACGGCGCTGGGCGTCCATCCGGTGGTGGCGGCCGTCCTGGGCCAGCGGGGATACGACACCGCGGAGACGGCCCGGGCCTTCCTGAAACCCGACCTGACGCAACTCCATCCGCCGGAGGACCTGCCGGGCCTGGATGAGGCTGCCGACCGTCTCGTCGCCGCCGCCCGCGACCGCGAGCCGGTCGTCATCTACGGCGACTACGACGTGGACGGCATCACCGCCGCCGCCATCCTCTGGAAGGCGCTGCGCCTGGCCGACGCCAACGTCCGCATCTACGTGCCGCACCGCATCGAGGAAGGGTACGGCCTGAACCTGGAGGCGATCGAGCGTCTGGCCGAGGAGGGCGCCCGCGTCCTCGTGACGGTGGACTGCGGCATCGGGGGCCGGGCGGAGGTGGCCCGTGCCCGCGACCTCGGCCTCGACGTCATCGTGACGGACCACCACGAGCCGGACCCCGACCGCCTGCCCCCCGCCCTGGCGATCGTGAACCCGAAACTGCCGGAGTCCTCTTACCCGTTCCGCGACCTCGCCGGTGCCGGCGTGGCGATGAAACTCGCCTGGGCCCTCGGCAAGCGTTTGAGCGGGCGCCAGCGCGTGGACGAAGCGTTCCGCGAGTTTCTCATCGCCGCCACGGGCCTGGCGGCCCTCGGGACGATCGCCGACGTCGTCCCGCTCGTCGGCGAGAACCACGCCCTGGCCCGTTTCGGACTGGAGGCGCTGAGCGCGAGCCGCCATCCCGGCATCGCGGCCCTGCGGGAAGTGGGCCGGCTCCAGGGCAAGGCCATCGATGCCTACCACATCGGGTACGTCATCGGCCCGCGGCTGAACGCGGCGGGTCGCCTCGGCCACGCCGGCGAGGCCGTCGACCTGCTGACGACCGCCGGGCCGGACGCCGCGATGGACATCGCCCGCAACCTCGACCGCCAGAACCGCCGACGCCGCGAGATCGAGCAGCACATCCTCGAGGAAGCCGACGCCCAGGTCGCCGACACGTTCGACCCCGACCGCGACGCCGCCATCGTGGCCGCCGGCCAAGGCTGGCACACGGGCGTCATCGGCATCGTGGCGTCGCGGATCGTCGAGAAGTACCACCGGCCCACCGTGCTCATCGGGATCGACGACGACGGGGCCCAGGGCTCCGGCCGCAGCATCCCGGGGTTCCACCTGTTCCGGGCCCTCTCGGCCTGCCGCGAGCACCTGACGACCTTCGGCGGGCACGCGATGGCGGCCGGGCTGCGTCTGCCCGCCGGCGCCGTCGATGCGTTTCGCGAGGCGCTGCGCGCCCATGCGGCCGAGACGCTCACGCCGGACGATCTCACGCCGCGTCTCAAGGTCGACGCCGAGGTCGACCCGACGCATATCACCCTGGAAACCGCCCGCGTGCTGGACGACCTCGGCCCGTTCGGCGCGGGGAACCCGCGGCCGGTGTTCGCCGTCCGGCAAATCGACGTGGTGGGGTCGCCGAAGCGCATCGGCCGGCGCGGGGCGCACCTGGCGATGCACGTGACGCGCGGCGGCCGGGCCCGGCGATGCGTCGGCTGGCGGATGGGCGACCTCGCCGACGCCGTCGGACGGGCGGGGTCCTGCGGCATGGCGTTCACCTGCCGCGTCTCCACCTTCCGGCCCAGCCGGCCGGAGGTCGAACTCCACCTGAAGGACCTCTGGATCGGCGCCTATGGCGACGACGCGGCGGCGCGGGAGTACGCGTAGAGGACAACTCTGGCAACATACCTTGATTTATCTTGACCCCGGTCATCCGGCGCGGTAGCAGGACCCACGACGCGCTTCACACGCGCGGGGTGCCGGGCTGCTTCGTCATTTCGCTCGCCGGGACGAGTGGAGGAGATAAGGTGTGTGTCAGGGGCACGTCGAACCCTGGGCGCACAGGAGGTTTGCCCGTCATGTGGTTCACTCTGAGGATCGTTTCTGTGGCCTCATTCTTCGTAACAGGATGCCTGTTTGATCCCGTGAGCCATTTCCTGGAGGAGTTGCTTGAGGTGCCTGCAATCCATGTTCTGCCACCGTGGGCGGCACCGGCGGGCATGTTGGTTCTCTTGCTGATCGCGGCCTGTGTGGCGCCCTTCCTTATACTGGGCGTCGTGGGGGTGCAGGTAGTCAACCCTCTGCGCTCCAAGCCTTTCAGGAAGCCCACGTGGCACACGAATTTCCTTGATGTGCGCGACCCGAATCACTTCTTGCATCTCTTCGGCTATTGCCTGATCGCGGCGGCTGCCGGACGTGGAATCGTCGACCTCTTCTACAAAGGTGCACCCGGTATCTCTGCCGTCGCTTGGCTCGCCGGAGGATTCGCCTTTCTTGCCGGCGTGAGGATGGCAACGCACGTCTATAGAGCGCATTATCAAGGGAGAGGCAGCGGAGGAGGTGACGCCCAATAAGGGCCTTCCCTCCCAAGGCAGACGGCCGGGCGGGCACGTTGAGTTCAGGTGCAGCGTCCGGTCAGGTGCGCGGGGGACCGTTACCGCGGAGACTCAGGCCGATTTATCGGCCTTGGGCGCTGGATAGCCCCGGCCCTTGGGGCCGGGGTGGCGGGCGGGCATCCCTTTTGGAGAAGCCGTTGGGGGCCGGGCCGCTTGCGGCCCGGCCCCCAACGGCTTCCAATATAGATTTGGCCACCACCTACCCAGGGCCAAAGGCCCTGGGCTATACCGGCGGCTGCGCCGCCGGGAGCAAGGCCGCTGAAGCGGCCTCAGGACAGACCGGCCCCCTACTCTCCGTCCCCGCCCGGCTTCTTCTTTTTCTTCTTCTTGCCGCTCGTATCCAGGACCTGCATGGCGGAGCCGACACTCGCCAGGACCAGTCCCGCCACGGCGACGATGTACGGCCGGGTCTCGACCGCGCGGGTGACCGCCGAGGCCACCGACGGCCAGAGCATCACGAGCGCCATCGTGCCCTGGACCAACAGGGCCGCCCCGACGAGCGACGTGATGACGATGATCAGCGGCTTCATCAGGAGCAGCGTCACCGCCGCTCCGGCCACGAACGCCACGATCCCGATCAGGGCCAGTTCCACCTGTCCCTCGATGCCCATCAGCGAGGCGAACCCCGTCAGGACGAGGGCGAAGACGACCCCCCCCACCAGGCCCCAGCCCAGGCGGTGCGCCGGCCAGGCCAGCACGCCCAACAGGACGGACCCCGCCACGATCCCGATCGTCTGGTTGAACTCCAGCGCCAGCGCCACCTCCATGCCCAGCACGATCCCGATGGCGACGAAAATCAGCACCACCAGCCATCGGTACAGCCGGTAGCCCCACACGAGGAACGCCACCCCCGCGAGGGCGGCGATGACGCCGACCGCCACCTGCCATCCGAACGAGAGCGACCCGCACATGCGGACGAATTCCCGGACCGCCTCTTCGGGCGTCATGTAGGTCGGCGGTCCGGCTTCGGCACCGGCGGCTGCTGCGAGCATGACCGCACCTCCGCTAGGCCCCCGCGTCACATTCGGCGACCCCTCGTTTCAGCCACGGGCAACAGATCGGGCGCCTTGCCGCGCACCACGTTCCGCCGCACCGCTAGACCTCCGCGTCGTGTCCGGCATCGTCGGCGGCCTCCCAGGCACCGGAGATCTCCTGGACGGACCGCTGAATCCGCAGGCCGATGACGAGCAGGCACACCCATCCCGCCGCCAGGGTGAGCGGATACTCGGTGGCCAGCGACGGTCGCCCCGGCGCCCGCCAGGCGCCGACGCACGCGGTCACACCGAGCAAAATGAGGGCCGCGCCCTGGGCGGACGGGACCAGCCGGCGGCTCAGCCGGCGGTGCGCCAGCGCCAGGGCCGACCCGGCGAGCAACCCCGTCACCACGGCCGCCAACACCGCATCGTGGGCCAGGTTCGGGGCGCTCCACTGCGTGGAATAACTCGTGTCGGACAGGTTCACCGCCAGGTACGACGTGAAGCCCTCGTCGCCGACGATCAGGGCCACCAGCGTCGACGCCACCGCCGCCAGCATCACGGAGGCGAGGACGGCGTGGGCCACCGTCCGGAAGACCGCGCTCAACCCG
>Ga0272442_10002027_pt1 | contig 29853 bp, 24 predicted proteins | sample SSMForm2O_FD_200262 | JGI IMG/M metagenome (GOLD analysis project Ga0272442, IMG submission 200262) | Marine sediment archaeal communities from Little Sippewissett salt marsh, Falmouth, MA, United States - SSM-Form-2O | ecosystem: Environmental > Aquatic > Marine > Wetlands > Sediment ...
CTGAAGGAGGAACAGTGCAGAACAATTCGTCTTTACACCCATCTAACATCATTTCTACCCAAGAATCACTCTTCCTAAGATAAAGTGATCTGACATCAGGAGTTGAACATACTGTTTGTAACACCGCCAGATCAGTAGGTAACTTATTTGCTTTTTCAGCGCTTATAAGCGCTTTTTTAAGTTCAACAGCAGATAAAGGATCAATATAAAGAGAAGAAGTTCTGATACCAAAATTTGTTGGCTCATACCCTATTTTTGATTCAACGATAAACTCATACCTGAGTAAAAAATCAATCGTATCCTCGATTTCATCTTCTAATGTGTATGCTTCTGCTTGGTATGCATAAAAGGTACTATCGATAAACTGCATAATATCTTCATTTGTATTGACAAATCCCGTAGCAATCGCAGCTAATAAATGCATTCTTAGTGAAGCTTGATTTCCTAGTTTTGAATAGATCGGTTCTGTTTCTCCATGAATGTACCGGGAGAGAATCATGTTTTTTTGACTTGTTTTTTTGGCAATCGTAATAGCCTCTCCCTCAGAATCATATTTTGGTCTTCCAGCTCTCCCCGCTTGTTGTTTATATTCTAATACTGGAATTGGTTGCATACCCATATTTGCTTCATATCGCCATAGATCACGAATAATAACTCGTTTTGCAGGAATATTAACTCCAGCTGCTAAGGTAGGAGTTGCTACGATACATTTGATTAATCCTTCTTTGAACGATTTTTCAACAAATCGTCTTTGATAACTAGCTAAACCAGCGTGATGGAAAGCAACACCATTTTTTATACAAGCAAGTAGTGTTTTATCGATTGACGTTCTTTCTGAATATTGCTTTATGAACTGTTTTAATTTATCAAGAAGCATATTTTTTTCATTATCACGTAAATATTCTTTCGTGGTCAGTCCCAGCTCTTTTGCTACAGTAGCTGTTGATCGTCGGGTATTAACAAAAACGAGAACTTGCCCATTTAATTGTAATGATTGAGCTAGTAATTCAGCTAACTCCGTTCTTTTATTATGCTCGATGGTGATTACTTCCCCAGTGTCATAAGTGAGTTCTCTTCCAAGTAATACTCCTTCTTTTAGAGGAACTGGCCTCCATTCGGATTGAATAAGTTTTGCATCAAGCCAAACAGAAAGATCAATGGCATTTTTTATCGTGGCTGAAAGTCCGATGATTTGAGTTTGAGGATTAAGTGATCTAAATCTTGCGATTAAGACTTCTAAAGTTGGTCCCCTAGTCGGATCTTGGATGAGATGAATTTCATCAATAATCAAAGAGGATACCTCATACACCCAGCTTACCCCATGTCTAAGAAGCGAATCAGCTTTTTCAGATGTACAAATGATGATATCATATCGGGCGAGACGAGGATTTGAATCATCTAAATCCCCTGTTGAAATACCAATTTTAAATCCCGCTTGTTCGAAAATTAACAACTCATCATATTTTTCCCTAGCAAGAGCAATAAGCGGGACCACATACAATGCTTTGCCTCCACGGGAGAGGAGTTGTTTGAACATAGCAATATACGCCACAAGACTTTTTCCACTAGCCGTAGGTATTGCTAAAACAACATTTTCATTGTTTAACACAGGTTTCATTGCTTCACTTTGAGGAGGATACAATGTATCTATTCCTTGATTTTGAAGAATTGATCGTATTTTTTCAGGTAAGGGAAGTTCAGCGATTTTCATAGTAAAGCAACGACATAATCAATGTTTTCAGTCAAAAACTTTATTCATCATCAATAGCTTATCCCCTTTTGATAGTATGGGCCGAAGACAAACCATGCAGGAAAAGTATAAGCAACAAATGAAAGCTTACCGTAAGAAAAAAATGAAGACAGACAATACTCCCTATCTCCCTCAAAGTGGTGTTGGTGAAGTATATGTTATGAATTCATTAAATCCTGATGAAAAATTTAAGGTTGAAGTTGTAAAAACAAAAGAAAAACAACATCGGGAAATTATCACTAGTCTTGCCTGTCCCGTCTGTGGAAAAGGGATGTCTTGGGATACAAAATGGGAAGCATTTGTTTGTACAAAACATGGAAAAAAAGCCATATATGAAATAGTTGAAAATGAATAGAACATGTTAGAAAGTATTATGAGTAATACTCTGATTATCAGACAGGTACAAACCTGATATTTAGAGTGTTTAAAACAACATGTATGTAATAATCTCTAAGAATATATGAAATGACCAAGGAAGATATCTATGAAAGAGTTAGCTGAAGTGAGAACATTAAAGGTAAACCGGTATATCATCATTGATGAAGAACCCTGTAAGATATTAAGCATTTCAACATCTAAACCCGGGAAGCATGGCGAAGCAAAAGCTAGGATTGAAGCCATTGGCGTATTCAATGGTCAGAAAAAAAGTATCGTTAGTCCAGTTACTCATAAAGTTCATGTACCTCTTATCGATAAACGATCTGCTCAAGTTGTTGCCATTATGGGTGATAATGTTCAATTAATGGATCTGGAAACATATGAAACATTTGAAATGCCCATTCCAGATGAATATAAAGAGGCCTTAGAACCCGGTAAGGAAATTCAATATTTAGAAGCCCTTGGAAGAAAAAAGATTACACGTGCATAATTCAAAACATTTTTCTTCCTTGTTCTTATTCTTTGTATCACAATGAAATCAACTTTACCAGAGGACGTACCCACCTATTTTGCTGATGCAGAAGCCTGCTTTGATGAAAGTGATTTTGTTATTTTTGGGGTTTCCTCTGATGAGACCTCAAGTTTTCGATCTGGTGCACGTTTCGGTCCAGATGATATTAGAAAAGCAAGTTGGAATTTTGAACCATATAATCGTACGACAGATGTGAATATCAAAGATTGTGCTATTCATGATTATGGGGACATTCTCATCGAAAATAATGAGCCTACTAAGCATATATTTGATAAAGTGAAACAGTTTTCCCAACAAGTGATACATGCAAATAAGGTTCCCTTGCTCTTAGGTGGTGAACATACCTTTTCTGCTGCTTGTGTTCAAGCGTTTGAAAAAGATATATATGCCATCGTTTTTGATGCACATTTAGATTTTAGAGATAGTTACAATAATCAACGATATAACCATGCATGTACTATTAGACGAATCAATGATCATCTACCAGGAGATCACATATTTATTCTCGGAAATAGATCCGGGAGTAAAACGGAGTATGAAGAAGCCAAGAAAGCAGGAGTGACAGTGTTTTCTTCAGAAGAAATTCATCAAAAAGGTATCAAAAAAATTATTGATGAAATCAACCATCGAATTAATCATAAATCAATATATCTAAGTATTGACATTGATGTATTGGACCCTTGTTATGCACCTGGTTCTGGAACATTAGAACCTTTTGGATTAAACCCTTTTGACTTAGTCCATACCATTGATTTGTTTTCATCAAAGCTGACTGGATTTGATATCATGGAAGTTGCTCCATCGTATGATACTGGTCAAACAGCAATTCTTGCTGCAAAACTTTTAAGATATACCATTGAAAAAATTTATATACAGGATAAACAGAATTTACTAAAATAAAGGATTACTTTAATATATATTGACCCCATTCACCGCGTCTATGAACAACGAAAAAATCGCTCTTATAGCTCTTGTTATCATAATCGCTGGCGCTCTTACCGTTTTTCTTGTCAGCGGAAATTTAGAAGACATTTTAAATAATTTAACTAATGATCAAGATCAATCTTTAGACTCCAATGTTGAAGTAGGAGATTGTGTTGATGTCAATTATATTGGACGCTTTGCAGATAATAAAACTGTTTTTGATACCTCCTACGAAGATATTGCTGTTGATGAAGGATTATATAATGAAAATAGAACCTATGAACCGTTAACCATTTTTGTTAATCCTGAAGGAATACTTTCAACACCTGATGGATATGAGAATTATTCATCTTCTATGATTCAAGGCTTTTTAGATGGATTAGTAGGAATGGAAAAAGGTGAAACTAAAACGGTTACTATACCCCCTGAAAAAGCCTATGGAATTTGGAATCAAAGTCTTGCTGAAAGTTATGGATTAAGTCCATATCCAATCGAATCACCAGTTGATCTTATTTGGGACATGGACCGTACACTTTTTAGTCAATATTTTAGTAGTGTGAACTTATCAGAAAATACGACTTTTGACTGGGGTATTGTCATGCTAGGAATTAATAATACCATTACTGCCACCATAACAACAGTGAATGATAGTAATGTCACCTACACCGTCAATATCGATAATGGAACTACATTTACCATGCCTTTGTTCAATTGGGATGTAACGATCCTTCCAAATAACGAAACCACATTTTTATTAAAAACAACAGTAGATAAAGGATTTTCTACTACAATCGATTTTGGATATGGTCAATACCTTCATTTAAAAGTATTAGATGTTAATGAAACAGATCTCACCATTGCAATTAATCAAGATTCTCCGAGTTTGAAATTTGTTGGTCAAACACTTGAATTTGATCTTGAAGTCGTTGCATTATACAAAACATCTAACGATTAAGGTGAAAGTTGTTCTTTCACCTTTTCTTCAAATTTTTCTAAGAATTCCTCTTCTTTTCCCTCAGGAATAGTTGCACCAGCTGCGATGTTATGACCTCCACCAATACCATGTACACTCTCAGCTGCTTCTCGAATTACTATTGATAAATCCAAACCTTTGGAAACAAGGAATTGAGTCGCACGAGCTGACGCTTTGATTTCCCCTTGTGCTTTTTTTGCAAAACCAATTAATGGTAAATCATTCCGAGTCTCTTCATCATTTAATAACATATTTGCTATGATGCCAACAATAGTATCTCGAATGCCCGTTCCTGCATGAAAGTATTGTACATAATCCATCTGAATGATTCCTTCTTCCTTAGCTAACTGTAATCCTTCCACAAGATTATGCCGATGACCTCTAAGTAAAGATCTTGCTTTCTTTAGATACTCACCTCGATCACCTAAACAAACCTGCAATCCTACTTCAAATTCACCATATCTCGCTGTTGAATTTAGTAGTGTTGCATATTCCTTTGCATCATGAAGTTCTGTAGCAATAGGTTCTGTTGCTAGTTCATATACCTCTCCAACCAGCCGAGATGTTAAATCATAACCAAAACCTTTTGATAATAATAGTTTGACCAACTGTGAAATAACTTTTTTTCGTTCCTCAGCACTGTAATGTATCCAGTTTCTCCACTGATCCCCATCTTTTAACGGAATTGCTAAAGCATCAAGAAATTCACGTGCTGCAGATTCCCTACCAGTAATACCGGGTAACACTGGATCATTAGCAAATTGAAGCATTTTATATACGGGTCTTGTTTCCCTTCCAAAAAACTGAATATCCATCTTTGCTTTGAGCACTCCTGCTTGAATACCCAACTCTAAAATGTCTCTATTTTTACTCATGAGTTTTCGATGTTTTCTATCCTGTAAATCACCACATGCTCCAACGATTGCAAGTGCTGCTAAGTCTCTATTTTTTTTATCAATCGTTTGGGAAAGAAGAAACGCACTACCTGATCCGCTTAATTCCCAGCTTCCATCAAGATGAAATAAATGTGGATTAAAATGATAGGGTACATTCTGATCATTAATATTACATGCATGATGATCGGTGACCAGATAGGAAAATGAAATGCTGGGATCTTCAACGATGCTACTACCTAAGTCAGTGAACCATACAAGTTCGAAATGTTCTTTTTTCAATCGATCTATGACAAAATGGTCTAGTTGTTTGACAAACTCAATTGAATAAGACGTATTCATCCGTTGTAATGTTTTTACGGCTATAGATCCTGCAGTCAACCCATCAGCATCAATATGAGTTACAACATGAACATATTCAGCTTTTTTAAGCATGCTAGCTAGAAAAGATAATCGTTTTTCCACAATGATATTCCCCTAAACATAGTGTAATCTACAATGGAATTAGACCCGATTAGTATACGAACTCACAATGGTGATTCCTTATAAGAATAGTCCTAATCCCAACCACGATTTACTGATAATAAGTATTATTCATAAGAACTTTTTCATAAAAAAAGAAAAAAAGAGAGGACTGAAAAAATAATGTTATTCTTCAGCCATTTTTTTGTATTGATTGTATCGATCCTTTACGTCTTTTTCAAGTAACGCATGTAACCGTTTTGCTTCTTCAGGAAACGTTCTGGTTAATGAATTATAACGAATTTCACCCATGATAAAATCATTAAGACTTCCATCAGGTTCCTTACTGTCTAATTGGAATGGATTCTTTCCTTCTTCAGTAAGACGAGGGTCAAATCGATAAAGAGGCCAATATCCAACATTTACTGCGAGTTTTTCCTCACGTTGAGATTTTCCCATTCCCGCTTTGATGCCATGATTTATACAAGGTGCATAAGCAATAATTAATGATGGCCCAGGATAGGATTCAGCTTCCTTCATTACTTTAAGGACATGATTCATGTTCGAACCCATGGCTATAGACGCAACATAGACATAACCATAGTTCATCATCATAAGTCCAAGATCTTTTTTCTTTGTTTTCTTTCCAGAATAGGCAAATTTAGCCACTGATCCATGAGGAGTTGCCTTTGATGCTTGACCACCAGTATTCGAATACACTTCAGTATCTAAAACTAACACGTTTACATCAGCGCCACTAGCTAATACATGATCCAGTCCACCATATCCAATATCATATGCCCAACCATCACCACCAATAATCCAATGTGATGGTTTCATAAACATATCTCTAGATTCCCAAATCTCTGAAAGTACACCTTGTTTATTCACATCTTTCATTGCATCTTGAATATCTAATGATAATCGATCGGTTTCATCTCCATCGTTAAAATGTTCAATCCATTGTTCGAACAGATTCTTCAATCCAGCTGAAAGTTGATCCTCATTGAGAGCTTGATTAACTTTATCTTTCAGATAATCACGTCGTTGAGTCGTCGCAAGTTGCATACCAAATCCATATTCAGCATTATCTTCAAATAAGCTATTTGCCCAAGCTGGACCTCGGCCATATCTATCCTTCACCCAGGGTACACTTGGTGCATATCCACCCCAAATAGATGAACAACCCGTTGCATTAGCAATAACCATTCGACTACCAAATAGTTGAGTAAGTAATTTGACATAGGGTGTTTCCCCGCAACCCGCGCAAGCTCCAGAAAACTCAAGTAATGGTTTATTAAATTGTGATCCCTTCAATGAATATTTGTTGAATCCTCCATTTCTTTCTGGAAGATTATTGGCAAATCGTTGTAACGGAATTTGATCTTTTTGGGTTTCTATAGGTTTCATAACCAAGGCTTTGTTCTTTGAAGGACAGATATCAGCACAGTTGCCACAACCAACACAATCTTCAGGATATACTTGCATACGGAATTTAAATTCCTTTGCATCTTTACCTATTGCATCTTTTACGTCAAATCCATGAGGAGCTTGTTGCAGTTCTTCTTCAGTTACTAATACCGGTCTAATCGCTGCATGAGGGCATACTAACGAACATTGATTACATTGAATACAATTTTCAATCTGCCATTCAGGTACATCAATTGCAATTCCTCTTTTTTCATATTTACTGGTCTCAAGTGGGAAAAATCCAGATGGTCCAAAATCAGAAACTTTTAAGGTATCTCCTTTCAATGAAGCCATCGTGTCCACGATTTTTTTGACAAACTCAGGTTTTTCAATTGCATCTTGAGTTAGTGGTTTATCTTGAGCCTGTTTCCAGGATTCTGGATAGTCAATTTGTTGAATTCGTTCAAGAGCAATATCAACAGCTTTGTAGTTCATCTTAACAATATCTTCACCTTTTCGACTGTACATATTGTGAATTGCTTCTTTGAGTAAGCTTACAGACTCTTCTACAGGAAGTATTTCAGAGAGTTTGAAAAAGACTGTTTGCATCACCATGTTAATTCGTTGACCAAGACCAACTTCTTTAGCAATAGAAACCGCATCAATGTTATAGAATTTCAACTTATTTTCTGCAATGGCTCGTTTTAAGGAAGCAGGGAATTTTTCTTCCATTTCCTCAAGAGTCCATGGTGAATTCAAAACAAAGGTCCCACTATGTTTTATTCCTTCTAATAAATCATATTTATCCACATATGAGGGATTATGACAAGCGATGTATTCAGCGGTGTTAATCAAGTATCGGGATTTAATTGGTTCATCACCAAATCGAAGATGCGATCGAGTAACTCCACCAGATTTCTTCGCATCGTACTCAAAATATCCTTGGGCATATTTGTTTGTGTTATCCCCTATGATCTTTATGGCATTTTTATTTGCTCCAACAGTTCCATCTCCTCCAATTCCCCAGAATTTACATCGAACCATTGATTCAGGAGCAGTATCAATATTTTCTGACTCTGGAACTGATGTGTGCGTGAGATCATCAACAATGCCAACGGTAAAATTGTTTTTTGGTTGATCCTTTTTCAAGTTGTCAAAAACCGCTTTTGCCATTGAAGGAGTGAATTGTTTAGAGGAGAGTCCATAACGTCCACCAACGATAAGTCGAGTATCCTTTTTTTGTTGGAAGACACTACAAACATCTAAGTATAATGGTTCACCAAAAGCTCCGGGTTCTTTTGTTCTATCAAGAACTGCAATTTTTTCTGCTGTTTTTGGTATGATACTGTAAAAATCTTCAGTAGAGAACGGTCGATATAATCGGACAAGGACAACCCCAACCTTCTCACCTTTTTTATTCAAGTATTCAACTGCTTCCTCCGTAGTTTTCGCTCCTGCACCCATCATAACTATGATTCGATCTGCTTTTGGATCTCCGACATAATCAAATAAATGATATTGTCGACCGGTTAATTTCGCAACCTTATCCATTTCCTCTTGGACAATTTGAGGAACTTTTTCATAGAATTCATTTCCTCGTTCACGAACTTGGAAATAAGTATCAGGCCCCATAGCACCCATTCGAATATGAGGATGATTTGGATTTAACGCTCGATTTCGATGTTTTTTAATCGCATCCCAATCAGCAAGCGCTGCCATATCATCATAATTTATCATCCTTATTTTTTGAATTTCATGGGAACTACGGAATCCCTCAAAGAAGTGTAAGAATGGAATTGATGATCGTAGCGTGGCAAGGTGAGATACAAGTGCTAAATCCATAACCTCTTGAATAGAAGCTGACGCTAATTCTGCAAAACCCGTTGGTCTAGCCGCCATTACATCCTGATGGTCACCAAAGATAGAAAGTACTTCAGCAGCTAATGATCGAGCAGCAATATGAAAAACCGTTGGCATCAATTCTCCAGCGATTTTGTACATGTTTGGTAACATTAATAAAAGACCTTGTGAGGCAGTAAATGTCGTTGTGCAAGCTCCCGCAGATAATGAACCATGAATTGCTCCAGCTGCTCCAGCTTCAGATTGCAATTGTGAGACTTTAACGGTCTGATCGAAAATATTTTTTCTTCCTTGAGCAGCCCATGCATCAGCCATTTCACCCATTGGTGATGATGGTGTAATCGGATAAATTGCTGCGACATCGCTGAAAGCATATGCAACATGAGCAGCAGCGGTGTTTCCATCCATTGATTTCCAATTATCTTGTTTTGTGTCAGTCATTTCTTTTTTACACCTCTAAATTTTTGTACTTACTGTAAGGAATTGAAGTATCTTTTCATGAAAAAATACAGATGCTTTCACAATTTATTCTTTCATGCAGACACACAACGTGTGTATTCACATCCGATACATAAATATTTGGTATATAGAAGAATAGAAACAAACAACATTTCTATAGTTATTTTGAAAAAAATTCAATTAACCTCATAATACATAGAATAATAAAAGTTTTTAATCACTCATGCAAGATGAAAATTCAGAATCGCCATTATCTCCATTGTCTTTTGTTACCCATTCACCATTTTTCATTACCCTAGCTTTCTGGTTAACAACAAACCCATATTTTCTTTTCCTTCGTTGAGCCCAATGAAATAAAACTAGAGGAAGAATAAATATTGAATTTAAAAATGAATACACAATAGTAACAGCTAATATCAAACCAAATTGTTGTTGAGGTGGAATTGGAGCAAAAATAAGGACACCAAATCCTAAAGCAGTAGTAAGGGCAGCAATAAGTAGTGCTCCACCTGTATGAGAAATTGTTTCACATACTGCTTTTGTAATATTACCTGTCTTATCTACTATATAACGAAACCGTTCTGTGGCATGGATCGCATAATCAATTCCAATTCCAATAGTTATACTCGTAACTGTGATCGTGAGTGCATTCAGTGTATAACCAATGTAATACATTGTCCCAAGAATCCATATTATTGAGAAACCAACTGGGATGAGCGCAATAATTCCTAGACTAGCTGAACGATATACTAAGATAAGAACTAATGCAGCTAGTACAATTGATACCATAGTTGATACTATTTGACTTTCTGTTAAGGATTTTGTTATCGTTAATGTTATAATATTTTGACCTGTTACAACTACTTCTGCATTTCCAAAATCTACCTTTGCATCTCGAATTAGTTCATTTTTTAATATTTCCAAATCGTCACTTACATCACCATCATCACTATTTGCATATAATGTATCAATATACACCCTGATGATAGTAGCATCATACGTATTTCCTTCTTTTGAAAGAACAGTTCCAAGTTCACTACCAAAGCTATCCAAAGAAACAGAAGAAAACAGAGAAGTATTTATTTCCATTCCATCTATATCCATCGATTCATCTAGTTCAGAGGGTTGTGATTGGTCAGATAGGTAATCAAATAACAATTTTACTTGCATATCAGAGGTTGGAATCAATGTTTCTTCATCAAGGTAAAAACGTTGTATTAGACTTTCATTATTTTCCACTGCTTGTTTGATGATGGTATAAACACTGGTGACTTTTTGTGATTCATCAGCATTTAACGCGACGAACTGATCATCTTTTAAATTATTGTGAACTTCTCTAATACCTTCTAACAAATCAACTGTAGCTATATCTCCTTCAACAAGAATATATTCTTGATTTTGACTTGAATATGGAAATTTCTCTGCGATTGTATCGAATAATTTAAATGATGGAGTGTCTTCTGGAGCAAATTGATTCATATCGTATCCTGTTTCAATCCTCATTGCCCCATATGTAAAAAATAGAGTAATCCCAATCATAATTACTAAAACCATTTTTTGATGTCGGATCACGTGCGATGAAATAAACCTCATCAGTGATCTTACACCAAGGGTTTGTTGTGGTTTTTTAAAACTTACTGTTTTTCTTTTATCTAGAATATATCGAAGTGACGCAAGTAGCGTTAATGAAGTAATAAATGTAAATATTACTCCTAACGCGAGTAGTATTCCAAAATCTCTTATTGGCGGAAAGGATGCGGAAAGAAACGATAAAAATGCGATAACTGTCGTTAACATGGCTAAAAACATTGCTGTTCCAACTTCAGTAACCGAGTTTTTTATTGCAGTTCCAGGGTTTTTTCCATCATCAATTTCTATCCGATAATTATGGAGTAAATGAACGGAGTAATCAACACCTAAACCAAGAATTAATGGAACAAGAGCAACCGCGATAACATTGAATGCAATCCCAAATAAGGCCATACTGCCAAACAACCAAATTGTTGATACAACAAGAGTTAACATCGGTAAAACAACATAGGATAATTTTCTGAAAGTAACGAGTAAAACGAGGACAATGATAACAAATATCATTGGAGCAATGAATTGGTTAGCAGAGGTTGTTAAATCATTTATTTCTACAGAAGCAACCCCATTACCTGTTGCATTGATCTGGATTATATTCTGCTGATCATTTATTGTTGAGACTTCACTGATGATATCTTCATTTATACTGATGATTTCATCATAATCAGAGATAAAATCTAAATTAAGAAAAACAAGGGTTGATTGTGGGTCTTTTCCTTCTGCAAATTCAGCTGATAAGAATGCTTCAGCGTTTGAAGCTATATCCATATAAAACGCAGGAATAATCAATAATGTTTGCTCAGTTTCCCTCCCGTTATCCGGAACGTGATCAACCTCAATCCAACTATCTATTATATCTTGTAACGAAATAACATCAGGTAACAACGTAGAATCTTCAAACATATCATACATTTCATCGAAATTTTCCCAAGTGATATCTCCTGTTTTTGATAACATTCTTTCTACAAGGGAACCTAAAATTGGTTTGGATTGAATATTTAAGAGTGTCTTTAAAATGTAGGACGTATTAGCATCGATTCGACCACCTAATCTTTTGAAAATTGAGGTCTGATAATAACGAGTTCCAGCAGTAAAATTTGATAATTTTGCTGGAAGAGAAAACGATCCGAACTGAGGCGCAAGACCATACTCTGCTAGTTCTTCTAATGAAACATTCATCGAGATTTTATTTTCTGTTCGATCAAATAGCACTGTTCCAGAGTTTAAAGGCATCGGAAAGGACATATTTTGGCCAGATGGAGTTATCCATAGATATACATCATGAACATAATTATTAAAAAGTGAATGATTTTTTAACAATGAAAAAAAGTGTCTGAAATTTTCCATTAACCCGTTACCAATAGTCCAAATTGGTTCAGCAGGTTCAATATGAGCGGCAAGTTGATAATCAATATCTAAATATTTTATCGGTGTGATTAAATTTTCAAATCCAACGTACCACTCCATAACATTTACTCTAGGAAATAATGGTGTTAAATCATCATCAAACTGAGAAAGATCGTACACTTCAATAGTAAACTCTAGAAATGACCCTTTCTTTTCCAAACCACAGCTTTTAATATCCGCTCCATCAGCAGTTTTTTGGGTTCGAAATATTATTCGTTGCTCATATTCTGATTCCTCATTTGGATCAATTTCTGAAAAAATGGAAAAAAGATACGTTTCAGGATCAGTAAACAAATCATCAACTGCAATTTGAATTTGTTCATCTGAACAATCATCTATTGTATGTCCAAATTCAATAAGACAAATAATATCTAATAATGTGATCAATGAGAAACTACTGTTCACAGAAGATAATTCAGTTAGTGTTTTTTGGATTTGATTTGTTTTTTTAATCGCCTCAATTGATAGAATGGAATCAGTATTCTCAGTTTGAAATAATAAAAAAACAAGTTGTTGATTCTGTCCAAAATAATCCAATACTCGATCATTAGCATTTACTAATTCGTCATCTGGAGTAAACTCGCTAAAATCAGTTTTAAATTCCAATGAGGGAATAAACAGGGAAAAACCAATTGTAATAAAAATTATAATTATGACAACCATCCAAGGATGTTTTTGGATGAATCGTCCTAGAAATGGTAACATCGGTTTTTTTTGCCCCCAGCAGTAATCTGAGATTTTTTTATTTTTACGTTGTTTTCATTTAAGAATTCAGGTGTCGATAATTTAATAATTATATTATTTTGCGGTGTTTATATTGTTTTTGCAATATAAATTATTAACGCATAATGTTCTCTTCGTAATCTATCCATTTCTTGTCTTACAAAAAATAGATATTCAATAATCAAAAAATTATGATTAAAGCATAAGGATTAAATAAGTAATTATGTTACCAGCGGAACGGTGAAGTAACCATGAATGTTGATATATGGACATGGACAATACCATTAGGAGGATTAATCGCTCTTGTTTTTGCAACCTTTCTCTATATGAGGGTAAAAAGAGAGGATCCAGGTAATGAAAAAATACAAGAATTAAGCAAAGCAATTCGAGAAGGCGCTATGGCTTTTTTAAAAAGTGAATATAAAGTCTTAATAATCTTTGTCGCTATTGTGACCAGCCTTCTTTTGATTGCATCATTTATAGAGGGAAGTAATATCCAACCAGGATTGTCAATTGCTTTTGTCATTGGAGCAATTTTTTCAGCACTTTCTGGAAACATTGGCATGCGGATGGCAACTATGGCAAATGGACGAACCGCTGAAGGAACCAAAAAAAGTCTAGCCAAAGGACTTTCCATCGCTTTTTCGAGTGGTGCAGTGATGGGAATGTGCGTTGTTGGCCTTGGCGTCCTTGGAGTTTTTTCACTCTTTTTCATTTTCACCCAAATATTTTCCGTTGATACCGTGACTGCAACCAATATGTTGTTTGGTTTTGGTTTCGGTGCTTCTTCGATAGCGCTTTTTGCTCGAGTTGGAGGTGGTATCTACACAAAAGCAGCAGATGTCGGAGCAGATCTCGTTGGAAAAGTAGAAGCAGGAATACCTGAAGACGACCCTCGTAATCCAGCAGTCATTGCTGATCAAGTTGGAGATAACGTTGGAGATGTCGCTGGTATGGGGGCTGATTTATTTGAATCATATGTGGATTCGCTCATTGCAACCATGGCACTTGCAGCAATTTCTGGAGGATTTGCATTAACACAATATGGATCATCCGCATTATGGTTACCTCTTACCGTTGCCGCAGCAGGGATACTTTCATCCATTATTGGTGTTATTGTTGTAGTGATTGGAAAGGGTAAAAATATCTATGGTGCTCTTCGAAATTCATTATATGTTTCAACTGTTCTCACCGCGATTATTGCAGGATTAATAACATGGTTTATGATTGGATCGTTAAATCCTTTTTATGCCATTTTATCTGGATTAATTGCAGGAATCATCATTGGAATGAGTACAGAATATTATACCTCCGAAAAAAGAAAACCAGCACAAAGTATCGCTGACGCATCTAAAACCGGTCCAGCAACCGTCATCATCCAGGGTTTACAAGTAGGTATGATAAGTACGATAATACCTGTTATCGCAGTCTCTGCAGCAATGCTTGCAGCCTATTTCTTCGCAGATTTCTATGGAGTAGCAATTTCAGCAGTCGGTATGCTATCCATTCTCGGTGTTTCTCTTGCAACAGATTGTTACGGACCTGTTGCAGATAACGCCCAAGGAATCTCTGAAATGGCAGGGATGGGGAAAGAAGTACGAGAAAATACAGAACAGCTCGATGCAGTAGGTAACACGACAGCGGCAATGGGAAAAGGATTTGCTATTGGCTCAGCAGCAATCACCGCACTTGCATTGATTTTTACCTATGTCATAACCGCTAGAGATGTATTTAATTACGATTTATCATTGAATCTTGCGGATCCAAACGTTGTCGTCGGTATCTTTATCGGAGCAATGCTCCCCTTCGTTTTTACCGCATTAACCATGGGTGCTGTTGGACGAGCTGCGTATCAAATGGTTGAAGAAGTTCGAAGACAATTCAAAGAACTCGGGCTCTTAACAAGTGACGAGAACAAGCCTGATTACAAAGGCTGTGTTGCCATTAGTACAAAACAAGCGTTAAAAGAAATGATTCTACCTAGTGTTCTGGCTGTCGTTAGTCCAATCATTGTTGGTATCATCCTTAAACCAGAAGGCCTTGGTGGATTATTAGTCGGATCTATTGCAACAGGTTTTCTCATGGCAGTGTTCTTAGCTAATTCTGGTGGTGCCTGGGATAATGCAAAAAAATACATCGAATCTGGTAACCTAGGCGGAAAAGGATCAGACGCTCATAAAGCAACGGTGATTGGAGATACTGTCGGTGACCCATTCAAAGATACATCTGGACCCTCTCTTAATATTTTAATTAAGTTGATGTCTATTGTATCTTTAGTATTTCTCCCACTGATCATAGCGATCGGTGGCTAATCCTTTTTTTATTTCAATAAATAATAATCATCCTAGGATTGTGTTCTACTCAAAAAACATATAAGCAGTAAGCGTATTCCAATCCTGATATCTCTTTATTATAGGTCGTGATATTTCATGTATTATAAAGTTAGCATTGAAGATACCATTCGTATCCTACCTGACCGATTCGGTGAAAACCTTGATGATGTGGTAAAACAGATCGTTCAGGAGACATTTGAAGGTACAATTCGAAAGAATCATGGCATCATCATCGTTGCTGATAACATTGAACCTGTCGGTGACGGTATTGTTATCCATGGCGATGGAGCAATGTATCAAAAAGTACGATTCGAAGCATTAACGTTTCAACCGGAAATGCAAGAAGTCGTTGATGGCATCGTCTGTGAAATCGTGGAATTTGGTGCATTCTGTCATATTGGTCCTATCGATGCTCTGATTCATATGAGTCAAATGATGAATGATTACGTACAAATTGATGCAGAGAATCAAGTGATAACTGGTAAAGAAAAGAAACAACGATTACAAGTCGGTGATCCCGTTCGTGCTCGAATCGTTGCAGTTAGTATGAATGAGCTCTCTGCTCGAGAAAGTAAAATTGGTCTGACTATGCGTCAACCATCACTAGGCTCTCATCTATGGTTAACAGAAGAAGATGAACCACAAAAAGGGGCAAAAGACATCGTTAAAAAAAGGCAAAGGAGGTAAGTAAGTGAAACAGTTGTATGCTTGTAAAAACTGTCATTGGTTAACAAATGAAAAAGTATGTCCTCATTGTGCAGTACCCACCTCAAAACGATGGCGAGGCTATGTCATCATTGAAGACCCTGAAACCTCCCAAATAGCTGAAAAAATGAACATTAAGAAACCAGGACAATATGCTCTTAAGGTTCGATAACTGTGTCGGCCACGATTAAATACAAGCTCCCGGAATCATTGCGAGAAACATTAAAAGAACCAATTGGTTTTCTTTTCAATGAAGAACAACTTTTAGATTACATCAAAGAATCTACTCAAAAAATCGTTAGTGTCGGGGATCTGGTAACATACACCTTGTTATCCAATCATATTACGCCATTGTTTTGTATCGTGGATAATAAATCTCATCGTCAGGCCCTTGATCAATCAAAAGTAAAACAAATTCATTCATATGGCACAAAAAAAGTAACTGTTGATAACCCTGCAGGAGTTATCACTCATGAATTATGGAACCAAATTGAAAATTTACTCAATACCCATGAGTCAAATGTGTTAATTGAGGTCAATGGTGAAGAAGATTTATCTGCATTAGCAGTCATTCTTCTTGCCTCATCAGACGTAACTATAATATATGGAATGCCAGATAAAGGGGTCGTGGTTGTCCCTGCAACGGAACACCATAAACAAAAAGTAAAAAAAATGATTGCACAAATGTGATAACTATGGAACTAGAAATTACAACTAAAAAGACTAATTCGCTTTTGAAAAGAACTGAGGTTCATTTTATCGCTAAGCATGAAAATGAAGGGACACCAAATCGAAAGCTTATTCGAAGTGAACTTGCTGATACGCTTAATATCAAACCAGAAAACATCATCATTGATTCTCTTACTTCTTCATTTGGATCATATACCTCAAAAGGATACGCAAAAGCGTATAGTTCTTTAAAACAAGCTAAAGAAGTCGAACGTGAATTTCAGCTCAAGCGAAATAAGGTCGAAGGAAAGGGAGCAAAACCTTCTAAAAAAGAAGATTCTGAAGAAAAGCAGGCACCTGCTGAAGAGCAAAAACCTATAGAAAGCAAAGAAGAATCTACTGAGAAAGCAGAGGAGAAATCAGAATGAAGGGACGAGAAGTATTCAAAGTGGAAGATGGAAAAATAAAACGACAACGACGACATTGTCCAAAATGTGGAGATGGCGTTTTTCTTGCCGAGCATAAAGATCGTAATAGCTGTGGAAAATGCGGTTATACTGAATTTAAAACTAAGAAAGAATAATCATTTTTAATTTTCCATTTTTTAATATTTTAACTATACATTTTTTTTGAGTCAGAAATTTTCTTTTGTATGTATTATTCTTAAATCAATGTGTTTATGAATGAAAAAAAGATTACTTCCAACATAATTATTTTAAAATTATTGGGTCTGTAGTGTAGCTTGGATATCACAGAGGCTTCCGGAGCCTCTAACCCGGGTTCAAATCCCGGCAGATCCGTAAACGTTTTCTCCGGTTATTTCAATCGAAAGAATGCCTATTTTTGGCGTTTCTAATTTTTCAAATCTTCTTTCAAATATTTTTACTTTAAATTAGTTTTTTCTCCATTCAATTTATATTTCCATACGGCATCATTGACAGGTAATATGGTTATAGTTGTTTTTGGAATATTTAATATTTTTAAATGTGGTGGAATTAAGAAATAATTCTCTGAAGTCTTTTCTTTATATTCTTTTTAATTAATCTTGTATAATTATCAAACGGCTATTTGGTCGCTAAAGGTATTTATATTCAATAGATAAAAAGTATTGATGGGAAAAACTCTAAGTAGAAGTGAACATAAAATGGAATGTCGTAAATGTAATCGTGAACTAACAGAATATGAAGAACACGGGTTTTGGAATAAGAACCCATATGTTAAACTTTGTATTAATTGTATAATTGAAAAAACATTACCTGAAAACAGGGCTAGTATGAAAATTAAAATAGCAAAAAGTTTAGAAATATGGGAAACAAGACATTGGGAATATTAATTGTTCAAAAAATAATTGAAATCATATCAGATCCATTAAATTTTGATTAAATTGTTAGTTACAAAATATCTTGTAAGTATTAATCAAGAGTAATAATAGTATTAGTTTTTAATTACACAATAGAATATTCCTTTTCAACTTTCTTTCATGAGTTTTTTGATAGAAATACGCAGTTATTATTTTCTATTACGGTGAATGGTATTACTTGATTTTTCAATATCGGAAATAGACAATTGTATGGTTAACCTTAAAAAGAATCATAACGGTGACTTATGATAGTATATCTCATTTTTCCACGTATTGCATTTGCTGCAAATATCATAGATTTTTTTTGTAGATATGTTCGTGTACTAATTGCCCATATATAAAAATCATAGCTTTTTCAAAATCAGATAATTCATTAAAGAAATTATCAACTAATTGATAGTCAAAATAATGACCTTGATGTTTTTCGTGTAATTTACTTTCAATAGATATAATCTTTTGATTTATGTTCTGTACATCTTGTTTTGAAATATTCCAAACATCAGTAATATCTGAATTGATATGTGAATCATTAGTAAATAATTTCATTTTATTCCCCTATATATTATTATTCAATAGAACAATTCCCATTCACTATTAAATGTTATTATAATATTCTTTGTTCAAAATAGGAAATCGATTATTTCTTTTCATAAGATTGATTCATAAAATCAACATCAGTTAAATTCAATTTTCTCCTAAAAAGAAAAAAAGGATAATATTTGTTACATTCAATAATTAAAAAAATTTATATAGATAATATCCTATTTTATTCTATTGAGAGATGAAAAATGAAGGATTATCTTGAAGAAATCACGTTTTCAGTATGCGTTATTGAAAAAGATAAAAATCCTGCTTGGAAAAAAATTTTAACAAAATTTAGAAAAGATTTGAACGAATCATATAAAAAAGCATACGCATTTGGCATATACCAAGAATTACCACAACCACCAAAAGAAAAAGAGCCATTCTTTCTCTCTGAAAAGATTAATAAAAAACTAAGAACGATTCTATAAAAACATACGTTTAGAAATAGGTATTACAAAGTTTTCTTGCACTATTCAATGCACAATTAAAACCAATTCCATGAGCTTTTACTCCATCCCCAATTACATAAAGATTCTTTATCGGAGTAAGAATATCAGGCTTCGGATTATCAATGGTTTTCGCAACCCCATCTAAATGCCAAACAGATGGATAAAGTGCCCAATTTATTGTTTCTTTATATCCTGGCACAATTCTTTCTAGATTCTTATCTAAAATATTTTTTAATTTTTGAAGGATTTCTTTCTGTTTTGCCTCTTCAGGAGTACAAATAATATATGCTTGAACAAGTTTAGAGTGAGACGGACTAATTTCTGCATCTGGAGACGTAGCCATAAAATCTATCATGCCAACAGCATCTGATCCATCAATTCCAGCATTCCGCTCGATAAAATGAAAAGTTTTTCCAATTAATCCATCTGGAACTGAATTTAAAGAATAGTATCCACTTAAACTCCCAGTTCCAGTTAAATTATTTAATGTTTGCACATAATCAGATGGGAAATGAGATTGATTAACAATGGAAAAAAGAGATTGAAGTAATCCCGAATAAATAATTGAATCAAATGCTATTGTTTCATTGTTTACTTGAATATGTTCAGCTATTCCTTGATTGACTCCAATGGAATTCACCGTACTATCCAATAGTATGCTTCCACCATTACTCTTAATGATATCAGCTAATGTTTGATGAATGACCTCTAATCCACCTTTAGGATATCCAACTGGTTTAGATCCTTTATAAAGATTTCTTTGAGCTCGAAACATTTCTCCAGTTGAAATTCTATCTAGATTATTCACGGTGGTAATTGATCTAGAAAAAATCTCTAAGATCAATTTCATATTGCCTTTGCCATATTTTTTTATTGTTTCAGTGATAGAAATATCATCAAGTTTTTTTAATGTCTTTTCACTTGCTAGTAATAATCGAAGGATATACGGGAAAATCTTCAATTTATCAATTCTTGAGAGGAATGGGAATCGGTAACCTTTTTCATTGATAAATCCAACATATGATTCCAAAAATTCTACGTGTTTATCAAATGCTTTAAGGACATCATTAAGATTCGAAAAAACCCCTCCACCAATAGCATGGTAGCCTAAGTCTATTTTATAACCATCTAATAATTGTTTTTCAATAATAACTTGTAAATCAGGTTCAGAAAAAGCAATGAATGAATGATAATGAGATAAAATATCGTTATAAGAATCAAGAGTTAATGAATTTCCGGATAACGATAACGCTCTTCCACCAAGTACAGATTCTTTTTCATAGACTGTTACTTCATATCCTTTTTTTGAAAGAAGTGCTGCTGCGGTCAATCCTGAAATTCCTGCACCGATGATACCAATTTTTTTCTTGCCATCTTCAATCATGCTATCCTACATCCGTGGTTGTAACAACTTCACTCCAGTTAATGGACTAAAGAGAAGATACCAGATAATCGGAAGGGCGATGAGAATAATGGCCGGGATAATATCAATTATTGATAAAAGCATGAGGGGAACAAGAGAATAGCGTAAAAATGATTGTATGCTGATAATTTTTCTTATTTTTTTTCTATCAAATTGTTTGAGGAATAGTAATTTCATACTAAAATAGAGAACTCCGATAGAAGCAAGTGCTAATAAGATGAGTTGCCAGAGGAAATACGGTTGATTAAATACCATAAAAGGTAAAAAGAGTAGTATTATTGAACTAAAGCGCACACTCATTCCAAGGATTTTAAAGGCAGGCGGAATAAATAATGTATCTTGTTTTACTGATACTCCTGAGCGAAGCGCGATATTATTCACATTCATAAGAACATCATGATCAGCATCTTTTATCCCCCCCTCTATTGCATTCATATGGAAGAGATTATTAAAAGTGAGAGCGAAAATAACCCATGTAAATAATGTTGGTTCCTTATCTAGTGAATAAGCACCTATTAAAAAAATAAAAGCAACAGATAGCGCTACCAGGATGTCTGAAGCAAATATTTTCTTACCATAGACATCATAAATGCTTCCTAAAACCCAAGCGATTAAAATACAGATCACAGATAGGAATCGTAAATAGCTTATTTCTTTTCCATAAAAAAGAATGAAAAACGTCAAAAACGTAAGCATAATCATGCTAAAACATATCCATAATGCTGCTTGTTTTGATATTGAGCCGCTTACCAGAGGACGATCTTTTAATTCCTTCGATTTTTTATCCACTTCAATATCAATGAAATCATTAAGAACGAATCCAAAAATAGAAGAATAGGCGCCTAATAAAAATAATAAAACAAGTGTAAATAAGTCAAAAGTACCAACAGTCATTGCTGCAATAACTGGTGGAATTGCTAAACCTCCCAAACCTGGAAAACGTAATAAAACAAGATAATCAGCGATTTTACCCATATACCTATTGAAAAAACCCGGGGTATTTGAGTCTTTTCATTTTTTACATGGTTTTTGGTTGTAAAAGTGTTCCATGTAAAACAAGGTTGGAAAGTAAGAAACCTAACGCTGGAAAGAACACCAGAAGTCCAGCCCAAACGTTAAGCGTCATTAACATTATTGGAACCAATGCAAAATTGATCATATAATGACTGCCAATATAGGTTCTAGCTTTTTTTCTCTCAAAGATATCCATATTCATTAGTTTATATGAAAAGAAAATCATCATTCCGCTAATTAACCCTAATGTTAACCATTGAAACATGGTCAAATATATCGATGAAAAAAACCGATCGATGATAAAAAATGGTAGGAATACAAAAATAATGTCCACTATTTGAATGCTAAATGCTAAAATTTGGAAAGAAGTTGAAGTGTGCAATCGTTTATTATTAACTCTAACTCCTAACCTCACTGCAGCTGTTTTTGCTCCACTCTGATAATCATTTTCGATATCCTTTAATCCTCCGGCAACGACTTGCATAAAAAATACTTGTATTGAACCTAAAATACATACAATCCAAGCTAATATTGTAATATCAGACAGACTATTTACTTGGGTTGATGCCCCATATAAAATAAAAAAGAAAATTCCAAGGGCAACAAAAATATCCATAAATGGAAGTTTTTTACTAATAAGATCGTAAAGGATTATACAAAATGCAGATGCTGAAAGGATAACAATTGGAAAATAGTTTGCAGAATCGAATGCAAACAAACCTGCGATAACAAAAGCTATAACAATGCAAAATAAAGCAAATATCCAAGCATTTTTTAAGGATATAGTTCCACTTATTAACGGTCTATCAGTTATTTCTTTAGATGTTTTATCTAATTTATAATCTATAATGTCATTGAAAACGAAACCAAAAGTATGACCAAAAAAACCAATCAGAAATAATATTAGTAAAGTCACGATATTGTACTGTTCCATTGCTATTGCGCCCATAACTGGTGAAATACCTGTGAGAACGGCATTGAAAGATCGTGCTAACTTAAAATATTCTCGTATCATGGTAGCAGGTTAGGAAAACAAAATCACATTTAAAACCATCGAATAAAAAAAAATAGTAAAATTAGATTAGATAATAATGACTATGACTGATTCAAACCAAATTAATTATCGTTATTTGCCTGCAAAAAAAATTATTCCAAAGGATGATACTTTTCATGGTTCAAAATATTTCATCGACATAGAATGGTGGTATTTTGATGCGGTCTTTGATAATGAAATAAGTGTTCATATAGGATTTCGAATATATCATATTCGGGGATTCGGAATTCTTCAAACTCGAATCAATATCTATGAAAAAGGAAAATTAATAAAAGAAAAAATTAAAAGAAATCTTCTTAGTAATATCAATATTGATATTAATAAACCAAATTTTATCATAAATGATAAGAAAATTATTTCATTTAATGAAAATATCAATAATGAAAAAATAAATAACTGGTCATATACCATAAATGATATTATTGATGATGTTTCTGTGAATCTCACGTTTTCAAGTCTCACCAAAGGTTGGAAAATAGAAACGGCATCAACATGTTGGACAGTGCCATTACCAAGTGCACAAGTTAAAGGCGATATTTCCATTGATGGTAAAACCATTCAAGTCAAAGGGACAGGATATCACGATCACAACTGGGGATATTCACCAACAACAGTACTTCAAAATATTGGTTGGTATTGGGGACGCATCTCAGCAGAAACACTACATGCAACCTGGGCGAATACAATAGCTTCAAAAACAACACAAGACCTTATCGTAGTAGTTAATAGACCTTATTCTACAAACAATGATGACCTCTTATACAATAGCATTCATCCAAATAACATCACCTTTAATGCAGAAAATTATAAACAAAATCATAAACTATCAATACCTCATTCTTTTACCATCTCTTTCAATCAAAAAAATAATGATAATAATTTTCCAATTTCTGCTAATTTAAAAATGAAAACTATCAATATCCATTACGACAAAATTTTTATCATTAATTATTGGAGGTATCATGTCAATGTCTCTGGAACAATTCAATATGGTAACATTATAGAGACGATAAAAGATAAGCCCCAAATCATTGAATATCTAAGATTCTAATCTTTTTTAATTTTATGGAATAATATCCTAATCAAACGCAAAATATGTATACTTCATATCAATACAATCCCCACAATAATATCTATGGAGACTGATAGGGCAATGAGTCAAAAAACAATGAAACGCATTCTGATTACGGGTGCTGCAGGACAAATCGGATCAGAACTTACCATGGCACTTAGAGAAAAATATGGAAATGATAATGTTGTTGCCACAGGAAGAAAAACAAAACCAAGTGAGACTGTTCTTAATTCAGGGCCTTTCGAATTCATCGATGTCACAAAAAAAGAAACAATCGAGGAAATGATAAAAAAATATGATATCGACACCATATACAATATGGCTGCAATATTATCTGCTATCGGAGAAGAACATCCACAACTTTGCTGGAACGTAAACATGAACGGATTATACAATATTTTAGACCTTGCCATCGAATATGATCTTACTCGTGTGTTTGTACCTAGTTCAATCGCTGCTTTTGGTCCAGACACACCAAAACAAAACACGCCTCAAGAAACAGTGCTAAAACCTACAACAATGTATGGTGTTACCAAAGTTTCTGGCGAACTACTCGGCGATTATTACGCTAAGAAATTTGGTATCGACATTCGAGGAATGCGTTATCCTGGCATCATCAGTAATGAAACCCTTCCAGGTGGAGGAACAACAGATTACGCAGTAGAAATTTTTTATGAAGCAATAAAAAACAAAAAATATACCTGTTTTGTAAAAAAAGACACTATTCTACCCATGATGTATATGCCTGATTGTATTAAAGCAACGATTGATCTAATGGACGCGGATTCTAAAAAACTAAAACATCACTGCGATTTTAATGTAACCGCTATGAGTTTTTCAGCAGAAGAACTCGCCAACGAAATTAAAAAACATATCCCAGACTTTACCTGTTTATACAAACCAGATTTTAGACAACACATAGCAGAATCATGGCCTCAAACCATAGATGATACTGCTGCTCAACGTGAATGGGGTTGGAAACCTAAGTTCGATCTACCTAAAATGACAAAAGATATGATTGATGTGCTCAGTGAGCGTTATGAATCAGATGGATTTTAATCCATCTACTTTTTTGTAAAACTTTTTTTATTTTTTTTGTTGATAAAGAGAAATACTTTTAATGTGTAATTGTATGACTTAAACTGTAATTTGAGGAGAGAGAAATTTATGCAAAATCTTAAACAAATCAAATCATCACAACATGCAGATATAGAATCTATTAAATCATATCTAGGAGACGAAGCAGATTGGTTGCTGCAATATCAATGTGACCGTATTCCAAAAGAAAATCTCCATCTTCCAGGACCTGATTACATTAATAGAGTGTATAAAGATTCAGACAGAAATGAACAAGTGTTACGTAATCTTGCATCATTATTTGATCATGGGAGATTAAGGGGAACTGGATATGTATCAATTCTTCCAGTTGATCAAGGAATTGAACATTCGGCAATGGCTTCTTTTACTCCAAATCCAGCCTATTATGATCCTGAAAATATCGTTAAACTAGCTATTAATGGTGGATGTAATGGTGTTGCCAGTACCCTTGGTGTATTAGGATCAATCTCTAGAAAGTATTCTCATAAAATTCCATTTATTGTAAAATTAAACCATAATGAGTTATTAACCTATCCAAATCATTTCGATCAAATCATGTTTGCTTCAGTAAAACAAGCCTGGAAACTTGGAGCTGCTGCAGTCGGTGCTACAATCTATTTTGGATCTTCTGAATCAGATCGGCAAATTCAAGAAGTGAGTAAAGCGTTCCATGAGGCTCATGAGCTCGGAATGGCTACGATTCTCTGGTGTTATCTTCGTAACAATGTTTATAAGGTTGACAACCGCGATTATCATAGTTCTGCTGATCTCACAGGTCAAGCCAACCATCTTGGAGTGACCATCGAAGCAGATATCATCAAACAAAAACAACCTACAATCAACGGCGGGTATGACGTTCTCAATAAGAATGGTAAATATGGAAAATATGATCCGCAAGCATATACTGAACTCTCTTCTGATCACCCTATTGATCTCACTCGTTATCAAATCCTTAATAATTACTATGGAAGAGCAGGATTAATCAATTCTGGAGGGGCATCAGGAGATAATGACTTCCAGCAAGCAGTAAGAACCGCTGTTATCAATAAAAGAGCTGGCGGTATGGGTCTTATTTCAGGAAGAAAAGCATTCCAAAGACCCATGGAAGAAGGTGTCCAATTATTACATGCTATTCAAGATGTATACCTCTGCGATGAAGTGACAATCGCCTGATAATTTTAAGTAATTATTACTTTTTTTTCTTTTTTTTATATTAACTGAATTACAAAGAATCCTAAAATAAATACCTTAAATGTTTGATTTATATTAACATTATCATAACTGATTTCAATTGTAATTGTAGCAGGACCAAAACCAAGAATTATAATTGGACCTATTGTAATACAATCGCCTGGAGAGAGTTCATTTATTGTGATCTGAGTAGTTGCACCAAAAATCAAAGGAATATCAATTGAGTGGGTGAAATTAATATTTTTAATAGAAGTTTTACCTTCATTGCAAATTTCAAATTTTAATCCAAAACCATCATTCATTAAGATTGTAATTTCAGTGAGGTCATTAATTGTTTTTTCACCAGATATTGAAGAAATAGGAAACAATAATGTTACAATTATTACTGCAATAAAAATTTTCTTCATGTATAATCTCCCATAATAGATATATTTTTAATATATTTAAAAATTTTTATTTCTTTTTTTTATTAAATAATTTATGTCCCAATAGCATAAATTACTCTTTTTTCATCTCTTTTTTTCCATTATAATTATTTTCCCGTTCATACTTTTTTATTTCCTTTTAGGCATATGTTTATAATTATCTTTTTGATACCTATGCTGGGATGGAATTATTACCCCCTCATTATCAATTAAAAGGTGTCGGTGACTATGCCAGAATTAACTGCACACGATCTTGCAAAGAAACAAAAGGAAATCTCAGTTGCAGAATTTTTTGAACGCAATAAACATATTCTTGGATTTGGAAATCCAACAAGAGCACTTGTAACAAGTGTAAAAGAAGCAGTTGATAATGCACTTGATATTTGTGAAGAAGTCAATATTCTTCCAACTATTCATGTGAAGATTACAAATCATGAAGATGAAAATGAGTGTATCATTTCTGTTGAAGACAATGGACCCGGAATTGTAAAAAATCAAATAAAACACATATTTGGACGATTGCTCTATGGTTCCCGGTTTCATGCGATCAGACAAAGTCGAGGTCAACAGGGCATTGGGATTTCAGCAGTTGTCCTCTATGGTCAGCTTACAACTGGAAAACATGCTAAAGTTACTTCAAAAATTGCCGAAGATAGACCTGCTATAGTTATGGAACTAGCTATAAATACAAATCAAAATAGAGCTGAGGTTATCAGTCGAACTATTACTCATTGGGACAAACCAACAGGCACTATCATTCAAGTACCCATCCAGGCAGAATACAAACGGAGTAAACGATATATTTATGATTATTTACGAAACACTTCAATTGTTAATCCCCATGCACGCATCTTATTCACAGAACCTGATGGAACCGTGTATGATTTTGATCGTACATCTGAGGTCATTCCCAAGAAAAGTGAAGAAATCAAACCCCACCCTCAAGGTATTGAACTTGGTACATTAATTAAAATTTCCAAACATACGAAATCGAGAAAATTGTCTTCTTTTCTAAAAAACGAATTCAGTAGTATGGGATCAAGAACAACTAAAATAGTATGTGAACAAGCAGATTTAGATCCAAATCTTCAAATTGACAAACTCTCTAGAGAACAATTCCGTCAGTTACATAAGGCCTTTTCAAAAGTAAAAATCATGGCTCCTCCAACAGATTGTCTCTCACCTATTGGTGAAACATTAATCCGTCGCAGTTTAAAACATGAAACCCAAGAAATCTCACCAGAATTCATTATGACTGCAACCCGTCCAGCATCAGCTTATGCTGGTAACCCCTTTCAAGTTGAAGTTGGACTAGTTTACGGAGGCAACCTTCCAAAGGAGGAATCTGTTCGAATTATGCGATTTGCTAACCGAGTCCCCCTACTCTATCAACAAGGTGGCTGTGCAACAACGCAAGCCATATCATCCATTGATTGGCGTCGATATGGTCTTGATCAAAAATCCGGGAAAGGTATTCCTCGAGGTCCTGCAATCATTCTTGTCCATATTGCAAGTACGCAAATCCCATTTACCTCTGAAAGTAAAGAAGCTATTGCTGACGTTGAGGATATAGAAAATGAAATAAAACTTGCATTACGAACTTGTGCTCGTAATGTCCAACGTCATATTCGAAAGAAAGTTCGGAGAAAAAAGACTCGTGATAAATTTATCCTCATCAGTCAGATTCTCCCTGAAATCGCGAAGAAATCTTCTGCTATGCTTGAAAAACCAATTCCTTCTTTAGATACAGTGATTACAAAAATCATGGATGTAGTATGGATTGAAGATCTTGTAGAATATGAAAAAATAAAAAAACCCATGTTACAAACCACACTTCTTCAACATGATGAAGATAACCCAGTTCAAATGGTTCTCACAAAAAGCTTGATTAAAGTAGTTAATTATAAGCAAAACCCTCAAAAATTCTCCTTATATGCGGTAATTCCTGAGGGTGCTGTCATTCAAGAAGTTAATCCAAAACCAGTAAAAAAAACAAATCAATACATCAAATGGAACCTTGATACTATTCCACCTGCATCCAAAGTTGATGTTACCTTTGAGTTAGCAGGACTTGAAAAAGGTGATTTTGATGAAAACGATTTGTACATTAAAAATATTAATCCAAGTTTTGTCATTGGTGCTGATAAATGGGAGGGTGATTAACAATGAAAAATAAGGATTACGCACCAGTCATAAAAAAAATTGATGAAATCGCCGCAAAGATCTATGATGATTTTCAAATGCAGGAAATCCCCTCATTACAATTACCCACACGATCAAAATCAAATATTTTATTTAATGAACGATTAAACGTTTGGAAATATGGGAAACATTATATTCAACGAAGTGCAAAATCTCTTGATGGCGCATACATGCTTCTTCGAACGATGTACATGGTTGATTTTATTAAAGAAATGATAAAAATTAATAAATCTTCTACATTAAGAGAGATGTATTATATCTCAGAAGGATGGGATCTAGCAAAATTCCATTCTCAAAACGAATCTAATCTCTTAGCCGAGGATTTAGAAGTTATCACCTCACTTCTTCGTGAAGATTTCAAGCTTAGACCTGAAGAAGATGGAGCAAGAGTCATAGGTAACATATCTATTGAGGAATATACACGGAATAATCAAAAACAAACCATTCATTGCCAGGATGATGTTGGTGATTCTGGATACTCTATCCCCTATAATGTAGAACCTGAAAAAATTTCTTTTAAAAATATTGATGTCGATTTTATCATTGCTATCGAAACAGGTGGTATGTTCGATCGACTTGTTGAAAATCATTTTGATGAAAATTATCAGGCGTTACTGGTCCATTTAAAAGGTCAACCTGCCCGTTCTACTCGTCGTTTCATTCAACGAGTAAACAGTGAACACAAAGTTCCAGTTGTAGTATTTACCGATTGTGATCCGTGGAGTTTTCGAATCTTTGCTAGTGTTGCCTATGGAGCAATTAAAACAGCACACATCTCCGAATATCTGGCCACCCCATCCGCATCCTACCTAGGAGTAACCCCTTCAGATATTGAAAATTATGATTTGCCAACTGATGACCTAACAAGAGAAGATATAAAATCATTAAAGAGTGAGCTAACAGATCCAAGATTTA
>Ga0272442_10002028_pt1 | contig 29844 bp, 28 predicted proteins | sample SSMForm2O_FD_200262 | JGI IMG/M metagenome (GOLD analysis project Ga0272442, IMG submission 200262) | Marine sediment archaeal communities from Little Sippewissett salt marsh, Falmouth, MA, United States - SSM-Form-2O | ecosystem: Environmental > Aquatic > Marine > Wetlands > Sediment ...
ATCCAGGTGCTTCAGCACTTGATCCGGCACCGCGCCACGCTGGAGCTCAGCGTGGAGGGCTCCCCCTACCTGGTCAAGGAGAAGAGGGAGTTTATTCTGGAAACCGGAACCACCGACATCTTCCCGGTGATCGATCAGATCACCCTGGCGATACGGCGCCTTGTTCCGGAGCAGGTTATTTTAAATTTAAAAGTGGGCATCGAGGAAATGCTCAAGAACGCCATTGAGCACGGCAACCTGGGCATCAGCGCGAAAGAAAAGAACGCCGCCCTGGAAAAGGACTGTTTCGACGGCCTCCTGGACGATAAGCTGGCCATCGGCGGCAACGCGAAGAAAAAAATCAACATCACCACCGAAATCAGCCGCGAAGAGTTTCGCATTACCATTGAGGACGAGGGGGCGGGCTTCGACTGGCGCTCTTTACCCCACCTGCAGGCTGAGAGCCTGCTTCATTTCTCCGGCCGGGGCATTTTCCTGACCCGTATCTATTTCGATGAGGTCATCTACAACAACAGTGGCAACAGAGTGACCCTGATCAAATCCAAGATAAATCCCGGGCAGAAGCTTCAGACGAATATATCGGATTCGATGTAGGCGGCCAGCTGGATAAGACTCTCCAGAAAACCCCCCTTCTTTTTCTTCACGAAGAGCTGGACGAGCACATACCTGTTTTCGGTATCCACCTCCCAGCCCCGCAAGATGAAGGGATCGTTTACCGACAATCCCGTTTCATCCGCCACCGAACCGTTGAGAACCTCTTTGACCAGGTAGTTGTTGCGCCGCAGGGAGGAGCCGACCTCCTCGATCCGCATGCCGAAAAGTGGAAAGATGACATTATTTCGGCTGTCTCTCTTTAGGGCGTACTCGATGGGACTGAAGGGGCGCTCATTCAGGGCCAGGATTCCCCGGCGCTCCTCGTTTTCGTGACGCCAGGCAACCTCCACCAGGGAGGGTGAATCCAGGTCGAGCAAAGCATCCTGGAGGTCCCCGATACTGGAAAAGCTCTGGCCGTTGACGCTCTCGATTACGTCCCCCACCCGTATCCCGGCCCGCTGGGCCGGATTACCGGGAACCGCATAGACGACCTTGAGCTCATCCTCATCCTCGTAGAGTCCCAGCCCGAGCCAGGAGTGCCTGGCCTCATCCTTTCTGTAGAGGCGGGGCAGCACCTTGTTGACCCAGTGAAAGGGAATGGCGAAGTTTAATCCTTCGAACTGCTCGATACCGGCGAAAATGATCCCCACCAGCCTGCCCTGGGCGTCCAGAAGCGGGCCGCCGCTGTTGCCGGGATTGACGGGTACATCTACCTGCACGGTGTCCCCGATCTGGAGAAACCGCCTCCCCAAGGCCGAGACAATCCCCGAGGTAACGCTGTTCTCCAGGCCCGCCGGAGAACCGATGGCGAGGATCGAGTCGCCGGGCTTCAAAACCGGCTCGCGGTCCGAGCTGAGGATGAATTCCGGTTCCAGCTCGGCCTTGATAAGGGCGAGATCGAAGATGCGGTCCCAGCCCACCACCCGGGCGGGGATTTTTTCCTCCACACTCTCCGACAGGCGGATGTAAAGGCGCGAGTAACCCTCGTACTTGGGATCCACCTCGCTGGCAATGACATGGTAATTGGTGAGCAGGTAGCCACGCCGGTCGATAAAAAAGCCACTGCCGATAACCCGGTCGGGGTAGCCCATGCCGCGCTCGATCTTGATGCCCCGATCCACGTAGATGGTTACCGTTCCCTTGACAAACTGCTCCACCCCGGGGGGTGTGAAATCCAGCTCCGCAAGATCCGGAGGTAAAGCGTAGCCCTTGTCACGTATCAGGCCGACCAGGCGCTCGGAGGCCTGCTTGTTGCCCAGCTCCACCGCCCTCTGGAGAGAGAAGAGGAGATGCTCTTCCGTATCCAAACCCGCGGCCAGGGCCTTCAAAGCGTAAAGGAAGGCCACCGGCAGGTCGCCGTCCTGAACCAGCCGCCGCGCGGTCAGGGCCAAAAGCTCAGCTTCGCTGTAATCCCCCGATTCCTCCCCCAGAACCTTCAGGGAGAGGAAGTAGCGGAGGGCGTCCTCGTATTCCTCGGCTTCGACGTGGTTGCGGAAATCGTCTTTCAGGCGCCGGAGCAGCTCCTCTTCCAGGGCGGCCAGCTCCTGACTTGGGCTGCCGGAATTGTTTTCGCCCTTCAGGGTGAAGACATCCTGGTAGGCATTGAACAGGTCGCCCTCCTGGATCCGCTCCCGGATCGATTCGACCTTCAGCTCTTCAAGCTGCGGGAAGGGTGCGGAGGGACCGCCGACCGAGACACAGCCGAAAAGAAAAACCGTCAACAGGGCCGCGGTAAGGAAGCGCACGATCCGCGCTGTAAATGACTTTCCGGACAGGCTCACCCGCATACTCCGTTTATAAACAAAGCAGTTGTGCGTGCGCCGGCGTCAGGCCTTGCCCTGTTCATCGGCTCCAGTCTGCTTGCGGGGCGGAAATCCCAAAAGCTCGCGTATCTGGGCGTCATCCAGGGTCTCCTTTTCTACCAGGGAGCCCGCCAGCATCTCGAGCTTGTCCTGGTGCTTTTTCAGGAGGCCGGCGGCCTGCTCGAGCCCTTTTTCGACGATGCTGGAGACTTCCTTATCAATGAGTTGGGCCGTGGATTCCGAATAGTCCTTGTGCCGGGCAATCTCCTTGCCCAGGAAGATCGGCTCTTCCTTCTGTCCGTAGGCAATGGGACCGAGGGCTTCGCTCATCCCCCATTCGCAGACCATCCTGCGTGCAATGCCCGTAGCCTGCTCGATGTCGTTCTGCGCCCCGGTGGTGTTCTCGTTAAAAATAATGTCCTCCGCGGCATACCCGCCCATGGTGATGGTAATACGGTCCGTCAGCCACCCCTTGCTGCGGGAATAGGCATCCGCCTCGGGCAGGGAAAACGCCGCACCCAGGGCCTGCCCGTGGGGCACGATGGTCACCTTGTGCAGGGGATCGGCGTTCTTGAGATAGTAGTGCAGCAGGGCGTGTCCCGCTTCGTGATAGGCGGTCATCTTCTTGACGTCCGGTGGTATTACCTTGGATTTGCGGGCCACCCCCATCATGGTTTTGTCCCGGGCATCCTCGAAATCCTCCATGTCCACCTTCTGCTTGTCGCGGCTGGCGGCATAGAGCGCGGCCTCGTTGACCAGGTTGGCCAGGTCGGCGCCGGAAGATCCGGGGGTCGCCCGGGCCAGGCGGTTCAAATCCACATCGTCGGACAAAGGGATCAGGTTGCTGTGGATCCTTAAGATCTGCTCCCGTTCCTTTGAGTCCGGCATGTCCACCACCACCTGGCGGTCGAACCGGCCCGGCCTGAGCAGGGCGGGATCGAGAACATCGGGCCGGTTGGTGGCGGCGATGATGATCACGCCGTCCTTGGTATCGAAACCATCCATCTCCACCAGCATCTGGTTCAGGGTCTGCTCGCGCTCGTCGTGCCCGCCGCCGTAGCCGGCACCCCGGGTTCGGCCCACCGCATCCAGCTCGTCAATGAACAGGATGCAGGGGGCATTCTTGCGCCCCTGCTCGAAAAGGTCGCGTACACGGCTGGCGCCGACGCCGACGAACATTTCCACGAAATCCGAGCCCGACATATGGAAGAAGGCCACGTTGGCTTCGCCGGCGATGGCCTTGGCCATCAGGGTCTTGCCCGTACCCGGCATGCCCACCAGGAGCACGCCCTTGGGGATCTTCGCGCCCAGCTTGACGAACTTGTTGGGATTCATGAGAAAACCCACGACTTCCTGCAGTTCGTACTTGGCCTCCGCCTGGCCCGCCACATCGGCGAAGGTGATTTTTTTTCCCGTATCCAGGTACTGCTTGGCCCGGCTCTTGCCGAAGCTGAAGGCCCGGTTGCCGGAGCCCTGGACCTGGCGGAACATAAACCAGATGAAGACGAAGCCCAGGATCCAGGGCAGGAATTCGATGAAAATCCTCAAGGGGGTAACCGTTTTGGGTCCCCCGGTGATCCTGATCCCCCTGGACATCAGCTGCTCCATCAGCTGGGGATCCGGGTAGGGGATGTTGGTCTTGAAGCTGGCCACCTCCCCGCTCTGGCTGATGAAAGAACCCTGGATCTCCTGCTGGTCCACGATCTTCACCGATTCGATCATCCCCTGATCCAGGTAGCTCATGAACAGCGAATAGGGAATCGGCTGGCTCAGGCCCCGGTCGCCGTACATGAAAAAGAAGAGAAAAAACGCCGCCAGCACCAGCAGTGAAATCAGGGCGATACGGTTGTTAAAGTTGAACTTGGGGAAATTGGGTTCCGGCTTTTTATTATCCTGGTGGTTGTTGCTCACAGTTCCTCCGCGCAGCAGCTTCCGACTTCAATACACAACCTCTTACCGCCTCTTCCGGGGGGGCTCCAGCGCACGCGGTTGGCGTACCCGAAGGGCTGACCCAGAACCATGGCGATACCCTTTCGGTCACAAGCGATGGGTATCCTCCAGCGGCTCTCCCGGGGTACGCGCCACTCCGAGAACAGCTCTTTGACATGTTTGCTACCCTTCTCCATCCCGATTCTGTCCCCACTGCGATGGGATCTCAGAATGAACGGCCCCTCGCCCCCATCCGCCGGCCAGAGATAGCCCGCTTCCGGTCCCGGTAATTCTACCTCGCTTATACTGAAATACAGTTCTGCTTGCTCTATTGTAAATCTTTGTTCCGGTTTAACGACTATAAGATAACCCTTTTTATGATTCTGGACAACAACCCGCTTTAGAAAATGGTATTGCCCCCGCCTCATGAGGAGGATTCCGTAACCGGAGAGAAGAACTCTTCTCCGCCGGACATCAATCTCCCGGAACAGGGGAGAGAAGAACCGGTCGGGGATGCGCCCCGCCCCAAGCTCGAGTTTGTTGATGATCGACAGGCAGCTTGTCAGCCTGAGAATCCCCGGGGCAGCCAGAAACGACTTGGTTTCGATACGGAAGCCCTGCTCCGCACTCTCCCACCGCAGCCGCCGGGCCGCCTCGGCGGCCAAATAGTCGTGGGTGCGGCGCATCTTGCGGGCAAAACCCTCCAGGCCGCTGCGAAAACCGGGAAAGGCGGTCTCGACGGTGGGAATCAACCCGTTGCGGATCCGGTTGCGCAAGTATTTTATGCTCTGGTTGCTGCGGTCGACAACATAGCCTTTACCGCGGCCTGTCAGGTAGGCCAGGATCTCGTCGCGCCGGCAGTCCAGGAGGGGACGGATGATTTGCCCGCGGGAGCGGGGGATGCCCCGCAGGCCCGGTATATCGGCGCCCTGGAAAAAGCGCATGATCAGCGTTTCCACCTGATCGTCGGCGTTATGCCCGAGGGCGATCTTATCCGCGCCCAGGCTGTCTGCCGCCCGCTGCAGAAACAGGTAGCGCGCTTCCCGGGCCACCGCCTCCAGACTGCGGCCGGCGGCCAGGGCCCGCAGACTGCCCGGAGCCAGGGCATCCTGCACCAGCTCGACATTCAGCTCCCGGCAGACCGAGAGAACGGCTTCAAGCTCCTCCGCCCGCTCGGAGTCGGAGCGCAAACCGTGGTCCAGATAAGCCGCGCTGAGCTTCAGGGGAAAGGAACGCCTTAAATCCGCCAAAATACGGAGCAGGACGCTGGAATCCGGCCCGCCGGACAAGGCCACCAGAAGATGGGACCCCGGCTCGACCTTCTGGCTGTGAAGCGCCCGGAGCACCCGTTCTTCACAGCTGCTTTTTCTGATTGAGGGCATGCATAACCTTCTCGGGCGGCTCTGATGTCAGTTGCAGCACCGCCTGGGCCGCCTGTTCAACGGCCCCGTCCAGATGGGGACGTTCCTCCTCCCCGGCCTCGCCCAGGACGTAGGAAACAACCTCTTCACGGCTGCCGGGACGACCGATTCCCAGATAGAGGCGCATGAAATCACTGTGCCCCAGCACGGCGATGATGGAAATCAGGCCCTTGTGGCCGGCGCCCGAGGCGGATCCCCGGCGTTTGAGCCTGCAGGCTCCGGGAGGCAGGTCCAGGCTGTCGCAGATCACCAGCAGGCGATCGGCTTTTGCCTGCCGTAAAAGAGCCGGCATGACCACGCCGGAGTGGTTCATGTAGGTGAGGGGCTTGGCAAGCACCAGGGGCTCCCCCTTCCGGCGTCCCCGGGCCAGCAGGAAGGAGCGCAGGAAGGGTTTCTTCCAGCGCCAGCCCAACTGCCGGGCCAGGGTGTCCACGGTCTGGAAACCGATGTTGTGCCGGGTGCGGCTGTAGCGGACGCCGGGATTCCCCAGGCCGACAACGAGCAGGGCCAGCGGTTACTCCTCCTCGCTCTCGACGCCTTCCTCTTCCTCTTCGACCTCTTCCTCGACAACAGCCTCTTCCACCTCGACCCGCTTGTGGACGATGGTGCAGACCACCTGATCCTCCGAGTTGAGGACCTTCACATCGGCGGGAACATCGAGATCGCTAACATGAACGGAATGGGAAAGCTCGAGCGCGGAGATATCGAAAACGAACTTGTCCGGCAGGTCCTTGGGCAGGCATTCCACCTCGATCTCATGCACGAAGGCTTCCAGCAGACCGCCCTCCCTGACGCCGATGGCGGTGCCTTCCAGCTGGAGGGGAACGCGGGTCCTGAGAAGCTTGCCTTTTTCGATTTCGTAAAAATCTATGTGCAGAATCTTGCCATTGATAATATTTTCCTGAAAATCCCTGATCAGCACATCGTGGGAATCCTCGCCGAGCTTGAGCTTGATGATGGTATTTTCCGAAACCCTGCTGAATTTGGTGCTGAATTCCTGCTCGTCCACGGCAATCGCCTGGGGAGCATTGTGCCCGTAAACAACAGCGGGTATTTTGCCCGCTCTTCTCAAGGCTCTGGCAGCCTGCTTCTTTGTCTGTTCTCGCCGCACGACTGTCAGCGTTTTCTGCTTCATTTGGAACTCCTTATTCCTTGCTTGCTTATTGCTGTAAGATTAGCTGGGACGGCAGGATTCGAACCTGCGAAATGCCGGTACCAAAAACCGGTGGCTTACCACTTGCCTACGTCCCAATGACGTTATTCGTCCGCTTCCGCTTCCTCGGGGCCGACTTCTTCCTTCTCGGATTCAGCACTTTCCTGAACTTTTTCATACTCTTCGATAATCCGGGTCTGGATGGCCTGCCGGAAGGTGGAATTAATCGGATGTGCGATATCCTTGTACTCGCCGGTCTTCGTTTTCCTGCTCGGCATGGCGATGAAGGTGCCGGCCTTACCGGAAATGATCTTCAGATTGTGGACCACGAAACAGTCATCAAAAGTAACTGTCACATAAGCCTTCAATTTGCCTCCGGTGTCAACATTCTTGATCCTTATATCAGTAATATCCATGGACATCCTCCTGTCCTGCTAAGTCACTGAGGCAGGCATACTTATTCTAATCCAGTGAAAGGACTTTTTTCAAGAGGCTCCACAAATTTGACCTGGGCGGGGCCATTTTTTATTTTCCCCGCGGCCCTCCTGGCTTCATCCCGCCCGGTGAAGAGCCCGAATACTGTGGAACCGCTTCCGGATACGCCTGCGGCAATCGCGCCGGCCTGCTTCAGCGTGTTTTTGCTCTCCTCGAGCAGGGGAAACCGCTTTTTCAGCACCGGCGCGAATGAATTGAACAGGATCCAGGTTTCCGGCGCATCCTGACCATACATCCGCCTCAAGGCGGCCGGCTCAGGGAGCTGACGGCGGGATTTTTCCGCCGGCTGTGCGCCCCGGTAAGCGTCCAGCCACTCGTAGGCTTGGCGGCTGGCCACGGGAAAACCCGGATAGACCAGTACCAGCGCGAAGTCACGCCGGGGCGCAAGGGGTTCCACGACCTCTCCCCGGCCGCGGACCAGGGCTGCCGGCGCGCCCAGGAAAAAGGGGATATCGCTGCCCAGCTCGGAGGCCAGGGCGCTGAGACCCGCCCGGTCAAATCCGCCGGCGAAAAGCGCGTTGAGTCCGCACATTACGGCGGCCGCATCACTGGAACCGCCGCCCAGCCCCGCCCCCAGGGGGATCTCTTTCCTGACACGGATCTCCACTCCCTGGCGCGCACCCGTGCGTTCCCGGAACAGCCTTACAGCCCGGGTGATGATGTTCTCTTCCGCCGGAAAGGCGAACTCTCCCTCCAGCCGAAAGGCATCTTTCGCTTTCAAAGAGCGGATATGGATATGGTCATAGAGGGAGACCATCTGAAACAGGGAAACCAGCCGGTGATAGCCGTCGGTTTCCCTCCCTCCGATATACAGGCAGAGATTTACCTTAGCCGGAGCGGACAGTTGCACCTCGTTTCCCATAAGGTTTGAGCATAGTATCGAAAAAGCGCCTTTCTGTCAAACCGGGGGCAGAGGCCCCCCTCCTGCGGGGGGCGTATACGGGGGCATAAAAGGGTTTACTGTGTAAACAATACCTCCAATCAAAAATCTACAAATCAGACCAAAAAAGAGTTGACAGGAGCCGATACTAGGAAATAGATTGAAGTTTAGAAATTAGTACGGAGGTTTCAAAGGCGGGATATGTTATCCAACTCATATTACTCAGACGACGCTCGAGATGACATGATGTTCGAATGGGATGGAGACGAAGATTTCGACGAATACGATGATGATGACGTCTACGACGATGACGAGTATGAAGACGAATACGAAGATGAGTACGAAGAGGAAGAGGAAGAAGAAGAAGAAGAAGAGGAATTTGAGGAAGAGTTTGAGGAAGATATAGACGAGGACCTGGAGGAAGAGGATTTCGACGAGGAGGAAGAGGACTACGACGAAGAGGATTTCTTCGACGATGAAGACGACTACGACCTGGACGACGAGATAGACTACGACGGCCTGGACGAATAGATCATTTCACTTTTGAACCACAACTTCTCCAATTCATAAAAACGACGCTGCTCCTTCTCCATGAGATGGACGATAAAATCGCCGCAATCCAGCAGCACCCACCCCTCCGCTTCCAAACCCCTGGTGCGGTTCAATGGTTCGATGTCGAGCTCATGCAGGCGGCGGAGCAGTGAGCGCATAACACCGCGCATATGGGTGCGGCTTGAGACAGTGGTGATAACGAAGTACTCCGTCCAGCCGCTCATCTCCCCGAGATAGAGCGCGGTGGTATCCTCCCCGCGGTGCTCTTCGAGGAGCAGGGCGACCTGCATGACCTTATTCCTTACAGTATCGTCCATCAAAATCCTTTCCCAGGATAAGGGTTACGTCTATGGATACATCCACCTCCTCTTCGGGCCGGGTATAGACCCGCTGGCATTTTATCAGCTCGGCGACCCGCCGCGCCGCCTCCAGCTCACCCCGCCGGTCCAGGACCACCGTTTTCAAATAATCGCTCTTGTCCGCATTGGCGATGGTGACGATATCATAGCCGAAGCTGCGGAAGATATTCGCCGCCCGGGCCGCCAGCCCGGTGACCTGGGTACCGTTCAGCACTTCCAGGGCAACGGTGAGCTCTTCATCGGGCAAAAGCTCCTGGCTGGCAATGGTTTCCCGGGTTTGTTTGACGGTTTCCCTTAATAGCTCCCCGTCGAAATGGGGAAAGAGCAGCTCCTTGTTGTCTACCACCCGGCTGCTCCCCAGCACGCGCTGGAAGATGAGCCGCTCCCCGTCGAGCTTTTCCATTTCCCTGATAAAGGAGCTCAGGGCGCGTACCGAGAGATTGGTGCGGAAAGCGTCCTTGAATAAGGGGAAAACGGTCTTGGTCGTCAGATAATCACCCCCGCTGCCGATCGCCTTGAAAAGCGCCTGCAGAAATTTCTGCTTTCTGCCCACCCAGTCTACTTCCGATTCCAGTTTTTCACTGTAGGATATATAGGAAACCACCTTGTCACCGTCCAGGAGAACGCTGCCCGAGGGCAGCAGGGTGCGCTCATCACCGGAAACGGTGTCCACCGGATTGGGAATGAACAGCTCCAAACCGCCCAGGATATCCACCACACGCCGCAGCGAGGATTCCGTCATGTCCACCATAAAGGGGATTTTCAGACCGGTGAGCTGCTCCACCTTGTCCCTGAGCGGCCCCAGCTCGCCGTCCCGGTAGAGAACATCGATGCGGTCGACCCGCTTGAGCGACTCCACGATCGAGCCCACATTGCCGGGAATGAAGATTATCGCTCCCTTGTGGGTGAGAGGATCGTACATAAATACCGAGAAAAAGCGGTAATCTTTGTCCCCGCTGACTGCGAAGAGCATGCTGATCATCGAGCCCTCTTTGAGCTGCTCGGCGAAGACATCGGTACGCAGATTCAGGTAGGCGAAAACCGCGGTGGCGCTCACCACAACGAGAATGACCAGTAAGAGAAAAATGCCCTTATCCCATCTGCGGGCTCTTTTTTTACGCATGCTCCGTCAACTCCTTATACAGTTCGAGCGATGCCGGCGCAATGGGCCGCTGTTCCGCCCGCAACCAGGCGAAAGTTCTTTCCAGCACCAACAGGACCTGCTGGTCCAGGGCCAACTTCCCCGCCCGATGATACAGCCCGGGGGTGATGGTTTCGCGGCCCGGCTCCAGGGCATCGGCCGCGAAAACGATCCTGGAGAGTGTTTGCATGCCGGGCCTGCCCGTTACGTGGTCCTCCACAGCCTGGAGGATATCCGCATTCTCCAATCCCAGCTCGGTTTTCAGCAGCGCCGCGGCCGCCCGCCCGTGAGTCAGGACCGGATATTCCAGCTCCAGTTCGCTGCAAGCCCGGCGGCTCCCGGCCAGCCGCAGGCAATCGGCGGTCTTCATCTCCCGCGCCAGGTCGTGAGCCAGCCCCGCCAGGTATCCGAGCCCGGGATCGAGGCCGGCCCTCAAGCACATTGTTCGCGCCATCTCCGCCACCGCGAAGCTGTGCCTGCGCCGTCCCGGGCTGAGACGCAGGGTAATCTGCCGCTTGAGGGCGGCGACTGTGTCAAGACCTGCGGCGGTACAACCCATACTGATCAATATAATCGATCACTGCGTCGGGAACCAGATAACGGATGGAGCGGCCCGCTGCGATTCGATCCCTGATCTCGGATGAGGAAACCGGCAGCAGGCGGTTCTCGATACAGGTGCAGGGATAACCGATATCCGGAACTGCGCCGCTGTTGCGGCGCGCCACTATCAGGTCGACCATAGCGGCCAGCTGCTCAGACTCTTTCCAGGTGTGAAACCCGGGCGCCAGGTCGTCGCCGATAACCAGCCCCGGCTTGCCTTCCACGTCATGGGTGGACATGATCTCCCGCACCGTATCCACGCTGTAGGAGGGACCGCCACGACGCAGCTCGCAGTCATCCAGACTGAAATGGGGCGTGTCCTGCAGGGCCAGCTCGAGCATCCGCTGCCGGTGGAGCGGAGGAGCCATCTTCCCCCGCTCCTTGTGGACGGGGATGAAGGCGGGAATAAAGAGCATCCGCTCATAATGCAGGAGGCTCATGACTTCCTCGGCCAGAAAGAGATGACCCACGTGTATGGGATTGAATGTTCCCCCCAGAATGACCAGCTTCATGACCCGGCCGCCGCCAGGGATGCGAAGAGGCGCTGCACCTGCGGCAGCCCCTGCCGCAGGGGGGCGCTGATGCCCACCACCTGCTCGTCCGGAAGCCCGGCCTGCAAAACCCGCAGGTTGTCCGCGGCGCCTTCCAGGTCGAGCTTGGTGCCCAGGACCACCCGGGGTTTCCGTAAAAGCTCCCGGGAGAAAGTGCCGAGCTCCTTGGTCAGGGTGGCAAATGATTCCAGGCAGGCGTCGGCGCTCAGGTCCAGCAGAAAGGCCAGGGCCCGAGTCCTGTTGATGTGCTTTAAGAAGCGCAGGCCCAGGCCCGCGCCGCCGGATGCCCCGGCGATGATTCCCGGGATGTCCGCCAGCAGGATATCCTGATCGTAATAGGCCATTACGCCGATGTTGGGGATCTTGGTGGTAAAGGGATAGCTGGCAATCCGGGGATGGGCGTTGGTGAGCACCGACAGAAGAGTCGATTTACCGGCATTGGGCAGCCCGACCAGGCCGATGTCGGCGATAATATTCAGCTCCAGGCGCAGCAGACACTGGCTTCCCGGCCTGCCGGGCTGGGCGAATCGGGGCGTTTGCCGGGAAGGCGTAGAGAAGTGCCAGTTTCCTTTGCCGCCCCTGCCGCCGGTAAAGAGCAGCCAGGAATCCTCCTGGGTGCTGAAGTCCTTGAGCAGCCTGCCGCTCTCCGCCTCTTTGACCAGGGTTCCGGGGGGAACGGGAATGCGCACACTGTGTCCGTTGCGCCCATGCTTGCGCCGGCCGGCGCCGGGTTGGCCGTTTTCGGCGTGAAACACACGCCGCATGCTCAAATGGGAGAGGGTTTTCAGATTCGCGCGGACTTCGAAGATGACATCACCGCCGTTGCCGCCGTCGCCCCCGTCGGGACCTCCCCGGGGAACATACTTTTCGCGGCGAAAGTGGACGGAGCCCGCTCCGCCGTTCCCGGATGCAACATCTATGACCGCTTCATCTACGAATCGATTCACGAATGAAAGCCTGAGTCAGGGCTCGATGCAGACCAGTTTTCTTCCCTTCTTGGTCAAAAAAACAACCCGGCCGTTTTTTTTGGCGAACAAGGTGTCATCCTTTCCCCGCCCCACATGCTCGCCGGGATGGAACTTCGTCCCCCGCTGGCGTACGATTATCGAGCCGGCCTGAATCATCTCCCCGGCAAATCGCTTGACACCCAGTCTCTGGGCGCTGGAATCGCGGCCGTTTTTCGAGCTTCCACCGCCTTTTTTATGCGCCATATTCTACTCCTGTTTCCCTATCTTTCCTCAATTATATTCATCGTCAATTTGTCAGGATACTCGCTCTGCAAACCGGCGATCCCCGCCAGCAGGAACTCGGTGACGCCACGCAGCCACTCGATCCGCTCCGCCGGCGGCGGCTCCAAAACCAGGGACAGCTCCCCCGGTTCCGGCGCTTTAACGGCGGCGGTCTGCCCTTCACCATCGCTCAAGAGATGGGCGCAGGTTCTGAGCAAAACGGTCGCCGCAGCGCAGACGATGTCCTCGCCCGCTCTGGCCGCCCGGGCGTGCCCGGAAGCCCGGAACGCCTGCAGGCATCCCAGCTTGTCGAGGCGTACCCGGATCTCTATCACCTCAGTCGGCAGCCGTCATATCCTGAACACGCAGCAGGGTGAAGGCCTGCCTGTGGCCCTGCTTGCGCCGGTAGTTCTTCCTTTTTTTAAACTTGAAAACAGTGATCTTCTTCCCCAGCCCGTGATCCTCCACAACCGCCTTGATCCGGGCACCCTCGATATAGGGCTTGCCGAAGCGGGTCGCTTTATCGTCGGCGATCATCAAAACAGAGTCGAATTCCACTCCTTCGCCTTTTTCCCGGTCTATCTTGTCCACCTTGAGCAGAGAACCCTTCTCGGCGCGGTACTGCTTTCCTTTTATCTCTACCAGCATGTACATCGGTTCATCCTTTTACTATTATGTTCTCCCGGGCATTCCACCGCCGTTGAGGCGCCATGCCCCGGGAATGTTTCTTTTTTGCGAATCCACCAGAACATACCACATAGAAAAGACATGGGTCAAGTGGCTCCCGGTGGGCGGAAACCTGCACACCCGGCACTTGACTTTTCCCCGGCTGTTGATTATGTTTTCCACCTCATCACCTAATTATTAAGCTCAACAAGCATTGTCTCGAAGAGGAAAAGCATGAACACAAGTTTGGAAAAATGGCGGAATATCGGCATAAGTGCGCATATAGATTCGGGGAAGACCACCCTCACGGAGCGTATCCTGTACTACTGCCAAAAGATCCACGCCATACACGAAGTCCGGGGCAAGGACGGGAAAGGCGCCACCATGGACTCCATGGAGCTGGAAAAAGAGCGGGGCATCACCATTGCCTCGGCTGCCACCAATGTGGACTGGCTGGACCATACGGTCAATATCATCGACACCCCGGGGCACGTGGATTTCACCATCGAGGTGGAACGGGCGCTGCGGGTCCTGGACGGCGCCATCCTGGTGCTCTGCGCCGTTGGAGGGGTGCAGTCCCAAACCCTTACGGTGGACAGGCAGCTCAAGCGCTACCGGGTACCGCGCATCGCCTTTGTCAATAAGTGCGACCGCGTGGGCGCCGCCCCCTTAAGGGTACGGGATCAGCTGCGGGAGAAGCTGGGACACAATGCGGTGATGATGCAGCTCCCCATCGGCCTGGAAGCCGATTTGGAAGGAGTGGTGGACCTGGTACGGATGCAGGCCTGCTACTTCGACGGCTCCCAGGGCGAGCAGGTCCGCACGGGACCCGTGCCGGAGTCGATGCAGGCGGAAGCAGCGGCGGCCCGCGAGGAGCTCCTGGACGCGGCCACCCTCTATTCCGACGAGCTGGCCGAGGCCTACCTCGAGGACCGTGTAGATCCGGAACTGATTATCGAGGCGGTGCGCCGGGGCACATCGCGCCTGGAAATGACTCCGGTTTTCGTGGGTTCCGCCTACAAGAACGTGGGCGTCCAGCCCCTGTTGGACGGGGTGGTGCATTTTCTCCCCTCACCCGCGGAGGTAACCAATACCGCCCTGGACCTGGCCCGGGATGAGCGGACGGTCACCCTGGTTTCGGATCCCGAAAAGGCGACGGTGGCGCTGGCCTTCAAGCTTGAAGACGGCCAGTACGGCCAGCTGACCTATATTCGTATCTATCAGGGCCGCCTGAGGCGGGGGGATGAGCTGTTCAACAGCCGCACCCGCCGGAAATTCAAGGTAGGGCGGCTGGTGCGCATGCATGCGGATAAGATGGTGGAGATCGAGGAAGCGCAGTGCGGCGACATCGTGGCGCTGTTCGGCATCGACTGCGCTTCGGGCGACACCTTTGCAAGCGGCGGCCTCGACCTCTCCATGACCAGCATGTTCGTGCCGGAACCGGTCATCTCCCTGGCGATCAAGGTCAAAGACAAGAAAGCGGAGGAGAATCTCTCCAAGGCCCTCAACCGCTTCAGCAAGGAAGACCCCACCTTCAGAACCCACGTGGACCCGGAATCGAGCCAGACCATTATTCAGGGCATGGGGGAGCTCCATCTCGATGTCTACCTGGAGAGAATCAAGCGGGAATACAGAACAGAGGTGGAAATCGGCCGGCCCCAGGTGGCCTACCGCGAGACCGTGACCCGGGCATCAGAGTTCGACTACACCCACAAGAAGCAGACCGGCGGCGCGGGGCAATACGCCCGGGTGTGCGGGATTCTCGAACCCAACGCGGAGGAAGACTACGCGTTCATCAACCTGATCAAGGGGGGCTCCATCCCGTCCGAGTACATCCCATCCTGCGACAAGGGCTTCCAAACCTGCCTCGCCAAGGGCGGACTGATCGGTTTCCCCGTAGTGGGCGTCAAGCTGACGGTGAATGACGGAGCTTTCCACGCCGTGGATTCCTCCGACCTGGCCTTTCGACAGGCGGCCATCGGCGCTTTCCGGGCGACCTACGCCAAGGCGGGTCCCGAGATCCTGGAACCGATCATGAAGGTTACGGTCGAAGGTCCCACCGAGTACCAGGGCAACATCTTCGCCAGCATCCATCAGCGCCGCGGAACAATCGTCAGCAGCTCCGAGGACGTTTCTTTTTCCAGGATCGAGGCGGAGGTGCCGCTGGGTGAGATGTTCGGCTATGCCACTGTTTTGCGCTCCCTCACCCAGGGCAAGGCTGAGTTCACCATGGAGCCGGTGCGCTACGGCAGGGTGCCGGCAAGTATTGCCGAAGAGTTGAAAGAAGAATATCGTACCAAGAGGGGAAATTGATGATTAAACGTGAGCTGAACGAAAGAAGCCCGCTGCGTATTCTGGAAAAGTCCACCCACGGTGGCCTGGGCAAGGGCAATATCGGCGTTATCTGCGCCCGCAAGGGCGTGGGTAAAACCGCCTGCCTGGTTCATATCGCCACGGACCGTCTCCTCAGGGAGCTGCAGGTCATCCACGTCTCCTTCGCCGCCGACACCAGGCATATCATCGCCTGGTACGAGGATATCTTTTCCGAAATCGCCCGTAGATTCAGCCTGGAGTCCGCCCGGCAGGTGCATGACGAAATCCGCAAGCACCGCATTATCATGAACTTCAACCAGGAGGGAATCGGTCTGGCCCGGGTCATCCGCAGCACTCAGGCCATGATCCGGGACGGCCAGTTCTCCGCCGACTGTCTGGTGGTGGACGGCTACGATTTTACCCGCATCCGGCGGGAGGAGATCCGGGAGATCAAGGCCTTCGCCGCCGAACAGAATCTCGAGATCTGGTTCAGCGTGACCCTCCCGGAAGAGGAGGTGCCGGTGCCCGGAATTCCGCTCTTCCTCAAAGATTTCAGTGCCGAAATCGGGGTGCTGATTCGCCTGGAGCCCAAAGACGGTCATATCGGCCTCACTTTGCTCAAGGACCATGAAAACAGCGTGTCCCAGGACCTGGAGCTGATGCTGGATCCCAAGACCCTGCTGATCGTCAGATAACCACGTCAGGGCGTGTGCCCTGGCATTAAATCCACCTGAATTGTATGATAGTGCCGGTATGGACCTGGTAATCTTCCATTATCATTTCGATTCCGGCGGGGTGACAGGCGTAGTGGCCCGGGCTGTGCGCGCCTTCCGCGAAGGCCTCGGGGGAGAAATCGGCTCCATCCGCCTGGTCAGCGGCAGGTCCGCCGAGGCATTGGCGGCCGACCTGGAATGCAGCAGCGTCACCTGGCCTGAGCTGGATTATCTTGACCCGCAAGCTTACACCTCCAGGCGGGCGGTTGCCGCCGCCCGGGAAGAGGCCGGGCGGCTGGCCGAGCGCCTGCGCATGAGCTTCGGCGGCCCTAACACCCTCTGGTGGATTCACAACCACCACCTGGGAAAGAATCCGGTCTTTACCCAGGCACTCCTTGAGATCGCCGCAGCCCGCCCCGAGCAACGCATGCTCCTGCAGATTCACGATTTTCCGGAACGCGCCCGCTTTGACAACCTGCGCTTCCTGCGCAGGATCATCACGCTTCCGCCCTATCCGCTCGGCCGGGGAGTGCACTATGCCGTGCTCAACCCTGTCGATCACCGCCTGCTGCTTGCCTCCGGAGTACCGGCGGCACGGGTCACGCTCCTGGAGAATCCCCTGGCGCCCTATCGCAGCGGGGCACGCGGCCGGCCGGGGCTGCGCCGTCAGCTGGCAGCCTCCCCGGGGGCCTTCTCCTTCCGGCCTGACGAGCCCCTCCTCCTCTACCCCATCCGGGCGATCCGCCGCAAGAACGTGCTCGAAGCAGCCCTGCTTACCCGGCTCTTGGGTGAAGACTGCACGCTGGCGGTGACTTTGCCCGGCACGTCCGGAGCCGAACGCCCCTATTCCGAGCTGCTTGAGCAAACCTACAGCGACGGCAGGGTGCGCGGACTGTGGAAGATCGGCACCCTCCTTGAGGAACTGGGTATGAGCTTCGCGGACCTGATAGCGGCCGCCGACATGGTCATCTCCACCTCGGTTCAGGAAGGCTTCGGGTATCTGTTCGCCAACACCCTCCAGTGGGGCCTGCCGCTGGCGGCCAGGGATCTGGATACCCTGGAGGGCTTTAAGAGTCTCTTCCGGGGCTACCCGGCCCGCTTCTACGACAGTCTCGCCTGCCCCCTGGACGCCGCCCGGCGGGCCCGCCTGCTGGAGCTGTACAAGCACAAACTGGCCAGCCTGGCCGACCTGCTACCCCGGGGCAGGCTCACGAACCTGGAAAACGAATTTACCCGCCTCTTCGCAGCCGGGGACGTGGATTTCTCCTATCTGCCCCCGAATCTCCAGGCAGGCGTGCTGGCGGCCCTGGACAGCGGGGACACGCTGGAGCGGCTGCGGGAAGCGAACGCGGAGCTGGTCCGCGGCATCCGCGTCCTCCTGGACTCTCCGTTGACGGAGGCGGCAAACCGGCGGGATCAGGCGGAAGAACGTTTCGGCTTTGCCGGCTATGCCCGCCGTTTTCTAAAGGTGTGCCGAACCTGGCCGCGGCCGTCCGCCCCGGCCCCGGCCGCCGAGGCGGATATCCGGGAAGCCGTCCTGGCCGCCTGTTTGAGCAAAGAGAGCTTCAGGGTCCTATACGACTGACCTCCCCGCCGCTTCCTTGCCAGAACCCCGCTTGTGGGGATACAATAACATCAGGAGGCAAGGTGGGCACCGGCAAGACCGCAGACCCGATGGGGCTGCAAAATATCGAGCAAATTCTGGAGACTCTGCCTGTTATCCGCGATGCCGCCCAGGCGGTGCGGGAGATCCTGCTGGGCAACCTGCTGATGATCGGGGAGATTCCGGCTCCCACTTTCGCCGAGACCCGCCGGGCCCGCTTCATCCAGGACCGCTTCACGGAGAGCGGCCTGCACAACAGCTCGTCCGACGGGCGGGGAAACGCCCTGGGCATTCTCCCGGGTCTGGAGGTGGATAAAAATATCCTCCTGGTGGCCCACATGGACACCATCTTTCCGCCCAGCGTGGACCACACTCTCACCGTACAGTCCGATCAGGTTTCCGGCCCGGCGGTGGGTGACAACGCCCTCGGGCTGGCCGCGGTGATAACCCTGCCGGTACTGCTGGAGCTTCTGGATATCCGCCTGAATTCGAATCTTATCCTCATGGGCTCGGCCCGCAGCCTGGGCCGGGGCAACCTGGAAGGCCTGCACTTCTTTCTCTCCAAGACCAAGATCCCCATCCGGGCGGGGATCTGCATCGAGGGCCTGGGTTTGGGCCGGCTCAGCTACCAGACCATCGGCATGCTCCGGGGAGAGATCGTTTGCACCGTGCCGGACGAGTACGACTGGACCCGCTTCGGGGCCTCGGGAGCGATTGTGACCCTCAATGAAGTCATCAATCGCATACTGGAAATTCCTTTACCCCGGCGGCCCCGCACCACCATCGTGCTCGGTTCCGTGGAAGGCGGGCACAGCTTCAACACAATCGCCACCAAAGCCATCCTGCGCTTCGAAATCCGCAGTGAATCCCGGCAGATAAGCAGCGGCATCTACCAGCAGATCCAGGACATCATCGCCGACATAACGACTCATTCAGGCGCAGAAGTCGCTCTGGAGATCTTCGCCCGCCGCCGGCCGGGGGGCATTCCCTTTGTCCACCCCCTGGCCAAACACTCCCGGAGCATCATGAAGCGCCTGAACATCGAATCCCGCAAATTCCCCTCAACCTCCGAGCTGGCCGCGTTTATCGAGCGTGATATTCCGGCCATCACCATCGGCATCACCGAGGGAGCGCGGCAGAATCAACTGGATGAGACCATTATGATCGAGCCCATATTCACCGGCCTGGCCCAGTTGATCGGTATACTTCTTTGCATCGACAGGGGCCACTGTGATGAACATTAACCGTTGGCTGAAACACCACACCTTTCATCATTCCGAATTCTGGGACCTGCAGGAACTGGTCCGGCAAAAGGAAAAACAGGGATTGAAGATATCCCTCTGCATTCCCACCCTCAACGAGGAGAAGACCATCGGCAAAGAGGTGATTATCTTCAAATCGGAGCTCATGCACCGCTATCCCCTTCTGGACGAATTCGCCGTCATCGATTCGGGATCCACGGACAAGACCCGGGAAATCGCGGCCACCTTCGGTGCGGATGTATACGCCTCCAAGGATATCCTCCCGAAGCTGGGAGAGCGCAAGGGTAAAGGGGAAAACCTCTGGAAAGCGATCTACCAGCTGACCGGGGATATCATCGTCTATATCGACGCGGATATCAAAAATATCCATCCCCGCTTCGTGTACGGACTGGTCGCTCCGCTTATCTACCGGCCGGGCATCCAGTACGTGAAAGCCTTCTATGACCGACCCCTGGCTTCGTCCCAGGGTACCCGTCCCTCCGGCGGCGGGCGGGTAACGGAAATTCTTATCCGGCCCCTTTTCTCCCTCTTCTTTCCCGAGCTTACCGCCATTATCCAGCCGCTGTCGGGTGAATACGCGGTACGGCGGCAGGTCCTGGAAAAGATCCCCTTTCCCATCGGCTACGGCGTGGAAACCTCACATCTCATCGATGTTTACCACCGCTGGGGGATGGACGCCTTCGCCCAGACCGACCTGGACAGGCGGGTTCACCGCAACCAGCCGACCCGCAGCCTGGGCAGAATGGCCTTCGGAATCCTGCAGACCTTTCTATCCCGGATCGAGTCCCTGGAGGTGCTGAAGGAGCTTCCCGACCTCAGCACCACCCTGCGGCAGTTCCAGGTCAAGAACAACATCTTTGAAGAGGTGACCTACGATCTTACGGAAGACGAGCGTCCGCCCATGGAACAGATATCTGATTACCTGGAGAAATTCCCGTCCTCCCATTGACTCGGGAGCGGGGTTTCGGTAGCTTAATCCCGTTATGAGCGAAGCTGTTGTTGCAAATCCGGTGGCCAGCTTTTTGGCTGATGCTCTCATCGTCCCCCTGGTATTCATTCTACTGCTCAACCTGCTTCAGCGCCGCGGCCAGGCTGACGCCAAGCGCAAAGGAACCCTGGCCCTGGCCGGGTGCGTGCTCATCCTGCTCTGCGCCAGTTTCTTCCTGGTACGCTTCGCGCTGCCGGACGTTCTCCTGCTCCCGGTGCTGACGGCTCTGGTGCTGATCGGCCTGCGCTACCGCAAAGCGATCTTTCCCTTCCCGCTGCGCTGCAGGGAGTGCGGCCGCTTACTGAGTCTGAAGACTATTCTCTTCCATGACGGCGTGCGCTGCGCCGCCTGTGAGGCGCAAAACAACGACGCATCACATCGGCAATCCTGATAAAGAGTATCGACATCCGGGTATTGCTATGATTTCCGTTCGCCGCTATAATCAGACATATTGTATATTCATACAATAAATGTACATATTTATATCGTACTGAAACAGGAAGGTGAGCATGAAAACCTACAGCGAAGACGGCCGGAATTATCTGCAGGAATTGGCGGTACTTGCCAAAGCAAACAATAAGATCGCCCCGGAGCTCTATCAGAAATACTCGGTGAAGCGGGGACTGCGCAACGAGGACGGCTCCGGCGTTCTGGTCGGGCTGACCGAGCTGGGGGATGTTCACGGTTATATCTTCGACGAGGGAGAGAAAGTCCCCGACGAAGGCCGGCTCACCTACAGGGGCCTGAAGATCAGTGAGCTGGTGAGCGGAATCTTGCGGGAAAACCGCTTCGGCTTCGAGGAAACCTGCTACTTTCTGCTTTTCGGGAGCCTGCCCGACCAGGAGCAGCTGAAGAGGTTCAACAGCCTCCTGGGAGAAAAGCGCGAGCTGCCCGCGGGCTTCACGGAGAACATGATCCTCAAGGCCCCCAGCACGAATATCATGAACAAGCTGGCCCGCAGCGTCCTGGTCTGCTACTCCTATGACGCCAATCCCGACGATATCGCCGTTGAGAACGTGCTGCGCCAGTGTATCGAGCTTATCGCCCGCTTCCCCACCATGGCGGCCTACGGCTACCAGGCGAAATCCCACTATCACCTGGGGGAGAGCCTCTATATCCACAAACCCCGCAAGGATCTGTCCACGGCGGAGAACCTGCTTCACATGATCCGACCGGACAGCAAGTACACCGCCACCGAAGCCCGGGTGCTTGATCTCTGCCTGGTGCTGCACGCCGAGCACAGCGGCGGCAACAACTCCGCCTTTACCCTGCACGTGGTCAGCTCCTCGGATACGGACACCTACTCCGCCGTCGCTGCGGGGGTGGGTTCCCTGAAAGGCCCCAAGCACGGCGGCGCCAACATCAAGGTGATCGAGATGATGGAGGATATCAAGGCCAATGTGCGGAACTGGGTTGACGAGGAAGAAGTAAAAAGCTACCTGGCCCGCATTCTCAAGGGCGAGGCGGGTGACCGGTCCGGCCTGATCTACGGAGTGGGCCACGCGGTCTACACCCTCTCCGATCCCCGGGCCTTGCTGCTCAAGGGCCAGGCCGAGGCGCTGGCCGAGGAAAAGAGCCGGAAGGACGAATTCGCGCTCTATACACAGGTGGAGAAGCTGGCCCCGGCGGTGTTCAGGGAAGTATCCGGTTCCGACAAGGCTATCTCGGCCAATGTGGATCTCTACTCCGGCTTCGTCTACAGCCTGCTCAATATTCCCCTGGACCTCTACACGCCGATCTTCGCCATCGCCCGCATTGCCGGCTGGTCAGCCCACAGGCTGGAAGAGATCATCAGCGGGGGAAGGATCATCCGCCCGGCCTATAAGAACGTGTCCCCCCTCCAGGAGTACACGCCCCTGCAAAAGCGAAGGTCCTCACAATAGGCGCGCCAGGGTCTCGGAAATAAACTCCGGCTTATCGGCCAGGCGCAGCCTGCCGGTTTTTACGAACAGGCGGTTGGGCTGCTTCGAATCCAGCGATACCTTGCCGCTCGATTCTTTGATCAAGGTGAGGACCTTGTCCACCGAAAGCTCCGAAACCTTCTGGAAGGCGATGCTGACCAGCCCGGCCTTCTCCTTCAGCTCCGAGATGTGGAGGCGGCGGCAGAACACCCTGATCTCGGCAATGGCAAACACGCTGGCCACTTCGGGAGGAGGCGGTCCGAAGCGGTCCTCCACTTCCCGCCGCACGTTGTCCAGCTCCTCTTCCGAGATGACGGCGGCGATTTTCTTGTAGACCTCCATCTTCTCCATGGCTTCCTCGATATAGCCGTCGGGGATGAAGCCCGTATACTCCAGCTCCAGATAGATCTCCGGCGCTTCCCGCGCTGCTTCCTCCCCTCCGCCCAGCTCCTCGATGGCCTCATCCAGCAGGCGCAGGTACATGTCCAGGCCGACCGCCAGAATATCCCCGTGCTGCTGCCTGCCCAGCAAATTGCCCGCGCCGCGGATTTCCAGGTCCTTGAGGGCGATCTTGAACCCCGAGCCCAATTCGGTGAAATCGGAGATGATCTTCAAGCGCTTCATGGCCAGCTCCGAGATCGCCCGTCCTTCAGGATAGAGGAGATAGGCGTAGGCGGCCTGGTCGGAACGGCCGACCCGTCCCCGCAGCTGGTAAAGCTGGGATATACCGAACATGTCGGCCCGGTCGATGATGATGGTGTTTACATTGGGGATATCGAGGCCGTTTTCGATGATCGAGGTGGAGAGGAGCACCTGGAAATCCCCGCGGATGAAGCGATGCATCACCTCCTCCAGCTCCTCCTCCCGCATCTGGCCGTGGGCGGCGGCCAGATGAGCTTCCGGCACCAGCCGGGAGATGAAACTCATGATTTGGGGCAGGCTCTGGACGCGGTTGTGCAGGTAGTAGATCTGCCCGCCCCGCTGCATCTCCCGGCGTATCGCCCGGGCGACCAGCTCGTCCGAGAATTCCTGAATAAAGGTCTCGATGGGCAGGCGGTTCTGCGGCGGGGTATTGATCACCGACATATCCCTGATCTTCATCAACGACATGTGCAGGGTGCGCGGAATCGGCGTGGCCGTCAAGGTCAGGCAGTCCACGCTGGTCTTCAGCTCTTTGAGCTTCTCCTTGTCCTTAACCCCGAATCGCTGCTCCTCATCTACGATCAGAAGCCCCAGGTTCTTGAACCGCACGTCCCGCTGCAGCAGGCGGTGGGTGCCGATGACGATGTCGACGCTCCCCTCCGCCAGCCTGTGCACCAGCTGTTTCTGCTCCCGGTACTTGCGGAAGCGGGAGAGCATGGCCAGCTCCACAGGGAAGTGCTTGAAACGCTCCGTAAAGGTTTCGAAATGCTGTTCCGTCAAAATGGTGGTGGGCGCCAGGCAGGCCACCTGCTTTCCCCCCATCACCGCCTTGAAGGCCGCCCGCAAAGCCACCTCGGTCTTGCCGTAGCCCACGTCCCCGCAGATCAGGCGATCCATGGGTTTTGCGCTCTCCATATCCCGCTTGACGTCCCGGATGCATTCCAGCTGGTCCGCGGTTTCTTCGTAGGGGAATCCCGCCTCGAAGGCGCTCTGCCAGTCCGTATCCGCGGGAAAGCTGAAACCCGCCTCCTGGCTGCGCCGCGAATAGAGCAAAACCAGCTTGCGGGCCAGATCCTCCACCGAACGCTTCACCCGGGCCTTCTTGCTCTCCCACCCCCGGCCTCCCAGCCTGTCCAAACGCAGACTGCGCCCCTCCTGGCCGATATACCTCTGGATCAGGTTAACCTGCTCGATGGGTAAATAGATCTTCTCTTCCCCGGCGTACTCGAGGTGAATGTAATCCCGTTCATTCCCCGCGGCCCGCATCCTCTCGATGCCGTGGAAGCGGCCGATGCCGTGGTTGATATGCACCACGAAATCTCCGGGGCTGAGCTCCACGAAGCTGTCGATGGCCCTGGTTTTCGACGCCCCCAGAGAACGGGGAATACGCTTCTTGCGGCCGAATATTTCATTTTCCTGAATCACCAGCAGCTTGAGCTCCGGCAAAGAGAAGCCGCTGGAAATGGAGGCCGGGAAAATCTCCGCCTGCAGGTCTCCCAGGATCCCCCGGATCCTTTCAGCCTGGTGCTCATACACGGCGAAGATGAATATCTTGTAGCCCAGGGCTTCAAGATGCGAAAGTTCTTCCTTTAGAAAGGGGATGTTGCCGAAAAAGGAGCGGGGAGGATCGCAGCGGAAGCGTACCCGTTTTTCATCTCCCTGGCCGGCTTTCAGATAATGGAAGGTCACGTCGCGCTCGTGGCTTGCCCGCAGGGCCTCGAAATCGAGCAGCAGCTGCGCCGGCCGGGGTAGAGGAAGCGCCGGGTTTTCGGAATCCTCGGCGTTATTACGGCGGGCCCGGGTATAGAGCTCCCGGTATTCCTTGCGGATTTGTTGCGCGTTCAGCGCCTGCCGTTCCGGGTCCACCAGGAACAGAAGCGCCTCTTTACCTAGATAATCGAGTAAAGAGTGGCGCCCCGGGAAACAGAGGGGCAAAAGGTATTCCAGCCCCGGGACGTCTCGCCCCTCGGAGATGCGGGCGGTCAGCTCCTCCGGGGAAAGCAAATCCGGCGCGGACTCCAGCCTGGAGGTCAGGTTCGAAACCAGGACTTCGTCGAAGACCATCTCCCGGCTGGGCGCCAGGGTCACGGAGGCAAGGCGGGCGGTGGAGGCCTGGGTGATGGGGTTGAAGCGCCGGATATCCGCAACCCTGTCGAAATCCAAAAGGATGCGGACGGCCTCCTCCCCGCCGTAGGGGAAAATATCGATCACCTCGCCCCTTAAGGCAACTTCCCCCTTAAGGCTTACCCGGGGAACCCGCAAATAGCCATAGGCCTCCAGGGTGCGGGAAAGCCGGACGTGGTCCAGCTTGTCTTTCACCGCCACCGAAAGAGCAAGGGAACGGAGATGGTCCGGATCGGGAAGCGGGGAGAGAAAAGTCTTCAGGGACGCCACCACGCACAACTCTTCCCCGGCCAGCAGCCTGGCCAGCAACCTGGCGCGTTCACCGAAAACAGCGGGCAGGGGATGGCCGTCCCGGTAGGGAAGGGTTCCCCAGCCCGGGAAAAGAACAGACTCCAGAGGGCCGAACAGCGAGAGATCCTGGGCCGCGGCGGCCGCTTCCTGCTCCGTGGGCAGCACGATCAGGTGGGATCCCGGGAGGGTCTTGAAGATTTCCGCCGCCATGAAGGCCAGCAATCCCGCCTGCACGCCCTCCAGGGCCACCGGCCATTGCCCGTTCCGCACCCGCCCCAGGGTTTGCAGAAAAGGCGGGTAATCCTTGAACAGATCGCGCAGCTGATTAATTAATAAGGTTATCATGGTTTTTACCGAAGATAATAGCGAATAGATGGAGTAAGAACTTTGAAAAGGTTTCTGTTAATCCTTTCTCTCATTACACTGGCAAGCGCCCTCCCCGGAGCCGCCGAGGAGGGTGTTCGGCTCACTATCCGCCTCTACAACACCCGCATCTACTACCTGAATGACGCGGAGCATCCCGTGCAGATCGAAGCGGTTATTACCAATGGCTCTCCCCGCACCTATCGATTCAAGGTAGCGGACAACCGGGTGTTCAACTTCGATCTTCAGGCAACCACGGCCAAGAACCTGTTCCTGGAGCACTCGCAAGAATTTACCACAGCCAAACTCTTGAATCAACCTCTGCGCTACCGGGAAATCAGCCTGGAACCGGGAGAGAAATTCGGCCTGGTCATCGACCTGCCCGACTATATCGATGTCCGTGAACCCGGACTCTACGATATGCGGGTCTTTTTCTACCCCGAGCTCAACCTGGACCCCGGGGCGGTGAGCCTGCGCTCCAACAGCCTGGCCATTAATATCCGTCCCGCCCTCGACTCCCCGGAAGCCAGGGCCGCACTGGAAGAGGAAACCGGCCAGCCCCTCAAGCGGCAGGCCATACCCCCCGACGAGGTGGTGGCCTATACCCTGCACGCCCGGCAGAAATCGCAGTGGGAGAAGTTCCTCCTCTATCTCGACCTGGAGAGCCTCTACCTGAAGAAGCCGGAAAGGGCGCGCAGCTTCACCCGCATGAGCGAGGAGGAGCGCAAAGCCACCCTGAAAAGCTTCGAAATGGAGCTGCGGCAGCAGACCGTGGACCGGGATATCCTGGTTATCCCTTCCAGCTTTGAGATCGTGCAGACCAAGTACACGCCCTTCGAGGCGGAGGTTCTGGTTATAGAAAAATTTCAGTACCGGGACTATACTGAAGTCAAGCGGTATACCTACAAACTGCTTAGAAGCGACAGTATCTGGAGTATCACGGACTACGATATCCAGAATCTCGGAACTGAGTAGAATGAAGATCCTGGTTGTTGACAGTGACGAAAGCGCCAAGGACCGCCTCGCCTATCATTTAAAACCGATCGGCTTCGAAATTATAGCCTACAGCGATCCCATCAAGGCCACGGATAACTTCGAGGAGCTGGAACCGGAGATGATCCTCTTCAATGCCGAGGTCTTCCCCCGGCATTGGAAACCCCTGCTCAAGCTGCTCAGGGCCAAAAAGAGCAAAGAAGAAACCGTTTTCGTGCTCTTCAACGCCGCCAGCCTGCCCATGGAAGAGGCGGCCAAAGCCTCTCATCTGGGTGTGAACGGGATCGTCCGCGATCTCGAGGACAAGCGGGAGCTGCACCGCCTGGAGGAGCTGTTCAGACGTTACCGCTCCCTGAAGGATAAGCGCCGATTCCATCGCCTGGTTCCGGGCAGCCAGGATGTGCTCCGCTTTTTATTCACCCACCCCTTGAGCATGCAGATCATCACGGGATCTCTGATTGAGATCTCCATCAAGGGCGCGAGCTTTTTACCCGCCGATCCGGCACGGACCTCCGACCTGAAGCGGGGGCAGCGCCTGTCCTTCTGCTCGCTGCGGGTGGGTGAGGAAATCATCGCCCTGACCTGCAAGGTGACCCGCAACCGCCGGGAGCTGGGCCTGCAGTTCAAGTCCTTCGAAACCGGCGGGCATCACAAGCTCTTTCAGTATATCCAATCCCGCTCCACCCGGGATCTGCAAAGTGCAACCGCCAGGGAACAGGTACCTGTCTGAACCGGAGGCCTACCTTCGATGACGCTTCAACTCGGACCGGAACCGCTGCCAGGGGTCAGCCTGGAGGCTGGAATAGCGGCAGCCCGGGGCGTGGCGTTTGCCCTCGGTCCGGTAGCGCCCGTCCAGGCGGTCGTCCCGGTAGGCCGGCTCGTAGCCCATCTTTTTCAGCTGAATAAGCAGAACCCGGCGCCGCTCACGGATGTTCCAGCAGGCCGGGCAGACACCGATGGTGGCGGGCTCAGCTGTTTTCAGGGAGCGGACCCTGACCATGGCCCGGCCCTCTTTAACGGCGAAATAGCGCTGGCGAGACACTCAGGCTCCTGTCTCCGGCCCGGGGCATGCGGCCGGATGGTTTACATATTAGCCCGAATCAGAGAGAGTATAGCATGGACAAGGACCGCTTGAAACCGGAAGATTTCCACATTCCCAGCCTGGGTGAGGCAACGATCCCCTCCCCCCTGGGGCTTTCCACCGTCATGGGAGACGATATCGCCAACTACGTCACCGATGATGAAAGCGTGCTCTTCCACACGGACCGTGACCTGCTGCTTCAACAGATCCGGGAGGGCCGCCCCGTCCTGGCCTTCGAAAAGGCCGGGCCCCGGAAATCCATCTACTTCGACGGCTCCAAAACCAGGGCCGCCGTGGTCACCTGCGGCGGGCTCTGCCCGGGAATCAACAATGTCATCCGCTCCCTGGTCATGGAGCTCACCTACCGCTACCATGTGCAAACGATCTACGGCATCAAGTACGGCTACAGGGGCTTCATTCCCGACTACGGCTACGAGACGCTGCTGCTGGAACCGGGAGATGTGAACGACATCCATGAGAAGGGCGGCAGCATCCTGGCTTCCTCCCGGGGCCCCCAGGAGATCGGCGCCATCGTCGACTGCCTGAACCGGATGAATGTCTCCCTCCTCTTCGTCATCGGCGGGGACGGCACCCTGGCAGGCGCCCTGAAAATCCATGAGGAAATACAGCGGCGGGAGCTCAAGATCGCCGTGATCGGGATTCCCAAAACCATCGACAATGATATCCCCTTCGTGGACAAGACCTTCGGCCTGGAAACGGCTTTCTCCATCGCCGGGGAAGCGATCCGCTGCGCCCACACCGAGGCCGTGGGCGCGCCCTTCGGAGTCGGGCTGGTCAAGGTCATGGGGCGCATGTCCGGCTTTATCGCCGCCAATGCGGCCCTGGCCCTCAACGAGGTCAACTTTGTGCTCATCCCGGAAGTGGAGTTCGCCCTGAAAGGGGAAAGGGGCCTTTTCAGCCTGGTGGAGCAGCGGCTGCGCAAGCGCGGGCACGCGGTGATCATCGTGGCGGAGGGTGCGGGTCAGGAACACCTCAATACCGCGGGGGAGACGGACAGCTCCGGCAATCCCGTGCCGGCGGATATCGGCATCTTCCTGAAAAGTGAGCTGAAAAGATATTTTAAAACCAGCACCGACATCTATGTGAATATCAAATACATAGACCCCAGCTATCTGGTGCGCTCCGTGGCCGCCAATGCCCATGACGCCATCTACTGTATGCAGCTGGCCCAGAACGCCGTGCACGCCGGCATGGCGGGCAAGACGGGCCTGCTGGTGGGTAACTGGAACGGCCGGATGACCCATGTACCCCTGGCCCTGGCCACATCCGGGCGTAAGATCCTTTCCCCCGAGGACCCCCTCTGGCTCAGCGTGCTGGAAGCTACAGGCCAGCCCCTGGACATGGGCGGCGGATGACGCCGGCGCTGCGTCCGGCGCCGGAGCGCTTGACAATCGGAGGCTAACTAAGTATTTTTATATGGACTGGCGTGGATTGATTTGCGGCATATTGCAACCACGTTAAAAAAAGTGCTAAAAAGCCAGGAAACCCTGCAAAAACAGCCTGCGCTCTTTAGCGCGGGTTTTTTTTTGGCCGACCCGGGCACCTGGCGAAAATCTTGAGGAGGCATCGAATGATCGAGCGGAAAGATTTTATGTTTACATCCGAGAGCGTGGGCGAGGGGCACCCCGACAAGATCTGCGACCAGGTCTCTGACGCCGTGCTGGACAGCGCCCTGAGCCAGGACAGCGAGTCGCGGGTGGCCTGCGAGACCTTTACCACCACCGGGCTGGTCCTGGTGGGAGGCGAGATCACCACCGAAGGCTACATCGACCTGCAGACCATCGTCCGCGGGGTGCTCAAGTCGATCGGCTACGACGACCCGGCCTACGGCATCGACTACCAGTCCTGCTCCGTGCTGTCCACGATCCACGAGCAGTCCCCCGACATCGCCCAGGGGGTCAATACCGGCAACGGCCTGCACAAGGAACAGGGCGCCGGAGACCAGGGCATGATGTTCGGCTTCGCCTGCCGGGAAACCGAGGAGCTGATGCCCGCGCCCATACACTTCGCCCACAAGATCATGATGCGGGCCGCCAAAGTGCGCAAGCGGGGCGTTCTGCCCTTCATGCGTCCCGACGGCAAGTGCCAGGTCACGGTGCGCTACCAGGAAGGGCAGCCGGTGGAGATTACCACCGTGGTGCTCTCCCATCAGCACGCCGAGGACGTGAGCTACCGGA
>Ga0272442_10002029_pt1 | contig 29838 bp, 18 predicted proteins | sample SSMForm2O_FD_200262 | JGI IMG/M metagenome (GOLD analysis project Ga0272442, IMG submission 200262) | Marine sediment archaeal communities from Little Sippewissett salt marsh, Falmouth, MA, United States - SSM-Form-2O | ecosystem: Environmental > Aquatic > Marine > Wetlands > Sediment ...
GCGTCCGGGATTTCAGTCCCTTTGGCAAGGCTACGCCCGATTCAATGACATGGTCTACGCCATCATGCTTAAGGAGGGTGTGACATGACTGCGTTGCGTCAAATACCTGGGGCAGGCGCAGGGCTAGCCTCGCCTGCCGAGGATTCCCACCAGCACGCAGAACACGATCCCGACCCATACGGCGATCATCGCGTGGATGCCCGGACCGCCCATGGCGAGCGATCCATCGATCATTTTGTCCGGCGCCGCCGTAAGCGCCCAGTTGTGACACAGGCCCGCGCCGAAAAACATGCCGGCACAGAATACGGCGGCGTCCCCGTCCCCTTCCCCGGCCCGGACCAGCTGCCGGCCCGGGCAGCCGCCGCCAAGCGTGAAGGCCAGGCCCGACAGGACAGTCGCCAGAAAGCTCCAAACGTAGTCCGTATGCGATATCGGCATCCCCACCAAACCCACCTTGAACCTGCCGATCGCCATGTTCATCGCCACAACGGTAACCACCAACGCCAGGACCCCGACTAGAAGCACGAACCTGCGCTCCAGCGCCGCCAAACGCAGCGCGCCGACGATACAGAAACGCGACCTCTGAGCCAGGATACCCACCAGCAACCCGACCGCCAGGCTCGCGATCATCGGCGCCATCATCGAGCCCGGGCCAACGTTCGAGAAGAACAATGCGAGGCCCGGCTTGAATGTCACCTCCAGCGCCAGCAGGAAGAGAAGAATCAACATCATCACCGGGAATATCACACCCGCCACGGGCGTCGCGTCCGTGGTCTCAGCCACGGGATACCCCTTCTTGATCAACAGCCCGGCGCCAACGCTGCCAACTACCAGCCCGGCCAGGCCGATCGCCCCGTTGAGATCGCCGCCGCCAAGCCTCAGCAAAACTCGCCACGGACACCCCAGGAAGACCAGGATCCCGACCATCGCGAAGATCCCGAGTGTAAAGGAAATGAACGGTGTCGACCCGGCGCGCGACCGCCACTGGCCGCCGAGAACAGCTGCGGCCATCGCCCCCAGCACTACACCGGTGAGCTCAGGCCTGATGTACTGCGCCACGGCAGCCCGATGCAGCCCGATAGCCCCCGCCGTGTCGCGAATGAAGCACCCAAGGCACAACCCCAGGTTCGGGGGATTCCCGAGGAGCTGGAGCGATACCGCCCCGGCACCGATGATCACCCCCGCAATCACCACCCCGAAATAGCCGTGGAAGAACTGCCGCTCCGCTGGGCCCATCCTCTCCGTCCGTGTTGGTCCGTGTCTCTACCACACATCCGTGTCGCACCGCTCGCATCCCCGACACAATCGAGAACTGTAACAGGAGTGTAAAATTCCGGCAAGTGGTTATGATCGGGAGCCCGGAAAGTGGCGCAGGCTTGCCAGGTGCGGGACTGCCGGCCTGTGCCCGCCGCATCGATAGGCGTGGTCAGTCAACGAGTCGGTAGATCCGATTGATGACTTCCCGGTCCAGCGCGCTGAGCTCTATCGTGGGCTCCGCGTACGCGATCTGCGCCGCGGCCGCCAGCGGGGCCGCGACCCGAATCTTGAGTCCCGCCGGCCTGCTCGGAGTCAGCGCAGCCGCCTGCGCGCATATGGCCAGGAACGTGAAGTATTTGCCTTTGATGTCCATAGCTGTACATTAGGACGCCCCTGCCCGGCAGTTTGTTCCAAGAATCTACCTGTCCGCGTATGTCCGGGTGGCGTCGGTCCACTGCCGTTTGATCCACTCCTTCACATGGTCGTTTCCCGGGCCGCGATTCTCGACCAGGACGGCAACGTGTCTGTCGGTCCGCCAGAAAAGCGTGGCTTTGTCCGCCGGATCGCGACCGGCTCTTGCTTGCCGCGCGTCCATCGTCCGGAAGACCTTGGCGGAATCCCGCAATCGGTAAACCAGGATCAGAAGCCGGAGCGATTTCGCGCCCTCCTTCTCCCGGCGTAGAACCTTTAGTACCTGGTACGGTTCCACCCCGAACCTGTCGCCATAGTCGCCGGTTGCCGTAAGGGATTCCAGCGATTCCACTGACCATCCGTGTTCCTTGAGCTCGGCATTCAGCTTGAGCCGCATCGGCCGCGCCTGGAACTCGATGCGCGTAAGGAATTGCAGCGGATTCCGGAACTCCTTGCTGCCGCCCCCCTTCCACGCCTCGTAGTTCTTCAGCACCTTCGGGTCATCGGCCAGGGCAGCCACTTCCTTGTCGAGCCTCGCCAGGACACGTGCGTGCCCACGCCGGCTGATCTCGCCCCCCTCCTTGTGCAGCTGCCCCAGGAACCCGTAGACCAGCTCCAGCAGCATCTCCTTCGCCTTCTCGTCCGAAAGCTCCTGTGGCGCGAATACAGCCTGCAGCCCCTTGATCGCGCCGGGCAGGTAACTCTTCTCGTAGAACGCACCCGCCCGGATACTGTATGGATCCCGCTTCTCGAGAGGCTTCGGCTCAGGGCCGCCGTCTATGGCATCCTCCGCCAGGCAGAGCGATCCCACACACGCGACCAACACAAGGCATGTGGTCTTCATCACCATCTCCATATGGAATAAGACGCCCCGCCCGCTACTTTTGTTCCGAAAACCATACCGGCATAGCCCCACCCGCCACACCGGTCCTTTCTGTCCGCTTCGTCCGTATCCTACCCTAAGGTCCTTCCCTTTTCGCCAGGAACCAGAAGTACGGTATGTAGGCGAACCCGGAGCCGTCGTCGGTTAACGGATTGCACGGGTGCGTGCCTGCTTCCGCCGTGAACCCGGCGGCGGTCAGCAAGCCGCCCAGCTTGCGGCCAATCCTCATGTCCGCTCCCTCTTCTTCGATCCCGGCAATGAAGCTCGCCAGCTCCTCGGACGTATTCGGAAACGTTACCAGTCCGTCGTAGTCGGGCTCAGCGGCCACAACCAGGTAACACCCCGGCCTGAGCGCCCGGTGGATTTCCGCAATCACATCCTCCGGATCGCAAATCCACAGGAAGAACATCTGCGTGAAGATCAGGTCGAAAGCGCCGTCGCCGAACGGCAGAACAGCTGCGTCGCCGCGAATCACCGGCTTCTCAGCCAGCCCCAGGGCCCCGGTGTCCAGATCAAACCCAACCACTTCGCCGCGTGTCCGTCGCCGCAGCTCCGCCAGCATCTCGCCCGTGCCCGTGCCGAGATCCAGTACCTGCCCGCGACTCAGGATATCCGCCTTGCGTAACAGGCGCGTCCTCTCCGTTCGAAACCACTCGACCTGGTTCCTGTACCGCTCCCTTAGCGCCCTTGGCGAAAGACGGTCCATCGCCAACTACCTCCCGCCGCCCGCGCAGGCACATGCGCACGCACAACCGGCGCACGCACAAGCGCACCCGCCGCCATACCCCCCGCCCTGGTAGCTGCCTGAGGATTCCGCTATGGAGTCCAGCGCGTCACCGGTAAGAACGTCCAGCGCGGAAAGATCGATGCTCCTGGTCTTGTTTATGGGCAGGGATTCCATGCCGTCCCCCAACCCCTCGAGGCGGCCGGAGATCGAGTCCACAACGTCCCGGAAGGCGGGGGCCGAATCCACGGACCCGGCAACGGTTGCGGCCCCGGACGGACTCGCCGGGACCGAGTGGCCGTCGCTATCGTAACCCCATGCCGGGCGGGGGTGGACGCCATGCCCGCAATAGCACCACGACGGGCGATAGTAATAGCCTTCCGATACCTCCAGCGCCTCCCATTTCCGGCCGGCATCCTCATCGTTCATGAGCCAGCCCTGATGCTTTTCAGCGTAGCGCGTCCGTGCCTCGAAGTCCGACTCTTCGCGGACCCTCTTCCACGCTTGTTCGACCTTGAACCGACAGTACTTCCTGGTCTTGTCCAGGTCGCAGCCCTCGAGCTTGGCCGACACACATTCGATGAGCTTCTTGAAGCACTCTTCCAGCTTGAGCGTGTGTACCGGCTCTCCCGGGTGTTCGATGAAGACCGTCAGGAACGAATCCTCGTAGCCGGTCACCTGTCGCCGCCGGCGGTCTACGCGCCACGCGCTCTTCCTGTCGGGATCCTTCAGGGCCGTGACCTTCAGTTCCAGCGGGTCCGGGGTCGTGATCTCCACCAGGCCCCTGCGGGACAGTTCGAATATGAGCATGGTCAGAACATGATTCACCGGCTTGTCCAGCAGGATGGCGGCCTCAACGGCGCTGAGACCACTGTGTACGCGCCCGCCGGCGCGCGATACGGAAGCGGGAATATAGTGTTTCTTCTTCAATCGGCAGTACCAGAACGCCACCCCGCCGCCGATGACAATGAGCGGATAGAGCCAGAGATGGAACACCGGGCTGTTGACCATGCCTACCACCATCAGCAGCGCCAGAACGATGTAAAGCAACCCTCCCGTCCCGCGTGTGGCAACGAGGAACAGCAGGCTGAACGCCACGAAAATGAACATGCCGCTCAGCACCTGGCGGCCCGCGTCCGCAACAAACCACTTGAGAAGAAGCCCGAAGATCGACATGGAACGAACGTTCTTCACGAACGCCTTCGGGAACGAGACCCCGAACAGGTGCGGACCGGTCATCCTGATGGTTCGGTTCCATGCCACCGACGGCACGCTCTCGCCCTCGAGCACCCCCTTCAGCTGGAACGGCGGGGTGGACTTGTGCCAAACGATCATCCGGTCCGGATCCGTGTAGCTGCCGGGCGGAAGCTTGTAGCGCAACGCAAGCTCTGTCTCGCCCTGGATGTACCGGCTGCCAAACCAGGTCGGTGTGAACCGGAACGACGCCATCTCCTTGTGGATCGTATCCTGCCACACCATCCCGTGACTCCGCCCCGTGAATTCGAAGACCCCTCGTCCCCCCGGCTGGATAGTGTGGGATCCGAGATGCGTTTCGTATCCGTTCTCGACCATCGTGGACCCGCGGATCGCGGATCGGTCGAGCGCACTCCCGTTCACCGCCGCGCTGACGGCCTCATGCTTCTCCGTGGGCATGCCGATGTCCACGATATCGATGGCATGAGCGCCCGGACTGCACTGGAAGGTAAGCCTGTAGTGGATGAGCGCGGAACCCTCGGGCTCTATCGTAACGGTGACTTCCGCCTCCGGCACCCTGAAACGGTACGACTGTGCCTCGGCGGACCCCACCCATGCCAGCAGACCTCCCAGCACCGCCACGAACCACGCTGTCACGTATCGTCTCATGTCTCGGATGTGCTGTCCGTGCAGAGGAATCGTTCACCCTTGCTCAGCGGGCATCCGGCTCCACACACAGTGAAGTCCGGACACTCCCGGCACTGCTCCGAAGCTTCGGCCCGAGTCCGGATTCGCCGGAATAGATCACTGTCCCAAATCTTCGGCCACGAATCCCTCAGGATGTTGCCCACCGGCTCGTAGTAGCTCTGGCACGGAATCACGTCGCCGTCGGGTTCGATGCAGATGTTGTACTCCCCCGCGGTGCAGCGCTTGAGGCCAATCCCGAATTCGGACGGATTGAACCGGCAGTAGCGTGTTGGGGTGTACCAGATGAACCTGAGCCCCGCATCCTCAGCGGCAACGACAACGCGTTCGAGCACGTCCTCCAGCTCCGTCTCTGTCAGTCCCAGACCCGACGCGGGCGCTGCGCCCGTCTGAATGAACGAGTTCATCGCGAACTGTCGCACGCCGAGCGACGCAATGAACTCAACGGTCCTTTCGATCCCGTCCGCGTTCAGCGCACAGATCGTCGTGTTGGTCAGCAGGTAGATGTTGTCGTCGATCGCGTTCCTGATGCCTTGCACCGTCTCATCGAAGGCGCCGGCGGCGCCGACCATCTTGTCATGCACCGCCCTCTCATGGCTTTCCAGCGTGATCTGCACATGATCCAACCCCGCTTCACAGAGTCGCCGCACGAAGTCACGGTCCGACAGTCGGCGTCCGTTCGTCAGCAACCCCGTGATCTGGCCTACGTCCTCGGCACGTTCCACGAGCTCCACGAGCGATGGACTAAGCGTCGCCTCCCCACCTGTGAAACAAACATGCGGAACCCCGGCCTCCCACAGACGATCAAGCACCTCTTTCCACTGCTCCGTCGAGAGCGGCGTCTTCTCGTCCGCTTTCCGGGCCACGTAGCAGTGCATGCACTGGTTGTTGCATGTATAGTTCAGCGCAAGGTCGGCGCGGTAAGGAGACATGACGTTGCGAGCGAAAGGCTGTTCGTCCTCTACGTCGAGCCGCCAAACCGGACAGGCGTCTTCCGCGGCCTCGAGCTCCTTCACGATCGCCGTGATACGGTCGAAATCGGTGCCGACCGTGTCGGGCGGCGCCTTGTAGACCTTCCGGATCTCGGCAACCGCCTCTTCCCTGGCCATGCCGTCGAGAATCAGCTTCGTGAGAAACGTGGCGGTCGAGTTCAGATGCAGCACTCCCGAAGCATTCACAACCAGCAGCCCACCACCATCGCGCTCGACACGCAAATGCAACCGCAGCAGCCTGTCCGCCAGTTCACGCCGGTAGTGATAGATCCCCGCATCCGGCCCGCCCGGCCGCCGGAAACGGTCCGCCAGCTGCCTCAATACCCGCCGTATCGGCTCCGTCATACGCAACAGCATACTCGACCGAACCCCAAATACCATTACAAAATACCCGGCATCCGGTAACGCCTCCCCTGCCGGGCCTTGCATCCGAACCGCCGTACTGGTATCTTCACGGGCCAGATCAACCCAGACAGGAGCCAGCCATGCAAACCGGCCGTGAAGTAGTGGACAACATTCTCCGCAAGGGCAAACCCGACCGCGTCGGACTGACCGACAATCCCTGGGGTGACACCATCCGCAAGTGGATTACCCAGGGCTATCCCACCAACGATGAAGATAAACCCATTTCCGCCGTCGAGCACTTCGCCTTCGATTTCTCCGGTATGACCGGCTTCGACTGGATCGCCAAGCCCGGTGTGCGCGAAGTCATCGAGGAAACTGATGAATGGCAAATAACGCGCAACGGCAACGGCGCGGCCTTCAAGAACTGGAAAAACAAATCCGGCACGCCCGAACACGTGGACTTCCTTATGACCAACCGCGAAGTCTGGGAACGCGACTACAAGCCCCATCTCGTCGACTCGGCACGCGACCGCCTCCCTCCCGAAAAGGTCGAGCGGGCAAAAGCCGACATCGAACGCGGCCATGCGGCCGGCCGCTCCGTGAGACTCGGCCTGCGCGGTATCTGGGAGAACATGCGCGGCGCATTCGGCGACATCTGCCTCTACGAGAGCATGCTGCTCGACCCCGAATGGATCAAGGACTACTGCCGCACCTACACCGACCTCTACAAGGAGGGATGCACGATCATATTCGAAGAGGCGGGAAAGCCCGACAACGTCTGGGTCTACGACGACCTCGGCTACAAGCTTGCCACGTTCTGCTCGCCCGAACTCTACGGGGAACTGATCTTCCCTTTCTACGACGAGCTGATTGACTTCCTGCACTCCTACGACGTCCCCGCCGTGCTGCACACCTGCGGCTACACCGAACCCATCATGCAACTCACCGTCAAAGTGGGATTCGACGGCGTGAACCCGATGGAGGTAAAGGCGGGTAACGACCCGCTACGCATGGCCGACGAATGGGGTGATAAAATCGCATTCATCGGCGGGCTCGACGCGCGCATCCTGGAATCGGGAGATCGCGACCACATCGAGAAGGAAGTCATCAAGCTCATCGAGGGGATGAAAGAACGCGGCGCGATGTACGTCTTCGGCTCCGATCACTCACTCTCGACTCTCATCGACTACGAGGACTTCAAGTTCGCGCTCGACGTCTATCGCCAACACCGTAATTACTGACACTGGACCATGCTATCCGCCGCCAAGTCTGTATTGAACGTCCTGGGCGCCGCACCCGGATCATCTACCACACCTTCCCTCTGGCCCATTGTCGCAATCGTCGCCATGTTCATGTGCGCCAAGGTCGCCAAGCGCGAGACAGCCAACACCAAGGCTGTCGGCTCGCTGGGCCTGTTCTTCCTGGCTTCAGCGCTCTCCAGCATCCTCTCCACGATCATGAAACAGCTCCGGCCCGTCCCGCTGGGCGTAATCGCGGCCATGCTCGGCCTCGTGGCTGTTCTACTGCTCGCCGCGATAGTCCTCGCAGCCATCGGCCTGACGGAATGCAGGATGCAGCCCGGCAAGTACAAGCAGGGCCCCAAGCAAGCGGGATGGGCAATCGCGCTCAGCGTGCTGTTCATCTTCCTGATGGGCATCGGCTTCTACTCGGGAATCAGGAATCGGCGGTCGAGCACGATTGGCCGCTTCAACATCGGGAAGACCTCTGAACAAACCACGTTGACATTCGAAGATGCGAACTGCCGGTTCATGACACCCGGCGCTCCCTGGGTCTCGGCCACCGACCTCGATACCGGCGGCCTCAAACCACTGGTCATGCTCGTTCGGCACAAGCCCATGACCTGGTTCGCGCTCGCGGGTCACAGGATGGGCGCAGAGACCTGCCCGGGAGTCGATGAGCTCCGCTCCGTAGCCGAGGCAGCGGTCAGGTCCGCGTTGCAGAACGTCAACATCATTTCTGCCGAGGACAAGACCATCGGCGAGGTCCCGGGAATGCTTGTCTATGCCGAAGGCGACTTCATCGGAGCGAAGGCCGGCTGGTGCCAATGGGTAGGGGTCCGCAACGGCTACCTCTACCAGATGATGGCCTACGGCCTCCTGGAATCGCGGTCGAAGATGAGAGCCGCCGGCTCGGACCTGATGGCCGGGTTCCGACTCATCGACCCCGAACGCGTGGCCTATTCCTCGGCGTCGCCATTCGGCGCGGCCACCTCGGAGCTGTTCAAGTGCTCGCTGGATCTGACGGGAACACCCTGGACCTCGTGGCCCGACACGGACAAGGAGAACCCGGAATCGATCATGGCCGGCCTGGCCATGGCCGACGCCGGCTTCCTCGTCACACCGTTCTACTACGGTGACTCCCGGCCTTCTCTCGACGGGCTCACCGCGGCATTTCTCGATAGCGTGGGAGTGGACTACCCGTCCGATGCAGTGCACGACCTGAAGCGTATCACCATGCAGGGCGTGCCGTGCTGCTCGTTCTCCCACACGAGAACCATAGACGGCCACACCTACGACTACCGCATGCGTGTCGTCGCCGGTAAGCGGTGCGGCTACTTCGTCTGGGCCTGGGCGGAACAGGGCAAGAGCGACCTCGCCGGGCTCAGCGAACCCCTGTTCAAACGGGTCAGGCTGGGCCTGCTGGATGAGCCGTTCGACACTCAGTCGCTGCCGGAACGCCTCAAACAGAACCACGCCTCGCTGCAGAACAGCCTGGGCCTGGCCGAGTCCAACGCCAGGATGCACAGCCGCGCCTTGGACCACTACGCGGCCGCCATTGCACTTCGGCCGCATCATCCCAGCTACCTGGGCAACTACCTCAGCTCCCTCTCCAGCCTGGGAAGGTTCGAGGATGGCCGTAAGTTCATCGCCGCACTGGACCAGGAGTCCCGCGACCTGGCGGTTGTCCAGGCATGGGACGCTTATCTCCTCCATCGCCTCGGGAAAGACAAGGAGGCACTCGTCGCCTACGAGGCGCTGCTGGAAAAAGGGCACCGGGACCCCGAGGACCGCTCCGTGCATGCGCAGCTCCTGGCCGAGAAGGGCGACTGGACAGGCGTGGACCGCCTGTTCACCGCCTATGCGGCCACCGACGCATCGCTCGACCTCACCCTCAAGAAGGCCGAGCTCCTGCTGAACCACGGACAGGATGAGAAATCTCTCGAAATACTCAAGAATGTCCAGAAGAAGACCCCATTGCACCCGGAAGCCACGCTTCTCCTTATCGAGAACCACAACGCCATGGGTGACTTCCGCTCCGCCCTCGCCATGTGCGAGCTGATGCTGACAAACAAGTACGTTTCCGCCGATCTCTACGACAAACGCGCCCAGGCAGAGTACGGACTGAAGTGGTACGCCAAGGCAAAGGTGTCCCTCGAACACGCCGTGCGCCTCGCGCCGACGGATTCGCTCAAAGAGGACCTGAAGCACGTTTCGGGCATGCTCGGCGAGGGCACCAACAGCAACATCAAGGACGAAATCCCGCCCGTTCCCCTGCCCCCCGCCGTCGCCGCGCTGCGGCCCCCTCTCGGCACGAAGAGCATCGGCGACGGCCACGGCGCCTTCTTCCTCGATGATATTCGGGGTATCTCCTTCGTGCGCGGCAAGGAACTCAAGTCCACGACTTACCAGCGAATCCGCATGCTGACACGCGGGGGAGTCTCGTCGTTCAGCACGCTCGAAGCCGACTTCGACCCGCTGAGCGAAAAGGTTTTCGTCAACAAGCTCGTTGTCCTCGACCCCGAGGGCGCGATCGTCTGGCGCGGCAACCCGTCGGACTACTACGTGATAGACAAGCAACGCGGATCCATGGCAACCCATGACCAAACCCTGTTCATGCCCATCTCCACCCTGGCCGTCGGGCATACCGTCGAGCTGGTCTATACCGTCAAATCCCTCTCCGACGCCGACGAGTTCTACTTCGAGCGGGAATACCTGGCATCCATGACACCGTGCGCGCTGGTGTGCTGCTACTACGCCGGCAAGCCCGGGGAAATCAGGTACGAGTGCGCGAACGGCGCCTCCGTGGCCAAGGGCGCCGACGCCATAACCTGGTCGCACAAGGACTGCGATGCCTATCGGTTCGAAGCCTACGCGCCGCCGGTCGATATAACCCTGCGGCGTGTTGTAATGGGCGACTCGAAAGCCACATGGGAATCAGAGGCCACCAACTACCTGGCGTCCATATCCGACAAGCTCGTCCAAACCCCGGCGGTCACGGCCGTCGCCCGGAAGCTCGCGGCCGCTGCCGCCGACAAGGACGCGAAGATCAACGCGATCCTGCGGCACGTACAAAAGGCCTACACCTACAAACCCATCGAATTCGGCAGGCGGGCCCGCATTCCCAATGATGCGGCGACCACCGTTGCCAGAAAATACGGCGACTGCAAGGACCATGCCGTGCTGGTACGCGCGATGCTGGCCGCAGTGGGCATTCCCTCGCATCTCGCCCTCGTGAATACCGACCGCACCATCCACGTCGCCGTCCCGTCTCTCGACCAGTTCAATCACATGGTACTCATGATTCCCGGCAGGCAAGGCGGCGCGTTTGTGGATGCCACCTGCAAACACGGCAATACCGCGATGCCGGTTCCAGGCGGACTGGCAGACAAGAAAGCACTGGTTCTCGACGCCGCCAATATCAGGTTCGAATCCATTCCCCCGTATCCCGCGGACAGCAGCAAGGCCGTCAGCAAAACGACCTGCCGTGTGGAGAAGAACAAGGACCTGCACCTGCACACTACCGTTTCCATCGACGGCTACTACGGCGAATGGATGCGCGGGGCGCTGTCACGGGTTGACGGCCCCCGGCAATCGCAATGGCTGCAGTCGCAGCTATCCGCGAGCCAGCCGGACGGCGTGGTTCTGTCGTGCACCATGAGCAACGTCTACGACGCATCCAGGGCGCTCATCATCTCGGCCGACTACAGGATCCCCGACTGCGTATCGGACAAGGATGGATCATTCTCGTTCGCTCTTCCCCAGCTGTGGCCGGGGTACTACCTGACGGACGCCCCCATGCCCGACCGCAAGCTTCCTTTCCACCTGCCCTACCCGTTCACGCTCCGCAGCAACGTGGAAGTCGAGGTGCCCAGGGGATGCGTCTTCACAACGGCGGGCGTGACCAACAGCGGACGAACCGCCAGCGTCAAGTGGGCCGTCGCCAGCCCGCGCACCCGGACCAAGGCAGTGATTGCTTTTGCGGGCAGGCTCACGCCCGGCCTGTATCCACGGGATGAATACGAGAAACAGCGAAAGTGCACTGCCGCCGGGCTCAAGACGGCGCGCCGTCGTCTCACCTACCGCCCGCTACCGTAAGCTGCCCCGTTCCCGAGCGGCCTCACTCGAGGGTAACCGAATCCAGTATCCCCTTCAGCAGCTTAAGCTCCTCATCCGTCGAGTAGGACACTATGAACGCCAGCGCGTACCCTTTCATGATCGCCGTGTAGTACTTCTGGTGGACCACCATTTTCCCCATCCCCATGTCCACCTCCATCACGGCGAACTCGCGGCCGCCCAACGTCTCCTTTACCCCCTCCTCGCGGACCGTCACGTCCATCGGGCTGGACTCGATGAGCTTCTTCGCATGGAAGTAGTAGTCCTGCCCCGTCTTGATGCCCGGCATGTGCCGGATCCGCTCGGCCACCGCTATTATGTTCGGGTTGTAGGGCACCGGCGCGCCCATGGGATGCTTGAAGGCCGTGAGCAGATTCACTGTCTGCTTCTCACTTGCCTTGACGGCCGCTTTCAAGTTCTTGTCTTCCCCCGCCAGCATCTTGCCGCCCTGGTCCATGAGCTGTTGCCTGGCCTCCTGGCTCTGAACGTTCCAGTCATCCGGCACGGTCAGCGTCAGCCCGAAGTACTTGTTCCGATAGACCGAATCCTCGATGGTTCCGAAGTCGATCTCCTCCGACGCCTTCTTCGCACACCCGGTAGCAGCCACGGCAAACAACAGTACCCACAAATGCATCCGTTTCATCGTTTCTCCCTTTCTGCCCAGAGCATAGCCCGCCATCCCCTGTCACGGAAGGAAAAAAGGCGACCTCTCCCGTGGGAGCGCGTTGACTTCCGGCGCCGCCCGTGATACTCCGACAGGACCATGAACCCGCGCCGTAGACATTTCGCCGACGCTTCCCTTCCGGCCGTCGCATTCGCCCTTCTCGCCACAGCCATGCCCGCCGGTGCACAGGTAACCCGCATGCACCCGAAGAACCAGACCTATCGCAATGCAGAGACATCTATCAGGTTCCTGCGTGACCACGGGTACGCACGGAAGGCGGCGACTCTCTCGGCGAAGCTCCTTCGCGGCCAGATACGCTACGACCCGCGACAGAAAGAGAACGGTGATACGAACGAGGACAAGAACATCACTCTGAGCAGCCGGATGATGGGAGCAAATATGAGGCTGCCCACAAAGGTGTTCGACACTGATGGTAACTTGCGCGACACGATAAACCTCGCGCGCACCCTCTTTCACGAAGAGATACACGTCCGCCAGAGCAAGGACGAGATCATAACCAGTAATCTGAGCGGGAAGGCCGGCGGCCCCTTCCCCCACGAGATCGAAGCGTGGTCGAAGACCATCCTCGCCATGACCGACTGGCTGCAGACGGCACTCAGGGACTACAGCAAGGGGAAGAGCACCGACCCGGTCCAGATGCAGAAAGACATCGAGCGTCTGCGCACATACGTCGAAGCAGTCCGAATCTACCTTTCCTCATACAAGGATGAAGGCTACCAGGGCGATTCCAACGTACAGCGCTGGAGGGACCTCGCCCAGCTTCTGGACCGCATCAAGACCAAGGTGGACAAAGAGCACGACCGCATCCAGGGCCCGCTCGCAAGACGCCGGGCACGACAGATCCTGGGCTGGGACGAGGACAACAAGGACCATTCCATGCTGGAATCCACCGACATGGCCAACAAAATAGCCCGCCTCGAGGAGCTGCTGGAGCCGGCTCGCCGGAATCTCCTGAAGGCAAGGGGACGACTCGAAGACCTGGAGAGAACGGCCAGGAACGCCAGGCGCTTCATCCGCAGTGGCAACCAGGAACTGCGCATGCAGGGCGCAGGGATGCTGCCTGCGGACGCCGCACTCGAGGCCGCCAGGAGGAACCTGCAGGAGGAACAGGACAAAGTCTCACAACTCGAAGCCACCATCTGCTCCGCCAAGCGCATGCTCGGCAAACTGGTCGGCAAGACCGTGAACGCTCTTAAGGACTATCACACGAAGCGGCTGCAGTGGTACCAGAACGAGTACAACCTGGGAGGTGTTCTCGCCGATGACCTACCATCAGACCTGCGCATTAACGACAAAGGGCAGGTCGAAATGGGCGGCAATTCGGGCGCAGGCCCGATCGAGCGAGGCAACTACAGCCGGGATGCGGAGGCATTGGGCCGTTTCCTGACCAGGGCCGACAGCAAGACATCCGATGCGAGAACGCCACCCGCGGGCCTGCCCCCGCCCGGCAACGCCGATGGCGTGCCCGTAAGCGACGACGGGGCCGAGCTCGAGAAGTTCCGTTGACGGTGAGTCCGTCGCGCCGCGGCTATTCGATACTTGGCCGCACCACCTCGCCCCTGGCCTGCTTCTCCAGCTCGTGGTAGGCGCCAAAGAAGTTGCAGTTGCTGTCCAGCCATAGCACGAGCCGATGCAGGTCGTCCCTCGGCAACTCCACTTTCGGATGCCTGACCGTTACGGTCTTCGGCTTCGGCGCAGGCTCCAATTCCGGAATCACGGGCTCCGTCTTGCGCACGGGCGCGGGCGTCCGCGGTTCGCGCTTCCGGGGCTCCTTCGGCAGCTTGAGCATGCGGTCCAGCTCGCTCCCCAGCCCATCCGCGTCCTCGTCCCCATCCAGGATGTCCAGTGACGGCCGCTTCGGCTTGGGCTTCGCCTTCGGGACACGCGCCGCTGCCGCGGGACTCACCCCCTTGCTGGAAACCGGCTTCGAACGACGCTTCGGCGCCGTTGAACGCGTGATCGTGTGATCGCCCGACAGTATCTTCGCGAAGGCTGCCGCGCGGGCCCCGAACTTCCCCGGCGTCGTGCGCGAGCCACCGTGCAGCGGATGCCTGATCGCGCCGTTCCCGCCGTTGAAATAGAACCCGAACCGCGGCGCCAGTGCCGCGTACGAAGCCGTCCACGAACCACGGCCGCCCAGATCGCTGGCGAGGCTCGGCGCATGTTCGTTCCTGCTGTGACAGGCCACGCAGTTCCGGTCCAGCACCGGCTGAACGAGACGCGGGAACAACACCGGGTTCGCGCCGTCCACCTCGGGTTTGATTCTGGAAGGCTCACGCCGCAAAGCCAGCGGGATCTGCCTGGGTAGCGCGGGCGACCTGTGCCGAGGCTCGTGACACCCCTGGCATACCAGCCGCTGACCCGGCTGCAGGTACGTCAACGATCTCATCGACTGTACCGCCTTGCCGTCCCCGTCCAGCGCCTGGAAATAGAACGCCTTGCCGGCCGGCGCCTCGAAATGACAGCTCCCGTCAGCCTCGACCGGTACGGTTCCGAGTATGCCCCTGCAGAGCGACTGCGCCGCGGCGCTGACCCGCGGGTGGCCCGACGAAGCCGTCGCCTTGGGGAAAAGCTGGATGATGCGGATCGCCTCAATGGACGTGCCGTCCGGCCAAGGCTTCAGGCTGTCGTAAACGTTCATGCACGCAACAGTTCCAGAGGCAGGCACACTCCCAGGGGCGGCCGCCTTCGCGCCGGGCGGCCGGTGAGCGGCCGAAAGACAGGGGATCACCGCCGGACGCTCTCTCGGCCCCAGCGGCATAGGGCTCTGCGTCTGGAGACCCGTGTCCCGGTAGAGCAGCTCCCGGTTCCCGAAGGCGTCCAGGACGTAGATGCCGAACGTGGCGCCGTTGCGGCCGCCCGTGTTCTGCGGCCGGTGCGCGCACAGGTAGTACTTCTCGCTCAACGGCCAGGCCGTGGCATAGACCCACAGTCCCCTCGAACCCTCCGCCTCGGGGAACAGCGTGTCCGGCGTCACGCGCTTCAACTGGCTCATAATGCCGTCATCCTCAACGTTCGGATCGATCAGGACGAAGGATCCGTACGACTGCCCGTGATGCGGCGCCGCCGTCGATATGTAGCGGGTCGATCCCGGGATCGGTTTCACGTCCAGCTCCATCCAGGGCCGGTGGCTGCGGCCGTTCGGCGGCACCGGGAAATTCCCGTGGATCGCGCGCGCATCGCGCCCGTCCGGGGACGTCACCCACGGATGGTGCGCGATGTCCGAGTCGCGGTCCACGTAATCCCAGCGCGAGTAGACGATCATCCCGTCGTTGTTCACGCTCGGGTGCCACTCGTTGGTCTCGTGGTAGCTGAGCGGCGTGACGTCGCTGCCGTCGGGGTTCATCGAGTACAGCGTGTAGGTCGGCACCGGGCGCCCGTGACAACGACCAAACCCGCCGCGTCGTTCGGAAATAAAACAGATACGACCGTTCGGCAGGAAACACGGATCGAAATCATTCCACTTCCCGTCCGTCAACTGGACCAGCCCCGACCCGTCGACGTTCACCTTGAAGATGTGATAGCTGCTGTTCGTGGACCATCCGCTTCCTTCGCACTCCGCGTAGGCAAAAACAATCGTCTTGCCGTCATACGACAGGTCCGGCGACAGGAAGGAGCCACCCTCGAGCCTCCGGCCGGCAAGCCGCCCCTGCTCGACCGTCGATCCCGCCAGCACGTTCGTCGCCGTCGGGCCCGAGCCGTTCCGTGCAAACGGATTCGACAGCAGCAGGAGCTCTCCTCCGGACCTCGCATGGAACCCGAAATACTGGTCGCACATGTGGCTCTTCCTCGCGAAGTGACGCTTCACCGCCAGCATCTTGCCGAAATTCAGCAGCGGGTTCGCGAATACCACCCGCCGGCGAAGCTTGCACGCCTCGACATACAGCTCGTAGAGCGCGTCCTCGTCCTCGGAGTCGACGCTCGCAGCGCGCTTCCGGATGTCTGCGAGCGCCGGCCTGAGCGCCGCCAGGTCCACGGCTCCGTCGCTGCCGTTGAGATCGGCCATTAAGGTGCTCGTACGTCGGAGCACCACGTCCAGCGGCGTCTTGTCGCCGAGCAGGATCGTCGATGCCGGGTGGTAGGCCTGCGAATACACCTTCTGCCAGCGCCCGGAGCTCTGCGCCTCGGACGGCTTGCGGTCATCCAACGCAAACTCGCAACAGTCGTCCTTCCCGTTCCCGACCTTGACCAGCAACGCGTTCCTGCCCGCCTTCAGCGAAAGCGCCGGCGACCACTCCCCGAGGCTGAACTTCCGGCTGCCTTCCGCCTCCAGGATACACTTGCCGTTCAGGAATATCTTCAGGTCGTCTGTACAGCCCACCGACACCTTTACGCTTTGCGCCCTGGCCGACGTGATCTCACGGTACAGGTAGACCGTTCGCCACTGGTTCTCGTCGAACATGGCCAGGTCGCATCTCTCGCCGTCAACAAAATGGCTGCCGTCCAGCCACTGCAGCAGCTCGCCTCCCTTGCCTTCGTGCCGGGCCGACAGATCCACGCCCTCCTCGGGCGGGTATGCGGTGCCGTGACCCACCCCGTCCTCGTTCTCGAACGGCCCGATGTAGCGCCACTTGCCAACGGTAACGCCGCACGCCGCAAGTGCCTGGCCAAACCTCTTCGTCTGCCCGGCCTCGGCCCGGAACTGCGCAATTTCGTGCTCGAGCTGGGCGAACTGCGTTCTCAGCTCCATTTCCGCCGTCCATTCCTTCGGAACCGACGGCTTGCCGGACTTCGGCCGCGAACCGCTCGTGCGCGACGTCTTCACTGCCTCAGGCTTCTTCCGCTTCTTCGGCGTCGGAAGGATCTTGGGCAGCACACCCGTGTCCTCCTCGCCCTTCAGAAGGTCATCCAGCAGGTCGTCCTTCGCCCACAAGACAGAGGATGCCATGACAGCGGTCAGGATGACCGCACATGTGCGGATCCGGTTCGTCATCTACTCCTCACATAACCAGATTCAAGAGCCGTTGGCCCATTCTACAGCCGCTTTCCCGCGAAAGCCAGAGGTTGATATGGATTTCTCGCCACTCCTGTGCTATGCACTCCCCACACATTGAAATGCACGAAAACAAAGGAGATATGACATGAGAAGCCGATCAAACAGCCTTTCTCTTGTCTCGATCCCCGCCTGTATGGCCCTCCTGGCCACGATAACCGCCGCCAACGCCGGCGATTGGCCCCAGTATCTCGGCCCCACCATGAACGGAGTGTCCGCCGAGACCGGCCTCGCCCGGACCTGGCCCAAGGGCGGACCGAAAGTGCTATGGACCGTCTCACTCGGCGTCGGCTACGGCGCACCGGCCGTGAAGAACAATCTCGTCTATGTCCTCGACCGGGTTGACAACAAGAAGGACGTGCTCCGCTGCCTCGACCTGGCAGGGGGCCGGGAGCAGTGGACCTTCGAGTACGCCGCGCCGGGCAAGCTCTCCCATGACGGTTCGCGCACCACCCCCACCGTGGACGACAAGCACGTCTACGCGCTTGGACCGTTCGGTCACTTCCACTGTGTCAGCCTGGAAACCCGCCGGCCCGTCTGGAAGAAGGACCTGGCCGCGGATTTCAATGTCACGCTCCCCCGCTGGGGCTTCGCCCAGAACCCCGTTCTCTACAAGAACACCGTCATCACCGCCCCCCAGGGAAGCCTGGCCGGGCTCGTGGCCTTCGATCGAGTCTCAGGCAAGGTCGTGTGGAAAACGCCGTTCGTACCGCAGATGGCTCCCGGCGGCTGGCACGGCTCATACGTCACGCCCGTGGTGCTCAACGTCGGCGGCGTGGACCAGGTCGTCCTCATTCTCGCCCCCACCAGCAAGAAAGACCCCAACGGCAACCCGGACAAGCCCGGACTCATCATGGGCTACGACGCAGCCGGTGGGAGCCTCCTGTGGACACATGCCGGATGGAACTGCGCCATACCAATTCCCTGCGCTATGTCCCCGGCAGATGACCTCGTATTCGTGGCGGGCGGCTACAACGCCGGTGTCATCATGCTGAAGCTCGCCCGCAAGAACAACCTGTGGAGCGTCAGCGAAGTGTTCAAGACTACCGACTCCCGCAGCCAGCTCCATCCCCCCATCGCATACGAGGACCACCTCTACATAGAAAGCAACGACAAAGGGGTCGCCGACGGACTCATGTGCCTCACGCTCGACGGCAAGATCAAATGGCAGACGGGCAAGTCGGACAGGAAGCACCCGGACTTCAACTGGGGCGGCATGCTCCTCGCCGACGGAATGATCTACATCGTCGACGGCAAGAAAGGCGACCTGCGCCTCGTCGAACCGACGCCCGATGGCTACAAGGAGCTCGCGAAAGTGCAGAAAATCCTCGGCGGCAAGGAGATCTGGGCCCCGCCCGCCCTCTCAAACGGCAGGCTCCTCATCCGCGACCAATCGAAAATGCTCTGCCTCGACGTCCGCAAACGCTAACCTACCCAGGAACGCCCATGAGAACTGCTACAACACTCGGCCTCGCCGTCGCACTCACCTTCGCCGCCCTCAACGCCGGCACCGCCGCCAAGCGGAAGAAGAAGCCGCCGCCACCACCGCCGCTCACCAACAACCCCGTGGAGCACTACGGCATCGCCTGGACCGGCGAGGCCAAGTGGGACCGGCTGGTGGTCGTCACGAACTACCCCGGGGACTCCTGGGACGCACGCTTCAGCGCCGCGCAGGCCGATCTCGTCAAGAGAGGCGGCGGCGTGGTCTTCTTCCCCGCCGGCACCTACGACTTCAAGGACACCATCCGCCTCGAAAACCACGTCATCATCCGCGGCGCCGGACGGGGAACGGCCCGTAGACAACACTTCAAGCCGGCCACCAGGTTCAACTTCCCAAAATACAAGCCGAAATGCGAAGACAAGGGCACGCCAAACAACACCGCCTTCAAGGGCATCGAGCTGAAGGACCCCAACAGGACAACCCACTGCGGCGTGGTCGGCATCGACATCCGACACGGTCATATCCTGTTCGGGTGCGACATCTATCAGCGTCAGCAATTCATCGACGGCTTCAAGGACTACGGCCGCAACCACATCGTCTACGGCTGCCGCCTCACCCACGCCGCCATCCTCGATCCGAACATCCCCCAGGATTTCCAGCACGCATGGCAGCGCTGGACCCACCGCCACAACGCCGCCATCGAGATACGCGCCAACTGCAACGTGCTCGTCGCAAACAACCGCCTGCCGAGATCGGAGCTGGCCGGCATCACGCCCGGCAACCCCGGCCCCGACCGGTACGATTTCCATATGCCCGGCTACAAGATCAAGCAGGGCAACAAGGAGGTGGCACGCGACGACGTCTGGTTCCGCTACGACAACCGGCCCGGCATCTACGTCAACTACGGCAAGACCGAGGGCACGCCCGAAAGTCACCCCTACTGCTTCTCGAAAGGCATAGACATCCGCGAGAACTACGTCTACTGCTACGGCTGTCTGGCTATCGGTTTCTCGGGCGACGGCACCTACTGCGGCCATAACACCGTCCGGTACAGCCCGAACGCCTACCTTCCCATCTTCGACGGCAAGTCGTTCAGCCACTTCACCAATAACAACCGAGCCATCGAAATGCGCGGCTGGCGCTGGGTCGTCGCCTACAACAACTACGAAGTGCACAGCAACACCCAGCCGACCGGCCAGTTCGGGGGACACTACGGCGATGGCGAGGGAATCATGCACGAGGCCCACCACAACTGCACCATCAAGGACTCAAAGCTGATCTACAACTCGGGGAACCGGCGCCTCTACCTGTGGCGCGTGCCGATAGACGGGCTTGAGGTACGCGGGAACATCGTCCGGGAACGAATATGCATCCAGGGCCAGGTGCATCAGGCGAAGACTCTGCACCCCATCAAGAACGTGCACGTCATCGAGAACCACTGCGAAAACCTGATCCGCTTCCACGGAACCAACGCCGGCGGCAACATCATCCGCGGCAACCGCTGCACCGCCCCCACCCCGGGCAACATCGAACTCACCATGGAAGGCGTGACCGTCGAAGACAACATCAACTACAACGTCACCGACCGCCTCACCTACCGCTAACCCGCTGCTCCCGGATCGTTCCGCTCCGCCAGCTCGTGCAGCTTGGACATTAACCGTTCCACGTGATGGTCCCAGGTATACCGCGCCATCACCGTTTCCCTGGCCTTGCTGCCCAGGCGTTGCCGCAGCCCGGCATCGTCCACCAGCTCAACGAGCGCATGGGCCAGTCTCTTCGCACTTCCGGGCTCGACAAGCCGGCCGTTCTCGCCATCGGCCAACACCTGCCCAATCTGGCCCACGCCACTCGCGACTACCGCCTTCGCCATGGCCATGTACTCGAACAGCTTCGTCGGGGAACCGTGGAACACCGTGCCCTCGGGACCCGGGCCCTGCGGGCAAACCAGTATGTCGCATGCCGCCAGGCAGGCGGGCACTTCGCCGTGAGGCACCATCCCGGTGAGCGTCACGGCATCCTTCAACCCACGTTGCTTGATCCGGCTCTGTATCTCCGGTACGGCAGGCCCTCCACCGACGAGGAGCAGGTGCAGGTCCGCTCTTTCCTCGTGGATGCGCGCGAAGGCATCCACGAGCGTGGCCACACCATGCCGCCGCCGAAACGTGCCCGTGTGCCCGATAACGATCAGGGACTCCAGGCCATACTTCTCCCGGACGCCCTCGCCGCCGACGCCCGGCTCGAACACATCCGCGTCAACACCGTTCGGATTCACCAGTATGCGGTCCGAAGAAATCCCCCGCGCAACCAGCTCGTCGCGTAGCTGGTCCGACACCACCGTCACCAGCTGGGCCGCACCGAGAACCAGTCCGGCCACCTTCGACGTGAACCACGGAAACCACAGACGCCGCCCCCAGTGCTTCGCTTCCCAGGTGATGGACCCGTTGTACTCGAGAACAAACGGAACGCCCAGGCTTCGGGCAACGAGCGCGGCCGCGAAGTGGTTCCGGCTGTGCCGATGATAGACGAACGCCGGGCTCACGCCGGCCGGGAAAGACAAGGACGCAGCCTCAACCCGCTCGTTGTACTCGGCCTCCATGACCTCGGGCAGATGCGATGCCTGCCTGCGCGGTTCTACAGTGATCGCCATGTCCACGTGCCGCTCCAGGGCAGTGCCCGGACAGAGCGCCGTCGTCTTGACCCCCTTCCGGCCAAGCCCCGCGAGCACCCCGGCCGTATGCGTCATGACGCCGCCGGACGCTTCCGCGCCACGCCAAGTCTCTGTCCAGATATAGAGCACCTCCAACTGATCATCCCCGCGGAGCCTTGCCCAGTCCGGCCGGCCTCCCGCCCCGCGCAACCGGCCCAGACCGCGTCCGGCCCTGAACATGACGAGCGGCGCCAACACCATCTCGTGAAGCAGCGCCGGGATCGCACAGATCGCGCCGGGCCCGCCTTCGCGGAACCCCGACTTAAGGGCGGATATGACTGCCGTGGCCCGTTCCCGCCCGTCCCGCGCCCTGCACGGCAGGCCCGTGTAGAGCCGGTCCAGCTTTTCGATCATCGCCCCGATTTCGAAACCTTCGGACCCAGATGCCTCTTTCCGACTGATCGTGTAATGAATCACCTCGTAGCTGTCACTTAAACCTATCCCCAGACTCAAACCCTCCGTCTTCGTGCCATCGGACACCGCGACCAGCCTGTCCGTGATCCGAGCCGTGAGCCTCTCTACCCAGATGAAGATCTTCGCCATGGCCCGCGACGGCGCTGCGCCGAATCCCCAGCCATGCACGGTATGAACTACCCGCGGCACGCCGGCAAGCTTCGCCGCCCAGCGTCCGAGTATCCCTGCCTTTGACAAGTGCGTGTGAACCACGTCCGGGCGCTCGCGACGAAACAGCCGCCATAGCTGAATTAGCGCGACGAGATCGCTCCACGGACCGATCGGCCGGACAAGAGCCGGGATAACGTGGACACGCAGTCCTTCGATGCCGCGTGCCTCGTCCAACAGCACCCCCCGGTAGCTTGTTGCCAGGCCCGCCACGTGCCGCTCGCGCGGCAACCGCCGGGCAATCTCCAACACATGCTTCTGCGCCCCGCCCAGCTCCAAATCCGTTATCACGAGCATGATCTTCATCGCTTGAACTCCCCCGGTGGCGTCATCCGGCAGCCCCACCATGTACGTCTCGGGGCCGCCGGTATTGAGGCTTGCTATGAGATGCAGTAGGTTGGACCTCATCAGCCGGGAGCCGGATCGTCCAGAAAATAGCGGGAAAGCTTCCCGTCCCCGTCTCAACACCCCTGTAGAAGTACGTGGCCCCGTCCGCATTCGAGTCGGTCAGCGCCCCATCCGCCGGCCATCCCGTCCCCGCTGCAGTCCTACGACAATACCATGGCACTGGCTCCAACCCCATCGGCCACCGGGTTTCCGTGTGTGAACTGGTATAGTGCCGCAGTGAAGCGCGTCCGTCAACCTCATGCGCACTATCGAACACCACCACCCGAGCGCGTCCGCCCCCTTCCACAAAGCCCGCATCAGAGAGGATATTGGCATCAATATGGAACGGAAACATGCGCGTACTACGGAAAAAGTTTCAGCCGGCCATCAACCGTGCGCGTGAGCGAACAGCTGGCACGAACCCGCCCCATTTCCTCTATTGGCATTGCTCCCGTGTCCGTCCGTGTAGGAGTTTCCACAACACCCACATTCAGGGTAACCCCTAACAAATCATGCGGACCGAGTCTCGCGCCATCTGACTATGCCGATTCCTCCATTGACCTGCGATACATATCCTGCTATGCGATGCACCAAATGTCGAACATCCGGCTTCGAGTCACACAATGAGTGACCACCTTCAACGGCTACTCCGTCGCCTAACTTGCACCAAGAGTTCGTGGATCACGGCATCAACAAATATGGCGGCAAGTATTATGATCCATATTGCGGTCTGCGCTCTGCCGGCACAGGCTGCTGTTGAAGCCCGGGTCGGAAAACTCGAAGCACCGGAAGACAAACCGCTTTTCGAGCCACGGCTGGTTGCCGGGAAAACGGGTATTCTCGTCGTGGTCCGCGAAGCGCCTGTCAAGACCGCCTCGTCCTTCCTGCCCCAGACTTACGAAGCCCCCGTCCACATAGGTCTCCTGGACCTTGCCACGCTTCGCCCGGTGTGGCAAAAGTGCGACGTCAAGCTGAAGCAGGTTCCCCGAGACAACGTACGATGGTCCGTCACGGCTTCCCGTGCCGGCGACTCGGTCGACGTCATCTTCTGTCAGCTGTGGTCCGTGGGAACATTGCCCGCGTACATGCAAATCGGCAGGAAAGGACAGAATTCGCCCTACACCGCGCAGCGCTATACCCCTCGAGTTGGCGTTGGGCAGGAGCTTTCCTCCGGTCAATTCCAGTCGTTCTCCGCTGCACCATCACCATCGGGGATTCTCGCGACTGCCGGTGACAATCGTGGTCGGCTCTGGATCACACGCACGACCAAAGCCGATGAGTGGACCAAATGGCGAGTTCTGGGTGTCGGCAGCTATCCGCAGCTGGTCAATCATGATGGTGTGAGCGCGGCCCTTTTCTCGCTGAACCAAGAACATATCGTTCTTGCCAACATCATGAACGCACGGCTGCAGAACGCGGGCAGCAGAAGCGTGGCCCCGGCCTCGGTCCCCTTCTGCGTCACAGCGTCCAGAAAAGACGGCGCGTGCTTGGTCCACCTGGCGGGTGCAATACCACATATCGTCGTTAGCGCCCCGGGTCTTGAGAAATGGTCGGACAACCATATCATCAAACTCGAAACGAACATTGACCGACCGGCGCACATCGCCGCCACACTCAGCTCCGGCCGCGTGGTCTTTGTTATCGGGACCGAAGCCGGTGAACTCTACGCCGGTCGAATACCGGCCAAGAAGATAGCGGAAATCCCTCGACTGCATGGCGCAACGTCGGCATCGGCAGGAGGTGCAGTCCAGCATATCGACTACGGTTCGGTTCTCGGCGAGGATTCGCCCGCCGCGCTTCAGGCCAGGAACAAGGCAATCATTTCCCTGCTTACGACAAAGGATGCCTCGGCGGTTCCGCTCCTGCTCAAGCACCTGGACAAGAAACATGACCTGGTCTTAAGACAGAACGCAATCAGGGCACTCGGCGCAATCGGTGACGCGCGCGCACTGCCGGAACTCTTCAGACTGCTCGATGCACCGCTTGGCGGGAATATTGCCGACGAAGGCGAGAACGAGGCCATACTCCGCCGATACACTGTCCTGGCGCTTCAGGATATCGGCCATGCTTCCGCCATACCCATCCTCAGAAAGATCGCTGAGTCTCCCAAGGAATATCAAAGCGTACGAGACCTGGCCAAGAATGCCGTCGAGGAATTGCAGGCGCGCAAGTAGCCCCCAGCTTCATTCGGCAAGTAGGAACACGGCCACCCCGATCGCCATCTGGCCCAGCGCAAACAGCCTGAGCCACTTGGCCGGCAGATTCCCCAGAGTATGAAAAGGGAACCGACAACCTTCGCCCACATTGTTTCGCCCTTCCGCGTCCGGCCGCGCTTCCCCTACTTTGCGTGGATTATCCAGACAACGAGTAGACCCACAACCACGATAATACCCAGCAGAACAACACCTATCGCCATGGCTTCTCTTTCCCCAAGTCGGCCTCCTGAACCGGCCTCGCGGCAACGACCATACCAACCCGCCCCACCCCACGCAACCCCCAACACTCGCCGCAGACCCCTCCCCGTAGCGCGGTCTTCCAAGGCCGCGCATCCCCACTCCCACCGTAGCGCGGTCTTCCAAGGCCGCGCAGTCTCACCGAGCACAGAACGGCGCTGGAACGCCGTTCTACAACAACTCCCACCCCATCTGGCCAGGGCGCGTCGAGATCGGCATTCGGCGAGAGGCCCTCGCGTGCCGGGCCATAGCCGCAAGGTGAAGGCTGGAGACAACGCGAGGTGTCCATTCGCATGAGACGTTGATAAGCAGATCAGGCTAGTTCCCGGCTCTGAATCCCCGGCAAATGTCCGCGTACTCGCGGTGTCGCCCGGCAAACCTCTTCAGCGCCTTCTTCGCGGCCTCAATGGACTCGTCATCCACCTCGACCGCCGCACGCCGCAACGCGCCGACCAGATCCTTGAGATCCGCGCGGTACCCCTTCAGACCCGCCTCGTCCCGCCCCTCCAGTACCCCGATGATCTCCTTGCACGTCATCGCGATCTCCGGATCGGGGTCGTCACGCCGGGCCCTCAACGCCGGCAGTGCCGGCGCGCCGATCGACTCCAGCCGCTTCCGGGCAGCCTTCCTCTCGTCCCAGGTGCGCGCGCCCAGCTTGCCGACCAGCGCCGCCATGTCCTTCTCGCTCTCCGCGTACCCGATCAGGGCAATCCGAAAACCAACGTCGTTTATCCTGTCCGACCCGGTGTGACCACTCCGGCACGCCACTCGCATGCCCTTCTCCTGGTTCGGCTGGCTGCCGCCCCTGGTGACCTTGTATTTCCCGCTTCTCGGCCCGGCCGGGTCCAGGTTCCCGGACCTGCTGCCCGCGTACCAGTCCCAGCACCACTCGTGCACGCCGGCGGTCATCAGGTGCAGACCGTAGCCGTTCGGCGGAGTGGTCTCGACATGCCGTCCGGCCCGCATGACCTTCACCGCCGCGGGTATCTCGTCGCCCCACTCGTATCGCTTCCCTTCCAGCCCGCCTCGCGCCGCGCGTTCCCACTCCGCTTCCGTCGGCAGGCAGTAGACACGCTTCTCCTTGAGCGAGAGCCAGAAACAGAATCGCATCGCCTCGCTCCACGTCACGTTCCTGATAGGATCCCCGCCTCTCTGCCAGCTCTCCCGCTTCATCTTCCGAAAGCGGTCGAACTGGTCCGCCGTTACACAGTACGCGGAAACATAGTAGCCGCGGGACAGGGTTACCTTGGATGCAGGGCGATGCCATTGCTCCATGTCAGCCGCATCGGTGCCCATGGTGAAAGTGCCCTTGGGAACGGAACGAAGCACCATGCCGAGCGAATTGGTCAGCGCCATCCCCGGCTCGGCCCCGGCCGCGCCGAGGCAGGTGAATAGAACAAGGATCGCCGGCGCAACACTGCGCTGCGGGCCGCGGAACGGTATGCGTGGACTGCCGTGCACCTGGTACGCCCCCCCCCAATGGAGTGTTTCTACTCCATCATGAGACGCTTGTCACGCCGCGTTTGTTCCCATCCCGCTCCCCCCTACATCGGCATTCCGAGGAGGTTTACGTTCTCGATCTTGAACGGCGCCGTGAATTTCTGCTGGTTGTCGTAGACCTCAACCACGATTCGGCCCCCCGTCGGGAAAGCCCCGCCGTCCTTCATCGTGAACGATGGTGTATACGTGTTGCCGCTCGACATGCTGCCCGCCCTCTCGCACTCGAGCCTCGTCCCGTCGGCTCCGTAGAACTCGATCTCCTTGACGGTCGTCGAGGGAACGCCGAGCTTGAGCGCCAGTGTCGGCTTCTTCGTCCATTTCCCGACCTCCAGCGACTTGATCGTGGCACCAAGCTCCGCTCCCGTTGAGCCCGCAGTGAAGTCCTTGATCCCCAGGTCAGTCTTCTTCGTGCCGGTGGCGGAGATGTACTCGATCGTGCCCGACAGCTCCTTCAGCCCTTTCACGTTTTCCTCCGGCACCTCGAGCTTGAAGTTGACAATCGCCGAAGCCTTGTCCTTCGAGAGTTTCGGAAAGTGCGCCTTCCGGTCCCAGTCCCGTTCCGGCCGCAGGTCCTGGCCCGTGTCCGCGATGGCCGTCAGTATCCTCGCCTCGCTTATGCTGATAGCGGAACCGGGCAGTTCGGCGATCAGGGAAACCTTGTACGACGGCTGGTGCTCGTTCAACGGCTGGATGCCCTTCTTCATATCCGCCGAACGCACAAGCTGAACGCCGGCCACGCTCACCTTCTTCAGCGCGCCGCCCTGGCTCGCCTGGGCCACCGGGATCGGCGCCGCCGCTCCGTACTTCTTGAGTATCGCCTTGTACGCGGTCTTCGCCGCCGCGACTTCCGTCGCGTAATCGAAACGCGCTTTGAGCGGCGCGCCCAGCACGGCCTGCACCGGCCCGTCCTCACCAAACACCAGCTTGTTCATGGCATTGTCGCCCGCCGGGCCTTCCTTCATCGGGTCCCGGCCGGCCTTGACCTGCTCGCGCAGCCACGCCTCGTCCAGCATCATCTTGTCCATCACCGCGAGCACTTTCGCCCCGTCAAATGTCACTCGCAGGGCCCCGTTCGGGAGCTGGTTGATGTTGGACTTCGACTTCACTGTACCGGGCGCCAGCACGAGTACATCGGTCTTCATGGTGGCGAGGATTCCCGCCATCATCGGCTTCGCCTGCTGGTAGCCCATCTTTGCGGCCTTCACGCCCGCCACAATCTGCTCCTCGGTCATGTTGGCGGGAGCCGTGGCCGACTTCTTCTCCTCCTCCTTGCCGAACTTCACGGTAAGCGTCGCATCGCCTCCCGGCGCCTTGACAAGCGTCACCTTCGTATCGCCCAGGTTGTGGAACTTGATTTTCGAGATGTCCTTGAAGTAGGCCGTCCCCTTGAAGTCGATCCGGCCGTCGTCCAGCGTGGTCGCGCTGACGTTGCTCCAGGCCTCGATGCCCTCCGACTTCTCCAGCAGCTTGACGACCGCGTCCTTCGTCTTGTCCTCGGGAGTCTTCTTCGCCGCGCCCATGTCGAAGCCCATCCCGCCCTGGAACTTCGCCGTCAGCACGGCCTTTCCCGATCCGTCCGGGTTCACGACATACACCGTCTGCGTCTCGTAACACCCGCTCACCACAACCGCCACGGCCAGAACCGCGAACAACGCCAACACTCTCTTCATCGATCCCTCCTTGCTGTTGATGAATCAGTGCCGCCTATCCTGCACAATCCCCGCTCCCATGGCCATTACAGAATCACAAGCATTCTGTAACTCCTGCTCGTCCCACCCGTCCCACTCGTCCGTTCTGTCCGTTGTGTCCGTTTCGTGTGCCGGCGTCACTCTTCCTCCTTGCCCCACGGTTACAACCCTGTTACACACAGCTGAGCCGGTCTTCAGTATCCTCCGGGCAAAGGAGATGCCATGAAACCACAACACTTCTGGCCCGCATTCCTCCTCGCAGCCGTGTCTCCGGTCATCGCGCAGCAGTCCGAGAAACACCCGGTCAAGCTGTCCTTCTCCGTGGGCAAGATTTCGGAATGTTCGATCGTGCACGCCAAGCCCAGCGTAGAATGTGACAGGCCCGTCGTCCTGACGTATATCTCCACGATCAGACCTTCCGCAACCGCCCGGACCGCATCATCTCCCACCGCCTTCCTCGCTCGCCTCTACAGATCTCATTCCCTCGTCACACGCGAGTTCGTCACGCCCGCCGAGGTCAACCAGAAGAAGGAACAACCCGAAATACAGGCGCTCGGCCCCCATAGCTACGCTCTCCTGCTGCCGCCCGGAAAATCGTCCGCGGACCTCGGCGAGCTCCATTTCCCCGTGACGGCCGGTGACAGCCAAACCGTACAGGTACAGCTCAGGTACGCCCTGCCGTCCCGGGAGCTGCTGGCGGCACGCACCGTGATCTACGCCGACCGCATGCGCAGGGCCGACAGCTACGCCGACATCGAGAAAGCCTGGAAGGCAGGACATACCACCCGCTTCTACATCGACCCCGCGCGTTCGACGGTCCAGTTCGAATGGAAATCTCTCCAACAGCCGCTGACGGTGAAGATCGTCAAGCGCCCCGTCCCATTCGAGGAGATCAGCAAGAGAGAAGGCCGGGAACCGGTCTGGCACTTCGAGGGAGCCTGGGTCTTTCCCGGCAAGCACGGATCCTCTACGCTCGTGCGCGGAGACGAGCGTGAGAACTGGCCGAACGCCGGGCCCGCGTTTTTCGCGGCCGCCGATCCCACCAGTAAGCGCGCCGGCATCTCTCTCGATGTCGACATGGCCGAATTCCAGCGCACCTTCCCCAAGGTAGAAGTCCAGCCCGGCCGCGGCAACCCGCATGTCCGGTTCGACAAGCCCATGGCCTGGACCGACCTACTCGAATTCTCGAAGCTCTTTGACGGAACTCGATTCGCTCTCGGGTCCCGCTGGAGTAACGCCGGGGCCGCGATCATTTCGAACCCCGCCAAGGAAGCGGTCGATCCAGCAACCGTCCGGAAGAAGATCGCCGGCCTCGGCCTGCGTGATGATTCCCTCAAGCACGACGAACGCCCCAGGGCATGGCTCCTAGCTCGACGCCATGCGAAAAGGGGTGGCGCGTAACGCGAAAGAGCCAGATTTCGCAATTGATGGCTCTGGATGGAGGCGATGCGGCCGTGCGGCGTCGCGTGGCTAACGTTCAGAACGGATTTGGGCCAAA
>Ga0272442_10002030_pt1 | contig 29824 bp, 20 predicted proteins | sample SSMForm2O_FD_200262 | JGI IMG/M metagenome (GOLD analysis project Ga0272442, IMG submission 200262) | Marine sediment archaeal communities from Little Sippewissett salt marsh, Falmouth, MA, United States - SSM-Form-2O | ecosystem: Environmental > Aquatic > Marine > Wetlands > Sediment ...
GGTTTTGATCACCTATCTGTTTTCGGCAAAGAGGCTCTCTCCTGATTACCTAACCACACTTCGTGGGACAGTTACGTCTTCGTGGCAGCCACAAAGGCAGCAGTACCATCCCGCTTATTGACAGGACCCAAAGGACGCGTATAGTACACTTCCAGACTGATACTCCAATGAAGGAGCAACGCGACGCATGAGCAGTGCCTATACGGAGAGTTTGAATAAGCTAATCGAGGAGTTCGGCAGGCTTCCGGGGATCGGACCCAAGACAGCCGAGCGTCTTGCCTTCTACGTCCTCAAGGCAGATGCCCCCGAGGCGATGAAACTGGCTGACGCCATTCGTGACGTGAAAACCAAGATCGTACGTTGCCAGCGCTGCTGGAACCTCTCCGAGAACGAGATCTGCCAGATTTGTGCCGACCCCCAGCGTGATCCCAGTCTGATCTGCGTGGTGGAACAACCCAAGGATGTTATCAGCCTGGAAAAGACCGGCACATGCCGGTGGCTTTACCACGTGCTCGGCGGTCACATCGCTCCACTGGACGGCGTCGAAGCGAGCGATCTGACGATCGACAAACTGGTCGAACGGGTCCGCAGCGGCCAGGTCAAGGAGGTGATCATGGCCACCAACCCCAACCTGGAGGGAGACGGCACTTCTCTCTACATCAGTTCCCTGCTGAGGCCTTTGGGGGTGCGCATCACACGGCTGGCCCGCGGACTGCCCACCGGTTCGACGATCGAATACGCCAGCGGCAAGATTCTTACCGACGCCATCCTCGGCCGACAGGAGTTAGAGTAGACGGCCCAGAAACGGAGCAAGAATCCCTGAAGGTCGGCGCAGCCGTTGACGAAATGAGCCAGGTGGCTATCATGGGCTCACCGTAAGACATAGCAACGTTGTTCGGAGCGCGAAAAGGTGCCCAAATGAAGCTGGAGATGACAGGACAGATGCGGATGGAGCAGCGCATGAAGCTCGCGCCGCACATGATCCAGTCGATGGAGATTCTTCAGCTTCCGATTCTGGCGTTGCAGGAGCGCATCGAACAGGAGTTGAACGACAATCCCGTGCTCGAATTGGAAGAACCGGCCGGCGCCGATGAGACTGAGCCCCCAGAAGAATCCTCTCAGGACGACGACCTTGGCGAACGCGACCTGGTCGTCGATACGGACAACAACAAGGCCGACGACTTCGAGCGTCTCGATAGCATGGAGGATGACTTCAAGGAGTGTATCAACCAGTCGGGCCCGTACCGCCGCACGCGCAACACCGAAGAGAGAGACCGGAAGCTCGAAGCCATCAAGAACACGGCCGCGCCCCCTCAGTCGTTGCACGAGTACCTGGACGATCAATGGCGGCTGGTGGACGCCGACGAACTGGTGAAAAAAGCCGGTCACGCCATTATCAACTACGTCAACGACCGGGGATATCTGACCGTTCGCCTCGAACAGCTCTACAACAAGGACCGGGACGACTTCGAGGTCGATCACCTCAAGGAAGCCCTGCGCCTCGTCCAACAACTGGACCCCACTGGCGTGGGTGCTCAGGACCTTCGTGAGTGTCTCCTGATCCAGATTGCCCAGAGCGGAAACGACATGGGCTTCGAGTATCGACTGGTGGCCGACCACATGGACGCTTTGCTTGAGAACCGCCTGCCCGACATCGCCAAGAAGATGGGCTGCCCGATCGAGCGGGTCAAGCTGGCCATCGAACATCTGAGCAAGCTCGACACGTCCCCCGGCCTCCAGGTGGGACGCAACGACAATATTCCTATCACCCCGGACGTGATCGTCGATTCTCCCAACGGCTCCGATGATTTCTCCGTTCGTTTGGCCGAATCCGATCTGCCCAGCCTGAGGTTGAGTGGCTACTACACGCGGATGGCCAAGGACACGCAGATCAACGGCAGCGCCCGCAAGTTTCTCCAGAACAACATCCGATCGGCCAACTGGATCATTGAAGCAATCGAGCAGCGAAAGAACACACTCCTGCGTGTCTCTCAATCTATCGTCAGACACCAGAAGGAGTTCTTCGAAAAGGGCCCACTCTATCTCCGCCCGCTGCCCATGTCGAAGGTGGCCGACGAGGTAGGCGTGCATCTGGCCACGGTGTCGCGCGCCGTCTCGGCCAAATACCTGCAGTGTGCCTGGGGTGTCTTGCCCCTGCGCAAGTTCTTCAGCGGTGGTATGGAAGACGTCAATGGCGAGGCGCATAGTTGGGAGGCGATTCGCGTCAAGCTGCAGCAGATCATCGACGAAGAGGACAAGGCCAAGCCGCTCAGCGACGATCAGATTCGTGAGAAACTGGCGGAGATCGGGGTCCCGAATCTCGCCCGGCGAACGGTCGCCAAATACCGAAAGCTCATGAACATCCCTACGGCCCGTTTCCGCAAGCGATATTGAGCCGGCGCCGCCCGACCGACCGAATGGTACGGACGCTTCTTGGCGCTTGACGGCCCCAGAGAGGTCTGTTAGTCTGCTCGCACTGCGTTGGGGCCCTGGGCCTCCCTGGCCGTATTCGATGATGCGGGGCTGGCCGAAGGCTGCCGCAACCGGGGCGGACGCATGATGATGGATTTGCAGCTGGAGAGTGTGTTGCGCCTATGAAGGATTTCTCTCGTTTATTTGAATACATCTGGCCGCAGTGGCCGCGCGTCATTGCCGTCGTGATCACCGCCATGATCATCGCCTTGCTGATCTCCGTCAGCTTCATGGCGATCATTCCCCTGCTCAACGTTATGATGGAAAGTGAAGGCCTCCATGGCTGGGTTGATCGCAAGATGTGTGAAACCGCCTACGGCCTGCAACTCCGCGTCCCCACGCCTGAAGAGTTGACCGAAGTATCGGGACGACCATCGTTGCGGAATCATCTTCGGATAGAAAGGGTCACAGAGAACAGTCTGGCGGAGAAAGCGGGCGTTCGAGTCGGGGACTACGTCAACGATATCAATGACACGGGTGTTGATCTCGCCGGGTCAGAGCATTCATACATCCAGTTGCTCCAGAAGCTCGCAGAGACGAAGCAGGAGACCATCCGCATTACCATCACGCGCGTAACCGACGCGGACGCCGAGCGCATACCGGCCGAACTCAACACACCGCACAACCTCGCGTATATTGACAGTTTGCAGTGGTCTGCGCACAGATGGATCAGATGGCGAGGGAAAATCCTGGTATTCGGTATGGCCCGCACGGCCGTGAGCTACCTGCCCCGCGGACAGACGGACCAGAATAAGATGCAGGCTGTCGTTGCCATCATGGTCGTCATGCTCATCATTACCATCATTCGCTGTATCGCGAAGTTCTACCAGGGCTACATGGGCCAGAAGATCGTGCAGACGGCCATCTGTGAAATGCGACAAGATGTCTTTGCGCATCTGACGCGCATGCCTGTTGGGTTCTTCGCCAAGGAACGTCCCAGCGACACCATTAGCCGCATCATGCGCGATACCGCCGTTATGACCGCTGCGGTCAAGGTCATGCTTGGCAAGGCCCTGCGGGAACCGATGAACGCGATGTTCATGCTCGCGGCCGCTATGCTTCTGAATTGGCAACTCGCGTTGATCTTCCTGTGCGGCGCCCCGTTCGTGGTCGTTGCGCTCGGAACGTTCGGCCGGAGAATGAAGAAGGCCACGCGACGTTCTTTGGAGGCCGGCGCACAGATGCTGGCCAAGCTTCAGGAGTCTGTAGCCGGCTTGCGCGTTGTCAAGGTCTACAACCGGGAGGATTTCGAGCAGGAACAGTTTCAGGCCATCAACAATCGACTCCTGAAGCAGCAGCTCCGGATGTCCAAGGTCGAGGCGGCCACGCATCCCGTGCTTGAAGTGCTGGGTATGTTTGCCGGGGCGGCCGCAATCATCGTGGGCATGGCGTGGGTCACGCGAGAGAGTCTGGAGGGGCCGGAGTTCATCACGCTGCTGGTCTTGCTCGGAGGAGCGGCCGAAGCCGTGCGCAAAACGAGCGACATCTGGAACAAGATCCAGCAGGCCAACGCAGCCGCCGAGAGAGTCTTCTCCGTGATGGATTCGCCGATCGAGGTGGAGAAACCGGCCGCCGCGTCTCTGCCGCCGGCCAAGGGCAGCGTGGCATTCCGCAATGTCGTGTTCACCTACCCCGGGGTCGAGCAGGCGACACTGCAAGGGGTGACCCTCACGGTCACCGCCGGTCATAACGTCGCCATCGTCGGGGCCAACGGATCGGGCAAGACCACACTGGCCAATCTCCTGCCTCGCTTCTACGATCCCGACTCCGGGCAGATTCTCATTGACGGTCACGACATCGCCGAGGTCACGCTGCAAAGCCTGCGTGCCCAGATTGGCATGGTGACGCAGCAGACGATCACCTTCAACGACACCATCGCCGCCAACATCGCGTACGGCCGCGCCGGCGCGACACAAGAGGAGATCGTCGCGGCCGCCGAGCGTGCCTTCGCCCATGAGTTTGTCAGCCAGCTTCCCGAGGGCTACGACACGGTGATTGGCGAACACGGCGTTGGTCTCAGTGGCGGCCAACTCCAGAGAATCGTCATCGCCCGGGCGATCCTGAAGGATCCGGCGATCCTGATCTTCGACGAGGCGACCAGCCAGGTCGACGCCGATAGCGAAGCCAAGATCCACAAGGCAATTGAGAAAGTCATGCAGGATCGAACGACCTTTATCATCGCCCATCGTTTCAGCACCGTCGTCGCGGCCGACGTGATTGTCGTCATGGACGGTGGGCAAATCCTCGCCCAGGGCCAGCACGAGGAACTCATGCAGACCTGCCCCATCTATCAGGGGCTCTATGAGACACAGTTGGTGAAGGCATAAGTCAAGGCGCGACAGTCGGGCCCACAAAACGAATCGACACGTTATTGGCGGTATTCGAACCGATGGCAATGTCACGGCTGGAACGAGAGAAGAAAGCGCATGGCCTCTTCACAAGATTCGAAGGCAACCCTATTCTGTCGGGCGGGGACTGGCCTTATCCTGCCAACGCCGTCTTCAATCCGGCCGCGGCCAAGCTAAACAACGAAACGTTGCTGCTGGTGCGCGTCGAGGACATGCGGGGCTTTTCGCACCTGACGGTGGCACGCAGCGCCAACGGCTTCACCGATTGGCAGATTGATCCCGAACCGACCCTCACGGCCGATCCGCTCTCGCGTGAGGAACGCTGGGGGCTGGAAGACCCGCGCATCGTCTGGCTGGAGGAGCAGAAGCAGTACGCCGTCACATATGTGTCTTTCAGCGAGGGCGGCCCCATCGTTTCGCTGGCGATCACCAAGAATTTCCGCACGTTTGCCCGCCTCGGCGGCCTCTTGCCTCCGGAGGATAAAGATGCCTGCTTGTTCCCCCGTCGATTCGACGGGCGCTTCGCGCTGATCCACCGCCCCATCGTTCGAGGCGAAGCCCATATCTGGTTGAGCTTCTCACCCGACCTGAAGCACTGGGGCGACCACCAACTGCTGATCCCGACGCGGCCGGCCTACTGGGACGGCCACCGTGTCGGTCTGGCCTGTCAGCCCATCGAGACACCGGAAGGTTGGCTGATTTTCTACCACGGCGTCCGCGCCACCACAGCCGGCCAGATCTACCGCACGGGCCTGGCGCTGCTGGACCTGCATCAGCCCTGGAGATTGCTGCGCCGCAGCGACGAGTGGATACTGGGCCCGGAGACCTACTACGAGCGAGTCGGCGACGTCGGTGGTGTCGTTTTCCCGACAGGTGCTGTCATCTACAAAGAAACCGACGAGCTGCGCATATACTACGGGGCGGCCGACTGCACCATCGCGGTGGCGACCGCCAAGATCAGCGATATGCTCGAGTACATCCTCGCCAGCCCGGAAGTGGACGACTAGGCACCCCCGTCTGTCCTAAACCGTTGGTGCGACTGCCTTGCCAGTGCCGGTTGACATTTACGTCTCAGGCGCTTCTCTGTCAGAGCCACTTCACGCACGACCCGAACATTCCGAGGGGCCAAACATGCTGTTTTCTCACCCCGCGAGGATTTCTGGAAGTTTTGCGGTTGACTTGCGCGCCCCAGATATCTACAGTCTGTCACGTTGTTGGTGTGCTCCACTAATCGGAGCACCGACAAGAGGGAATCCGGTGAGACTCCGGAACTGCCGCGCAGCGGTATTTGGGAACGAACGCCATCATGAAGCACTGCCCCAAGCGGGTGGGAAGCGATGGTCAGTAGGAACGCAGAGGCTGCTCTGAAATGCCCATGAGTCCGAAGACCTGCCAGCAACCCACAGGGTTTCTGTGGACAAAGGCAATATGGCTTTCGCGGGAAAGGTGATTGCTCATGGAACGGTCGACTGTGCGGTCCTTCTGCATCGGTTGTTCTTGGCACGTCTGTTCTGGACCCTCCGCGATTGATTGCCGGTAGTCGGACGTCAGGTGCGCGCGCACCTCGCTCCTCAGAGGCTAGCGCCGCGCGTATCATCCCGTCCGTCTGGTTCGAACTGATGCAGGGCAACGCGACTGGTCTACCGTTTCAGCAAGGAGTGCGACATGACCCAACTCATCGGAGGACATAGGTCCGACGTACAGGAATTCAAGCCAAAGACGGGCTGCTTCACCAGGGCCAGGAAGCGGGACGGACGACTCGTTTCGTTTGACGCTTCGAAGATCCAGGCCGCCATCGCCAAGGCAGGAAAAGCCACGGGGCAGTTCGAGCAGGAAACGGCCCAACAACTGGCTATCAGAGTGGTGAACCTGGCCCAGATGACGCTGGCAACCACCCGGCCGAGCGTCGAGCAGTTGCAGGACTTGGTGGAAGAGGTCCTACTCGCCTCACCCTTCAAGAAGACCGCCAAGGCCTATATCCTCTATCGCGACCAGCATGCACGACTCCGCGAAATGGCAAAGAAGGCCGACATTGATCTGATCGACAGCTATCTGAATCGACTGGACTGGAAGGTCCATGAGAACAGCAACATGGCCTACTCGCTGCAAGGGCTCAACAACTACGTCTCCAGCGAGATCAGCAAAACCTATTGGCTCAACAAGGTCTATCCGGCCGACATCCGCCAGGCCCACATGTCCGGCGATTTCCACATCCACGACCTCGGTATGCTCAGCGTCTACTGCGTCGGCTGGGACCTGCACGACCTGTTGCGGTCCGGCTTCCAGGGCGTTGCAGGCAAAGCCGAGAGCGCACCGGCCAAACACTTCCGCGCCGCCCTGGGACAAATCGTCAACTTCTTCTATACCCTGCAAGGCGAGGCGGCCGGTGCCCAGGCCTTCTCCAATGTCGACACCCTGCTGGCCCCATTCATCCGCTACGACGGCCTCACCGAGAGAGACGTTCGCCAGGCCCTCCAGGAGTTCATCTTCAACGTCAACATACCGACCCGGGTCGGATTCCAGACCCCGTTCACCAACATCACGCTGGATTTGAAGCCACCGGCCCTCCTGGCCGACCAGCCGGTGGTCATCGGAGGCCAGTTGCAGGACGAAACCTACGGCCAGTTCGAAGAAGAGATGCACATGTTCAATCGGGCCTTCCTCGACGTCATGGCCCAGGGCGACGCCAAGAACCGCGTCTTCACCTTCCCCATCCCCACCTACAACATCGCCTCCGACTTCGATTGGGACGCGCCACAGCTAAGGAGGCTCTGGGACGTCACGGCCCGGTATGGCATCCCCTATTTCGCGAACTTCGTCAATAGTGACATGTCACCATCGGACGCTCGATCCATGTGCTGTCGCCTGCGTCTGGACATGCGTCACCTGGAAAAGCGAGGCGGCGGACTCTTCGGCGCCAATCCTCTGACCGGCTCGATTGGCGTTGTCACGATGAACATGCCCCGCCTGGGCCACGTAGCCTCTGACGAACATGATTTCGTCCGGAGACTCGATAAGCTGATGGAAATGGCCCGCAGTAGCCTGGAAACCAAGCGAAAGCTACTTGAGAGGTTCACCGAGAACAATCTCTATCCCTATACGAGCTACTATCTGCGAGGCGTCAAGGAGCACTACGGCCAATATTGGCACAATCATTTTTCCACGGTCGGCCTGCTCGGCATGAACGAGGCATGTCTCAATCTCCTCGGCGAGGATATCGGAACCGAGGCCGGCACGGCCTTCGCCTCACGCGTCCTCGACCACATGCGCGAACGACTGGTCGCCTTCCAGGAGGAAACGGGCAACATGTACAACCTCGAAGCCACACCAGCCGAGGGAACAACGTATCGACTCGCCCAACTCGACCACCGCAAGTATCCCGACATCATCTCCGCCAACGCGCGCATGGACCAGCCGGAGGCCAAGCCGTTCTACTCCAATTCCACGCAACTGCCCGTCCACTACACCAACGACATCTGGCAGGTCCTCGAACTCCAGGACGACCTCCAGACCAAGTACACCGGAGGCACCGTCCTGCACATCAACCTGGGCGAGGCGACCGCCGACCCGGAGGCCGTCAAACGCTTCATCCGAAAGGTCTGCACCAACTATCGCCTGCCCTATTTCACGATTTCCCCGGTATTCAGCATCTGTCCTCGCCATGGATACCTGCAGGGCCAGCCCAAGCAATGCCCACGCTGCCGGAGCAAGACAGAGGTCTATGCCCGCGTCGTAGGCTATCTGCGCCCGGTGGACCAGTGGAACGAGGGCAAGCGGGCCGAGTTCGAGCAGCGTGGTTACTTCAGTATCGAGGAGACGCCATGAAGATAGGTGGTTTCCTACCCATGACACTGAGCGACTACCCCGGGCGGATCGCGGCCGCCGTGTTCACCCAGGGCTGCAACTTCCGCTGTCCGTTCTGTCATAACGGGACGCTCTTGGCCACCGACCCTCCCTCTGATACACTCATGCCGGTTGATCGTGTTGTTGATTTCCTGGACCGTCGCAGGGAGTGCCTCGACGCCGTGATTGTCACAGGTGGAGAGCCCACGATACAGCCCGATCTGCCGATGTTTGTGAACCGGATCAGAAGGAAGGGCTTCAAGATCAAACTCGATACGAATGGCAGTCGCCCCGCCGTGCTTAGACAACTCCTTGCATGTCACATGCTCGACTACGTGGCGATGGACATCAAGGCGCCGCCTGGAAAGTATGCCAGGTTGACCGGTACGGATGCACCGATCGCAAGCATTACAGAGAGCATCGCCCTGTTGGCCGAGAGCGACACACCGTGCGAATTCCGCACGACCTACGTACCGGCGTTGCTCGCGGCTGACGATCTACAACAGATCCGGTCCTGCCTCCCTCCAGGCGCGCGTCACACCGTCCAGCCCTTCGTTCCGGACAATGCCCTGGACGCATCGCTGCGATCCTCAACTCGTCGATCGGCACGTAACCGTGAGGCGGCATCTCTGAGCGGACCGGAAAATCCCACGAACAATATTCCCCATCACCTCGAATTCCTGTCAGGAGAATAGGACCATGGTACTAAGCGCAAACCTGGGATTCCCGCGCATCGGAGCGAACAGAGAACTCAAGAAGGCATTGGAAAGCTACTGGGCCGGCAAAAGCAGCCAACAGTCTCTCTTGGAAACCGCCAGGGCAATCAGAGTCGCCAACTGGACGCTCCAGAAGGACCAGGGCATCGATCACATTCCCTCCAACGACTTCTCGTTCTACGATCAGGTCCTCGACACAACGTGCATGCTGGGCGCTGTCCCGTCCCGCTTCGGCTTCCAGGGTTCGACTGTCGATCTCGATACGTACAGCGCCATGGCACGGGGGCGAGATGAAGCCCCTCCGATGGAGATGACCAAGTGGTTCGACACGAACTACCACTACATCGTCCCGGAGTTCGAGGCCGACCAGACGTTCTCCCTGGCCTCATCCAAGGCCATTGACGAATTCGTCGAGGCGAAGAACCATGGCGTCCTCACGCGCCCGGTGCTTCTAGGCCCGGTGTCCTACTTGATGCTGGGCAAATCGAAATCGCCCAAGCTCAAGCCACTGGACCTTCTGGATCGGGTGCTGCCCGTCTACGTCCAGGTCATCAGCCAGCTTGAAGAGGCCGGGGCTCAGTGGGTGCAGATCGACGAGCCGACGCTGGCGCTCGATCTCGATGCAAAGGCGGCCGCAGCCTTTGCCATAGCCTACGAACAACTCGCCCACGCAAGAAAAGGCCTGAAGCTGTGCCTGACCACCTATTTCGGTGGCCTGGGGAGCAATCTTGACTGGGCCATGAAGCTGCCCTTCGAGGCAATCCACCTCGACCTCGTGAGAGCCCCGCAGCAACTCGAAGCAGCGACTGGGAAGCTCCCCGGCAACGCGCTGCTGTCTCTGGGCGTCATCAACGGACGCAACATCTGGCGCGCCAACCTGGCCGCAACGCTCGATCAGATCGACAAAGCAGTCGCGAATCTCGGCCGCGACCGCATCGTGCTGGCGCCCTCCTGCTCCTTGCTGCATTGCCCCGCCGATCTTGACGGCGAGGAAGCCATGGACCCGACCCTGCGCGAACGCCTGTCGTTCGCCAAACAGAAGTTGGAAGAGGTGCGTCTGCTGGCAGACGCCGTCAACGACGGTCCCGAGTCAGTCGAGGCCGCCCTGAAATCCAATCAAACCCTCTTTCAAAGACAGAAGGGTTCAAGCCAGGTTCACAATCAGGCGGTACAAGAAAAACTCAAAACGCTCACCGATGACATGTTCAGCCGCCGCGGTCCCTTCGCCGAGCGGAAGAAGGCCCAGAACGCCGAGCTCGCCCTGCCCCTGCTGCCCACAACGACGATCGGGTCGTTCCCCCAGACCCCGGAGATTCGCAAGACCAGAGCCGGGTACAAGAAGGGAAAGCTCAGCGAATCAGAATACACTTCTGTCATGCAGAACGAGATCAAAGAGGTCGTCGCGTTCCAGGAAGAAGTCGGTCTCGATGTCCTCGTCCACGGCGAGCCGGAACGCAATGACATGGTTGAGTACTTCGGCCAATTGCTCGAAGGGATCGGCTTCACGCAGAACGGATGGGTCCAGAGCTACGGATCGCGCTGCGTCAAGCCCCCGATCATCCATGGCGACGTCTGGCGGCCTGAGCCGATGACGGTTGACTGGAGCAAGTACGCCCAATCCCTGACGAGCAAGCCCGTCAAAGGAATGCTGACCGGCCCCATCACGATTCTGCAATGGTCCTTCGTCAGAGAGGATCAGCCCCGTCGAGACACAGCCTATCAGCTTGCTCTAGCCATTCGGGACGAGGTGCATGACCTGGAAGCGGCCGGCATCCGCGTCATTCAGATTGACGAACCGGCCCTTCGGGAAGGCCTGCCCCTGCGCGAGTCAGAGAGACCCCAGTACCTCGACTGGGCGGTCAAGGCGTTCCGTCTGGCCACCTGCGGCGTCGAGGACCGCACCCAAATCCACACCCACATGTGCTACTCCGATTTCAACAAGATCATCAAGGCCATTGCCGATCTGGACGCCGATGTCATATCCATCGAGGCCTCCCGCTCCGATATCAAGCTGTTCGACGCCTTCGTGGACTACAAGTACCCCAACGAGATCGGCCCGGGCGTCTACGACATTCACAGTCCGAGGGTACCGACGGTCGAGGAGATGGTGCAATTGCTCAGGCAGATGATCGACGTTCTGAACCTCGGCCAGCTCTGGGTCAACCCCGACTGCGGGCTGAAGACCCGGCAGTGGCCCGAAGTCAAGACATCGCTCCAGAACATGGTCCTGGCCGCCCGGAGACTCCGCGACGAGCTGGCATAGCAGCAGCAACTTCAGATGAGAGGAGAGAATCGATGAGCATACGCCCGGACGTATGGATAAGGAAAATGGCCGTCGAACATGGAATGATCGACCCCTTTGTCGAGACCCAGGTCCGACAGCGCGACGATCAGTTCGTCGTCTCCTACGGCCTGTCGTCTTTCGGCTATGACATCCGGGTCTCCAGACATTTCCGTATCTTCACGAACGTTTACGGGTCCGTCGTCGACCCCAAAGCGTTCGACGCCCGCGGCCTCGTCGAGATCGAGAGCGACGTCTGCCTGATTCCCCCCAACAGCTTCGCCCTGGCGCTTAGCGTCGAGACCTTTCGCATCCCCGACAACGTCATGACGCTGTGCGTGGGCAAGTCCACCTACGCCCGCTGCGGGATTATCGTCAACGTCACCCCCTTCGAGCCCGGCTGGGAGGGCCAGGCCGTCCTCGAGATATCCAACACCACCCCCCTGCCCGCGAAGGTCTACGCCGACGAGGGCCTAGCCCAGGTTCTGTTCTTCGAATCAGAGACCCCCTGCGAAGTCTCCTACGCCCAGCGAAAGGGCAAGTACCAACACCAGAGTGGCATCACCCTGCCCCAGGTGTGAGGCGGCTCCGGCGGCCGTATCCCGGCTGTGGCCGGCCGCCGATCGCATCTCGGGTTGATTCAACCGGCAAGTGTGTTACCCTGAGGCCCTCTGCTGCCTTTCTCTCTGGGAAGGGAGTCCAGCACAAAGCGATGCCGCCCCTGGCGGACGGACAGTGAGACGACGCTATTGAGAGGAACAATCGATGAGACGCAAGACCTTGGTAGTACTGATGGTTTTGACGGTAGGCTGCACAGCCGGGCTCCTGGCCGCCGCCGGCCCGAGCAGGCCCCATACAACGCAGTGGGAGTACGCCGTCTACCGCGCCTGGGGCCCTTGGCACCAGTGGCAAACGCCGGATACAGATATCTCCATCCGTGGACTGCCTGAGTTCCTCAAGGAAGTCGGACTGAAAGATGTCAAGAACGAGCGCACCGCCGAAATGCGGTTGGCCAATCATTTTGGTGAGCAAGGGTGGGAACTGATGGAGATATCCCCGCCCGGCCAAGACCGAACGATGTGGTCCCTCTGGTTCAAACGACCGAAACCGTGATCTGCTCAATCGGGGCAGCCTCCACAGGACTTCTAATCCCATGGAGGCTTCCCAGATCATAAGCCACTGCTCCCGCGACAGCGCGGTGCCCAGCGCTTCGACCACCCACCTAACGCACAAGGCATTGCCAACCGCCTCGCCCGTCGACTGCGACCGCCAAATCCGTTACCCTGGAATAGCTCCCCCTTGGGAGGCTCGGAATCAATGGGCACAGAAAACGCCGTTTGAGAGGAACAGACAATGAACCGACAAGCCCTGATCTTGCTCGCGATGATAACGGTAGCCTGCACAGCCGGACTCCTGGCCGGTGCCGGACCCGTTGCGACCCGCACGCCCCAGTGGGAATACGCCGTCTATCGCTCCATCGGCAATCGCTACCAATGGCAGACACCGGACGCCGAAATCTCCGTCCTCGGCCTGCACGCCTTTCTTAGAGAGATCGGACTGACGGAGGTGATGAGCGAGCGCACCGTCGAAACCGAGCTAATCAACCATTTCGGCAGGCAAGGCTGGGAACTCATCCAGATGTCTCCACCAGGCGAGGGACGTGCCACCTGGGTATTCTTGTTCAAGCGACCCAGGACCTGACGCCACAATCCGCCATCATCTACGGGACTTCCTGACCCGTGGACGCCTGCCATATGGCAAACCACTGGTCCCGCGACAGCGTGATCTCCAACGCTTCGACGGCCCTTCTGATCCGCGACGCGTTCCCCGTGCCCAGCACCGGGACGAACTGGACCGGGTGTTTGAGCAACCATGCCAGCGCCACCTGGTCCATCGAGGCCCCCCCGAGCTGATGACCGACTTGCCTCAGCGTTTCCCGCAGCCGCTTGCCCTGGGCGCTTTCTTCATGGAACAGTCGCCCCCCGCCCAACGGCGACCATGCCATCGGGCGCATCCCCAGTCGCTGGCACAGATCGAGACTGCCGTCAGCCTGGGCGTCGAGATGCATGACTGAGTATTCGATCTGATTGGTCACCAGGGGAACGTCGAGCCGCGCCGCCAACATCTCGAACTGTGACGTCGTGAAGTTCGATACCCCAAAGTGCCGGACTTTACCGGCTTCCTTCAGAGAAGTGAACGCCGCGTTGACCGCCTGAGGGTCCATCAGAGGATCCGGGCGATGAATCAGCAGCAGGTCGATGTATTCGGTGTTCAGGCTCTCCAAGGACTTTTCCACTGAAGCCACGATGTGCTCTCGGCTCGTGTCATAGGACTTGACGCCGTGATCGGGCCGGTTCTTCGAGACGAGCTTGATCCCGCACTTCGTCACCAGTTGTATCGCGGCCCGGTCAATTCCGCTGTCGGCCAGTGCCGCTCCGAAAAGGCGCTCGCATGTATAGTCGCCATAGATGTCGGCGTGGTCGAAGGTCGTGATGCCATTCTCCAGACAAAACGAGATCAGCTCACAGATCCCCTGCTTGTCTTTGCCCCAGCTTGACAGCCGCCAGAGGCCGTGGACGATGCGCGAACAACGTAGCCCATCCTTGCACAATTCGATCTCGGGAACCATCTCTTAACACTCCAGGCAACCGCTGATGCGCTGCACCCGACGATGGAAACGCAGCGCCGTCCGTCATGATACCGGCGCATCGCCCGGCACACAACCAGCATCGCTTGGAAGCCCCCCACACCACGGGAAGAAAACCAGAAACCGATGGCAAGCGCAACGCCGCACGAGCCTAGCCGTCGTCGTTGCTACCTTCGGCCATTTGCAGGCGCCCTGCGACCTCATTGGCCAGCGCCGCATACTCACTCGCTGCCCTGCTCTCCGGCGCCAGCGCGAAGATCGACCTGCCCGCGTCCGGCGCCTCCATCAGACGCACCGTCCTGTGGATCACGCTGTCGAAAACCAGCTCGCCGTACAACTCGCGCATCTGTAGTTGAATCTTGCGCGTCAAGACCGGCTGATCTTCCACGAAAGTCAGCAATAAGCCCAGCACACGAACTGAGCACGGATGGAACCGCGCCCTCAGCAATGGAACCGTCTCCAGAAGACGCGTGAGCCCCGCGAACGCATATGAATGTACCTGGACGGGGACAACCACCCCCGTGCTGGCCACGAATGCACTGAGCATGAGCAGCCCCGAAGCCGGTGGGCAGTCGATAACACACATATCGTACATCTCCGCCCCCGAACGCAACCACTCGGCCAGGATCAGTTCTTTGCCCAAGACACTCTGCAAATGGACCTCGGCCCCGGCCAGAGTCACGTTGCTCGGCAACAGATCCAGCCGCCTGGCCTCCGTTGCCACAGCCACCCCGCTCAGCGCAACGCCATCCTCCACCAGGCCGTCGTAGATGGTCTGCTCGAAACCGTCCGGGTCGAAACCCAGCCCCATCGCCGCATGCCCCTGTGGATCCAAGTCAACCAGCAGCACCCGCTGCCCCGACTCGGCAAACGCCGCCGCCAGATTCACGGCCGTCGTCGTCTTGCCACACCCCCCCTTTTGGTTTACCACGGCAATCGTCTTCATCATCCTACCTATGCTTATCGGACACCGCGCGCCGCCGTCCACTCCCCATCAGCGTACTGCTATCCACAGTGGGCACAATGCCTCACAACGCTCCCATCGGGCAGATGGCTACCCCCACTCAACACGAATCCCCCGAAACCACCGACTCACGTCTCACCAGGCCCCAAGACAGGATCGAGACTCGCCCAAGGGATCGTCTCCCTCCGACCCAGCACCGAAGCCCACACAACACCGACACCGCCTCGTTCAGGGAATTCGCAGACCGCTCGCAACAGCGAAGAAGGCAAAAAAGGGAAGGATAAGAACACGTCAATCGCGGGACAGGAACACCACCCAACCGTCCCTTGCGTCCCACACCACCCAGTCGCACAATACTCGGCCTGTGCATATTAACACGCGTGGCCGCCAAAAAGCCAGATTCCAAAATTAACAGAATCTGGCTTCGGAGGAGGGTGATGAAAAGCTTTTATCGGCCTTCGAAAAGGCCTTCATTTCTAAAAGAACGCACCGACTATTTCCATCATCGTAGACATAGCCGGAATTTCTTTAGTCAAAAACGAAGACAAACAGAAAATAACCGCTTCTCGTCAAGAATCAAGCGCTAAATCCTCAACTGGTCACTTTTTTTGCCCATCCCCCAAGGAAACGTCCCCAATGCACGACTCTCAATTCGCGTATTTTACGCTTGATGCGTCACAGGGGTTCTGCTATTTTCACGAAAACCCTGTTACCACTTATGGAAATCGTCCGCCATGTGCTCCCGCACCACCATCTCCGATCTCTTGACAGCGAAGCGCGAAGGCCGCACACTCGTCGCCGTCAGTTGCTACGACTACACGACCGCTCGACTGGTGGCGCAGAGTAACGTTGACATCATCCTTGTCGGGGACTCCGCCGCACAGTTCGTGCTCGGCTTCGATTCGACGCTCCCGGCAACCATGGACCTGATGGTCACCCTCACCGCCGCCGTGAGACGAGGCGCCCCAAATACTTACCTCATTGCGGACATGCCTTTCTTGTCATATCATGTCACCATCCCAGAGGCAATTCGCAACGCAGGTCGCTTCTTGACGGAGGCCGGCGCCCAAATGGTTAAGATCGAAGCGACCAGCGCGCATCTCGACACCATCCGCGCCGTCACCGATGCAGGCATCGCCGTGATGGCTCACCTCGGCATCAGGCCCCAGCGTATCAGCACGATCGGACGATTCCGCGCCGAAGCCACAACGGCTGAGATCGCCATGGAGTTGATCGGGCTGGCCGACCAGATGGTCAGCGCCGGGGCAGGCGCGCTGCTTATCGAGGGGACGACGGCCGAGGTTTCTCAGATCATCACCGAACGCATGGGCGTTCCCGTCATAAGCTGCGGGGCCGGCCCTGGCTGCGACGGACAGATACTCGTCGCCCCCGATATCCTCGGCCTCAGTGAAGGCAAGCCGCCGAAGTTCGCCAAAGCATACGCCGATCTCGCCGACCGCTCCATCGCGTCTTTCCGCAAATACGCAGACGAAGTCAGAGACCGCCGCTTCCCCGACGACGAACACAGCTATCACATGAAAGCAGGCGAACTCCAGCGTCTAAAGAAGTTGCTAGAGCCCAGGCACTAAAAGGCATCTCGTCCAGATCTCCTGGTCGAATGCACCGTCAGTTGCCCGCGGACGCCACACTGGCCTCCCTCGTCCCGCCATAGGCGCCCATATTGACCCGTTCGTTGATAACTGACGCGCCCGGTACGTCCATCGGCTCTTCGAGCAGCGGCGCAGCCGGATCACCCGCGTCGATACACGGGCTGGTGACAGCGTCAAAGACCCACTGCCCTGCCGAAGTATCCCAGCGACCGCCCTGGCTCTGGAGATGATAGTCGCCCGCCAGCCAACGGCCGTCGAGACCTCGCCCCAGTTGAGCGAAGGCCGGATCGACGTCGATATTGCCCTCGCCCGACCAGCCGCCTTCGATATCCGAGTAGGTCACGTCCGCGCGATCATCGCCAACCTGGACCCCAGCGCCATCGGCATCGTTGAAGTAGACAATCGAGTTCGTCACCGTCGGAGTGATGCACTGGATGCCCTCGCCTCGGTTCTCAGCGATCGTGGAGTTCTCCACGACCACCTTCCCGCCTTGCACGCCGGCGCCGTCGTTGCCGGCAACAACACAGTTGCGCAGCGTCGGCTGGCTGTGGCGCACGGTCCGGCGATCGGGAGAGTACCACATGGCAATACCATCTCCTTCATTGGCCACGATGTGACACTCGATGAGTTCCGGCCGACTACCGTTGACCAGGAACATGCCCAGGCCGCGATTCGATGCGATTGTGCATCGCTTGATCGTCGGTGAGCCCTCGGACAGGAAGACGCCACGACTCCCGCCGGAGATCGTCAGGCCCTCGAGCACAGTGGCATCCGATTCACCTTCGCCGCATGTGACAATCTGCCCGTCGCCCGTAAGGATCGTCGCCGCGACCACCGCCGCGTCGTCCGGGGCCGTCGACCGCACCGTTACCGCCTTCCCGACGAAGTTCAGCTCCTCATCATGGACACCCACCGGCACTACGATCTCGCTACCCGCCTCGGCATCGCTGATCGCGTGCTGGATATAGTCGTACCGCTCGCCTGTCGCAACATTCTCAATCACGCCATCGTGGATCGAGTAGCCGAACGCCACACGGCTCCCGGCAATCGGCCCGTACGTTCCCCGCAGCCATCCCAGATAGCTCCCATCAAACACAGGCCCCAGCGCGTACGAGCCGTCGGGCACGTCAAGCTGCATCACGCCATAGTGGCGCGTGATGCACGCCATGCGGATCCGCCCACCGGTCGTCTCTCCCTGCACGCAGGCCACCAGACCGCCTTCAATCGTCGGCTGACGTTGCGCCCTCTGGTCCTTGATGACGTCAAATGCGCGGATGTTATCGAGATCGGAAATATCGGCGCCGTAGATATCACCCTCATCGTCTCGCTCGTCCATCCAGACCACGTACGATCCCGACACGGCCGGATCGGATTGCCGACCCTCGTCATCGCACACCGTGAAGACGCGGATATCGTCCAGATTCGAGATATCAGCCGCGTAGATATCGCCGTCGCCTTCCCAGACAACGATGTCGCCGTCGATCTCGACCACGTCATCGTAGTCGTTGAGCAGATCGTTAATGGGCAATGGGTCGCGTCGCCCAACACCGGTAGCAATAGTGAAGTACACCGGGTTCGCCAGGTCACTGATGTCGGCGCCGCAGATGTCGTATGGCGTGTTGTTCCACTGACCGGCCACGTTCTTGTCAATGTTCAAGTGCTGTACCCAGACGACCGTACTACCGGAAATCGCCGGGTGACTGAACGACTGCGTGTCGCTTCGCTCCCGTAGCGTGAAGATGTCATCGCCACGGAGGTCCCGCGCCAAAACGCTCGTACACTCCCGCGTCACAATGTTGTTCGAGAAGCGCGCCCCACCGGCCCAGACAACCACGTTGCCCTCGATCTTCGGCTGCATGTTGAGGCCGCTGCTCGAAAACGTCGTGATCTCGCCCGTCGCCATCTCCCCGAGACCAATCCGCCAGGAGTAGCCCTGGCCGGTGTCGGCCGCGAACACGGCCCGTGTCCCGGAAATGTCGAGATAGTGGGGGTACAGACTGTCCAGAGATGGGATCTCCAGTGCCTGCATGTCGAAGGTCCCTCCCACCGCCACCATGCGGACCTGGCTCGGCTCGCTGTTGCCGAAACCGTCGCTGACGACAAGCTCGAAAACGTAAATCGCCCCTGGCTCTCCCACGAAGTTGGCTTTCGCCGTCTCGCCGTTCTCAAGACTCACCGCAGGGCCCTCTAACTGGGTCCACAGATAGACCAGCCGGTCTTGGTCCACGGGGTCCGGATCGTACGAACCTGTCCCATCCAACGTCACGCGCCCTGGCATCTGCCAGACCCGGCCCGCACCGGCGTCGGCCACCGGAAGCCGGTTTGCCCCCACGAATACCAGCACATCGTCCGCAGCGCTGCTGTACTGACTGTCCGCCACCACCAGCTCAAAGACGTACTCCCCCATTTCCGGCGGACTGAACGTGGGTCTCGCCGAATCAGCCCCAGTGAGAACCACGTTAGGCCCCGACACCTGTGTCCACTGATAGCTCTGGATATCGAGCGGATCGTAGAAGTAGCTCTCGCTCCCATCGAGCGTCACGGCCTCCAGCGGTTCGAGCACGTGCACATCAATGCCCGCCTCGGCAACCGGCTTCACGTAACCGAAATACTCGTCGGCACCCATATCGATTCTGGACGCGTAGACGCGATCGTCACCATCGATATCGGTCTGCCCGACCGGCGGAACGAAATCGGGATCGCCCGCATTGATGCACGGCGAATCCAGCGTCAGGTGGAAGTCCTTGCTCAGCGAAGCCAGGAACAGCGGATTCTGCGAGAGATTGCCCTTCTTCCCGGTCTGATCGAAGTCACCATCGAACTGAGAGATCGCGCCCGTCTGATCGTCGATGAGACCGTAGTTGCCGGGAGAGTTGTTCCAAACATTGTTGTAGCCGAGGTAACCCGTACCGGGATCGCCTTGCCACACGAACCCTCCTCCGGAAGGGGCCTCGGCAATGATGTTGTTGAACACGCGCGCTGCCCCAAACTCAGGCGCGAAGATCACATACAGATTGCCGCCCAACGCACCCCCGACCTCCGGGATGCCCATCTCAACCGCCAGGTCGCCATCGTTGCGGACGATCGTGTTGTTGTAGATGTGCCCCGCAAACGCGACCAGACCGCCGGCCACCGTCGAGGAGTTCTCATAGATCATATTGTTGTGGATCGTGGATTCCCCGTAGAAGACGATGATCCCGCCCCCGACATACGCCTTGTTGTTTCGGATGGTGTTGTACGTGATCGTTGGCCCGCATTCCCACGCCCCGATACCGCCGCCATAGGTGAAGTCAACCCGCCCGGTTTCGAAGTCGATCACAAAAGGACCCTCGTTGCGAACGATGACGTTCCGCGTGATGGTCGGTGAGCTGCGGTTGCAGTAGACCCCGGCGCCCATGTAAAGCCGCTGGCCCCCATCGCTGATCTCCGGGTTGACCGTTCCGTAGCCCCCGGTGATGGTAAAGCCCGCCAGCACTGCCTCCGCGCTCTCGCCGCCCGAGAACGTCACCACCGAGCCTTCCCCTTCCCCGTTGAGAACCGTATATCCCACCACACGCGGATCGTTCGGGTCCGTGCTGGTCACGGTGATGTCCTTGCCATCGAAATCGATTCGTTCGAAATAGACCCCGGGCCAGACAACCACGACATCCCCGTCCCCGCTCGCATTGATGGCCGCCTGAATGGTCCCATACTCACTGGGAACGTTGCGGGTGATCGCAGACGCCGTGCCGAACAGCAGGCAGATCAGAAGAATACAGAGCAGACTCGTCCTTTTCATGTCCTCACCTTTCCGATAGATCCGCACGTCCAAGACAGGAATGACCGGGGATACGCCTGCCTCCAGAAATCCATAAGACCTTATTTATACACAACTTCGCCCGCTTTTTCAAGCCTCTCTCGACCAACGGCGGCGCAGCGCCGCCCCCGCCCAGAACAGCACTCCTAGCGCCTTTCTAATAAAGACGTGCTCGAAGGGTGGCTATTGCGCTGAAAATGGCCGTTTTTTCTCGGAAGTAGCGGAAGGCCGAATCGACGGACCGGCTGCCATGAAGGATTCACCGGAATGCACCGATGTTGTCTCTGCCCCAGCGGCCGCGACGCCTCAGTTGGGAACGGGCAGACCCAGCTCAGCCAGCACCTTCTTCATGTCCTCCCAGACCCGTCCGCGCGTTTCAGGGGTGTAGTTGCGCAGCAGATACGCCGGGTGATAGGTCGCCATGAGCTTCACCGGAGGTCGCCCGATCCCGGCGATGTACTCCTGGAAATGGCCCCGAAGCTGGCCAATGGACTTGTTGGTGTTCAGAAGTGTCCGAGCCGCGTGAGCGCCCAGCGCCACGATGATCTCCGGCTCGATACACTCGATCTGCCTCTGAAGGTACGGCAGGCAACTGATGATCTCCTCCGGCCTGGGGTCCCGATTCCCGGGCGGCCGGCACTTGAGAATATTGCCGATGAAGACATCCTCACGCTTCAGGCCGCAAGCCACGATGATCTTGTCCAGGAGCTGGCCCGCCCTCCCAACGAACGGCTGGCCCTGCGCATCTTCGTCGGCACCCGGCGCCTCACCAACAAACATGATACGCGCCTTCGGATGCCCTTCTCCGGGCACCGCGTTCGTCCGCTGTGAACCCAGGTCGCACTTGCGGCACGCACGAACCTCCGTGGCAATCGCCTCCAGATCGGCCGGTGCCTCGCCCACCTGGCCTCCGCTCGTTTCAGGCTGATCGATAGGCACAGTCTCTCTCCCCTTAATGACAAATCCCGTGAAGAAATCCTCCATCTCAAGATGCTGCCGAACCACCTTGTTCGTGTCGACGTCGTCCATCACCACCGCATTCTATACCGCCGCCGCAATCCCGGCAATCAAAAAGGGCCCGTGCCGAATCGACACGGGCCCAGAATACAACACACTGCCTCAGCAGTCCTGTAGGACCGCTATTTACCGCGTGATCACCGGCTCGGGCTCCGGCTCGGGCTCAGGCTCCGGCTCGGGAACCACACCCGCTCTCAGCGCGATGTAGTCTACGTCGAACGCCGTGATGCCACCCGTTCCGGAAGAACCCATGGCAAGGAAGCCGCCATCGGCCTCTGTGCCACTACCGACCGTGACATCGAACGTCTCGGCCGGTCCACCGTTCACGGAGACACTGACCTGATGGGTCCCGGCACCACCGGCAGCGATAGCGACGCTGAACGTGTTCCACGCCGTCACGTCGTCGACCATAACCATGTTCTTGGCCAGGATCGTATCGGCCGTGTCCTCGGTATCCACATCACCGCTGGCTTCCGTGCCCACCAGGTTGTTCATCACCAGCACGTCGCCAGCAATATCTTCGAGGCCAGGCTGGCCGCCACGCGCCAGGGAGAACGAGATAATTCCCAGACCGCCTTGGCCGATGCCAACCATGCCTTTGCCGTTGTCCCGAACGTGATAGGCAACACCCTCGGCAGGCCAGGCCTCGCCCGGGGTCAACTCATCCAGCGGCGCGCTGGTCGCCACACGGATACGGAATTCCACACATACCCCGTCCAGATCGGAATTGACCGCGCGTGTTAGGTACACCTTGCGGTTGCTGGGATCGGAGAAGCCATCGCCCCGCGGATCGCCGACATCCTGGATACGCAGGAAGTCCACGTCGTCCTCGACCAGAGCGGCCGCGCCGCCGGGCGCGCCTTCGCCCATGCCCGTGCCATCCCAGGCATCGGAACCGTTGTCATGGTTCCACGTCCCATCGAGGGCCTCGGCGTCGCCGGTCGCAGCCGAATCGCCTTCATAGACATAGGTCCAGGCCGTATCGTTCGAGAGCATGTAAGCGACGGCGTTCAGGAGCATCAACTCCCCTTCGATGGTCAGATTCAGCGCGCCATACAGGCTGGCGCCTTCCTCCTGCGTACCGGCACAGAACATCATGCGCGGGCCACCGGCAAACTGCTCGGCGCCATCGTAGTACTCGACGCCCGGCGCCCACTCGGCGATCCACGCCAGACCGGCGTCGGCCGTCGTCGCAATCAGAATACCGTTGCCCACATCATTGATATCGACGAACGACGTATGCCCGATGCCGACAGTCTCATCCAACACGACAACCTGATCGTTTGGATCAAGCGCGATACCGGCAAACACGGGATGATCGACATCCACAGCCTGCATGATCGGTGCACCGTTCTGCCCGATGGCAGTACCGGAGTTGAGCCATTTCCAGCGGCTGCTTCGCAGCAGGTACGCGCTGGTCTGGATGATCGGCGTCGTGATCGCGTTCCATTGCTCCGGCTCACCAGCATCGTTGTAACTACCGCTACCCGTGGCGCGGCTGACAACGATCAGGTCCGCTGCATTCAGCGCCGCGATCTTGTCGTCATCAAGTTCTGTCCAATTGTCACGCTGGACATCGACAAGATGACCGGCCCCGACCAACAAGTCAACCAGCCCCTGGTCGTCCCAGATCCCGTCCGCATCGTTGTCGGTGGTCTGCGTCACCAGGATGATACTCTTGGCGCCCAGCATATAGGCGATGGCATTGCGGAAGACCTGCGCGCCTTCAGCCGTGAAGTTCCAAGCCCCTTGAGGCGTCGGGCCCGATTCCTGCGTCCCGCCGGAGAACATCATCCGCTTGGCCGCCGGGATCTGACCGGAACCCTCGTAGAATTCCACGCCGGCTTCCCACGTGGCGATCCACGCGGCGTCCACACCTGCGCCCTTGGCGATCAGGGTGCCGTTGCCCATATCGAGCGTGCTGATCAGTGACGTCTGTCCCGTACCAATCGTAGCATCCGACGCCGCCAGCAAGACGGCCGGATCGTTCGGATCGTCGGGATTGTTCGGATCGAGCGCCACGTTCGTGAACACGGGATGGGCCGCGTCAACCGCTTCCATCACGGCCCCCACGGGATTCGTGATACTCGTGGAGTCAACCCATTTCCACCGGCTGCTGCGAACCAGATAGGCACTCATCTGAATCAGGGGCGTCGTGACAGAATTCCACTGAGTCGGCTCCTCGCCGTCATCGTAATTGCCGCTGTTGGTGGAGCGGCTCATGATGACCAGATCGGCCGCGTTCATCAAAGCAATTTCGTTGGGGTCAAGATCGACCCAGATCCCCGGCTGAACATCAACGCTGTGTCCTTCCGCCACCAGCCAGTCGATCAGAACCTGGTCGTCCTGAACGCCATCCACATCCGTATCATACACCTCGTTGACCAAAACAATATCCGCCGCCGGAGCCACGGATACCACGCTGAGGCACAGCACCATCAGCGCAACAATGAGTCGCTTAGACATGATCGTCCTCCATACAACCTAGACAACAGAAGTGATAGGGTCACCGGACCGGACGTGATGGTTCTGCCATGCGATGTGCAATCCGATCCGCACTCAACCAGGCGCGCCACCCACGGCTTCAGGCAAGAGAGAAACTCAATCCTCGCACGCCGCCGGCATGTGCCGACCTGGCACGATCTGCTTCCTGACAATAGGCCTTGGCGAAAAACACCAGCCTCTTGTGATACGACAGGCCTCCTTCCTTGAATGCCCCCTGGTGTTCGGTTGACGAACAGGGAGATACGACCTCCACACGAATAGGATCTCAGTCTCCTCGGGGCAGAGGCAGGGCGCCAGACCCAATGTGCCCACCTGGCCCGACCTCCGTGACGTTCGCAAGCCTATGGCAGATTTTGGCCTCCGAGAACGAGAATCGCAGGAATTCTCACCCCTATTTATACCCGATGCGAGGGCTACATATCAAGAGGAATCTCGATTCGCCCCGAGATTCGCCGGCGGACCCCCACAGATGTCCCTGAAACCACGAAAAATGGGCCCGCACCAACCTGGCACGGGCCCCTGGGGAGCTCCCGAAAGGTCTTTCGTCGAGCGGATGACCGCTAGCGACCGGCCATCGCCACGTGACGCGTGCACTGAAAACCCTTGCCCAGTTCGCACCACACGCACGAATCGGTCATGTTCGTCGCCATCATGAGCTGGCCTTCGCAGGCGCCGCACAGCCGTTCTTCGCCCTTCTTCATCGGCCCGGGACACGGCGTAATCGTCATCGGGCAGATGTCGATGCACGTATTGCACGTCTTGCAGAAGTCCGGCTTGCGGTTGAACGGAAACGCCACGTGACGCTCCTTCCCGCGTCCCACGAACCCAAGCGCCTTGGCCTGCCACATCTCACCGCAAACCCGAACGCACCGACCGCACCGCGCACAATTGTCGTTATGGAACGGATACCGCACCTCGCGGCAGTAATGCAGCGTTGAAACCACAGGGTTCACAGCCGTGTCATGGCCTCCCCCTGAGCGTCTTATCATCCAAGACAAACCCTCTTTGTCGAGGTGCAGGAAAACCACGCTGCGTGTGTCCACGTCCCCCCACCAAGACATGCGTTCTTACGCGGCCCCGGACAATGAAAAAGGACGCCTCGTGATGAGACGCCCTGTGGTGATCGGAAGTCGGACTTCCCTAGACAAGGCCCTGGGCCAGCATAGCATTGGCGACCTTGAGGAAGCCCGCAATATTGGCACCCGCGACGAAGTTCCCCTCGCACTCGTATTCCCGGGCGGCTTCGCTAGTCTGCTTGTAGATGGTAACCATGATGTTCTTCAACTCGGCGTCGGCTTTTTCGAAAGTCCAAGGCAGGCGCTGGCTGTTCTGAGCCATCTCCAAGCCCGAGACGGCCACACCCCCGGCATTGGCAGCCTTGCCGGGCAAGAAGAGGACCTTGTTCTCGAGGAAGACCTCGGCCGCTTCGGGCGTACAAGGCATATTCGCCCCCTCACCGACCGCGATACAGCCGTTCTTGGCGAGTGTTTGGGCCGCCGTTTCGTCCAGCTCGTTCTGCGTGGCAGAGGGCAACGCCACATCACATTTGACGTTCCAGACGCCGCTGCACCCTTCGGTGTATTGAGCGCTCTTGTGCGTGTTCACGTACTCTCTAATGCGTCCTCGTTCAACAAGCTTGATGCGCTTGACGGTGTCAAGGTCGATCCCGTTGGGGTCATGCACATACCCATTCGAATCGCTGAGCGTCACGACCTTGCCGCCGAGTTCCTGGACCTTCTCCGTCGCAAAGATGGCAACGTTGCCAGAACCCGATACGCTGACGGTCAATCCATCGAAGCTCTTGCCCTCCGCCTTCAGCGCTTCGTCCACGATGTAGACGAGGCCATAGCCGGTAGCTTCGGTTCGGACGAGTGAACCGCCCCACTCGAGTCCCTTGCCGGTCAGAACACCCGTGAACTCGTTTCGGATGCGCTTGTATTGACCGAACATGAAGCCGATCTCTCGACCGCCCACACCGATATCGCCGGCGGGCACGTCGGTGTCCGGCCCGATGTGGCGACACAGTTCCGTCATGAGACTCTGACAGAAACGCATGACTTCATCATCTGACTTGCCCTTCGGGTCGAAATCGGAACCGCCCTTGCCGCCACCCATCATGAGGCCCGTGAGAGAATTCTTCAGAATCTGCTCGAAGCCAAGGAACTTGATGATGCCCAGATACACCGTGGGATGGAAGCGGAGGCCCCCTTTGTACGGACCAAGGGCGCTACTGAACTCCACGCGAAAAGCCCGGTTGATGTGAAAGTTGCCTTTGTCGTCCTGCCAGGGCACGCGGAAAATGATTTGCCTCTCCGGCTCAACCAAGCGGTCAACAATCCCCGCCCGGACATACTCGGGGTGCTTGTCAAGAACAGGCACCAAGCTATCAAGCACCTCTTTGACCGCCTGATGGAATTCGGTCTCACCAGGGTTCCGCCTCAGAACTTGGTCGTACGCATCCTGTACAATAGTCTTCGCTGCCACTTGAGTAACCTCCACTCATGAGAGACGTAATCGTTGCTGGGAAAAGCTACCTGAACCTCACGGCAGCCAAACGACCTAGGGTGAACTCACGCAGGGCGGATACTAACACAGCCGCCACACCCAAAGCAAGGAGCGAAATGGTGATAGTTTCCATCAAGAACACTTATATTACACAAAAAACTGCTAATAACTCCCGGCCGTTCTCAAGTCGGCGACCTGCATCGCCCAGCGCCTCAGGGATGGCCGCTACCAGCGGTCTTCGCCTCCCTCCGCGTCACATCCCCATGATAGCTGTCGCTCCAAACGTCCTCTCTCTTGTCCGACACGACGATGCTGCCTCGCGCAGCGAACACAGCACCTGGACCTTCAAGCACCGACTACTCGAAAAAGCACAATGCCCGCTGAGAGATCACATCGGCCATCATCCGCAGTCGGCCCTCCGTGATATCGCAGACTCTGACAACGTCCTCGTACTTGGCTCTCTCAGGTACCAGAGCCCCCAGGCGGTTCGGCATCGCCTCAAGTGTCGCTTGGTCGAAGAGAAAACCATCCTGCCGGGGAAATACGGCTACGTAGAAGATGTCACTCTCCACCAGATCCTGGAAGAAGTGCGTGCCGAATGACAGTTCCGGCATCAGGTTCCCGCCCTCATAGGCGAGTTCACCCAGCACAGTGATATTGTTGATTTCTGAGAAACTGACCGGAACGCCCAGCGATGGCGTCGTCGTCCCCCAGCGACCTGGGCCCAACAGGAGAGTCGGCACCTCCAGCCGATCGGAAATCTGCCTGTTGAGGTTTCCTACCAGGCGGGCAATATCGTATTTCTGAGTCATCGGCAGCGATTCATAGCTCTCAGGCCGAACGTATATGATCCTCTTGAGATCGACCGAGATGCTCCCTCCCATGAAGTATCCCTCACAGCGAAAAAGGGTCTTGGCCGGATCGATCTGGGAAGGAATCTCCACCTGCGGCTGCCGGCCCTTGGTTTGCAGCGGCCGACACTGCAGCAGATTGAACACCGCCGTTCCGTCCTCGGCGAAATTCACCGTGAACTCGATATCGACTGGGTATTCATAGCTCTTCTCAAGACTCTTGAGGATAGTCTGCATATTCTGCACGAACGGCGTTTCCGACAGGAGTTTCTCAAAAGTCAGAAGCCAGTACTGCCTATCGCCACCCAGTTCCTTGGCGCGTTGGGTCATCTCATGGTCCGGAGCCCCCATGAGGTCGACCCGCATGTCGAGCCCCTCGTCGAGGATCTGTCGCAAGGGGACATCCGTCAGAGCGTTATCGTTGATGTCCAGCAAATCAACATGATTCTGTGAAAACCGCCTGACGTCGTTCATACCGCCCACAGGTCTCATCAAGGGGGCATCCAGCGCAAGAACACGCGGATAATCGTCCTCGACACGGTTGACCGCCCGCGTCCCAAGGCCGACGACCAATCGCAGCATACCTGCCTTTGGGTCCAGTTGCGGATTCCAGGCAAATGTGTTGTGGGAAACCCCTACCCCAGCCAAGTCTGGGAAGAAGTAGGTCTTCCGGTAAGAGCCCGAGACCCGCTGAATGAGCAGCGCCATCTGCTCATCGTGTTGGTCAAGCCCCCTCTGTAACCGATACGCCAAGGCATCTTCACTCATCGTGCTCGAATACACGCGCCGGACGGCCTCCTCAAAACGCGCCGCTCGTTGTTCGGGATCGCCCTGATTCACACAGAAGTAGCTCTCGTACTTGCCTGCGAAAGCATTGCCAAACGCGTCCTCGAGCAGACTGCTGGAACGGACAATAATGGGAGACTGCCCGAAATAATCCAGCATCTCCTGGAACTCGTCGCGGATCTGGTCGGGGAACCGGCCCACCAGCATTTTCTCTCTCAGTTCCGCAGCGACCTCGAAATAGCCCTCCTTGGTCTTCTGCTCCATGCGCCGCTTCCACCAGCCGTTCTCAACAATGTAGGTATAGAAAACATCGGAACCGACGTAGAACGAGTCGTGCCGTTCGAGCTGCCCGCTCCCGGCGAAGACCGGGTCCTTCGAGACGATCTTGTTGGCGAGCAACATCCCGACCGCTTTCCCCCCGACGAATCCCGTGCCAATCATCCGGTTCTTGATCTCTAGCAAGTCGTCGAGCGTGAAATGTCTCTTGGCCAGAGACAGGATTCGCTCCTCACGGCCGATCATGATCCGGCACAGCCGCTCGACCGTTTGCTCCTTGTCCAGAACGGAGGCCGAGTCAATCTCGCTCAGTTCTTCGGCCCGTAGGAACAGCCGGTCCCAGTGATCCAGCTTGCGATGCATCGACTCACGGCCGCCTTCCGAGATGTGCGAAATCAGCTTCGTCGCATCCACGCTGCTGGTTATGGGCACGAATCGATCTCCCTGCTTCAGGTGCGGAAGAAACATGGTGGGAGCGTATCGCTTGAAGACTTTGAGCGGATGTACGTATAGACTGTCCTTGAGACTGTAGAGATCCAGCAGCAACTGCGTCGTCTCACGAATACGGGCGATGGTCTTGTAGGAATGCTGGGTGCGCAAAAGCGCAAAATAGGCGATGGTGTCCAATTCGAACAGATACGGACAGGTGATCACAAAGAAGTTTCCGATCATCAAGTCACTGGCCCAGGCGCTGAGCAAATCGGACAGACAGTCAAAGACGTAATACGCACCTCTTCCGTGCTCTGAGATGATTCGGTGCACCTGAGTAGAAAACGCCTCGAAACCCGCGTACGCATTGAGCGAGTACGTCTTGACCCCCGCGTCCGGAGGAACAAGCGGCCCATGGTCCGCAAACCTCATATAGATGATCGTTCGGCCGTCCTGCTTGGCCCGCTCCACGTAGGAAGTAATGAACGGCTGGAGATCGGCAATACTGTCGACCTGCCAAACGACATTGTCACCTTCCCTCAGATAGTCGACCACGGCGTCAAGGCCTGCAATCCCCGTGCTTAATTTGGTCGCCATGAGCCAACCTCACCTTCGGACATTCGCTGCCCCGTAACGAGGCGAACGGCGCTTTCTCTCTAGTGACAAACCTGGCCCGAGAACACCGGGCCGGCAACAACTCGCCCCGCCCCCTCGAACTGGCAGGTTCCCGGGTAGAGCCGGAGTTACTGCACTGCGGACAACCGGCGAATGCTGCCCC
>Ga0272442_10002031_pt1 | contig 29820 bp, 18 predicted proteins | sample SSMForm2O_FD_200262 | JGI IMG/M metagenome (GOLD analysis project Ga0272442, IMG submission 200262) | Marine sediment archaeal communities from Little Sippewissett salt marsh, Falmouth, MA, United States - SSM-Form-2O | ecosystem: Environmental > Aquatic > Marine > Wetlands > Sediment ...
CGATGCTCGAAATGATGGAGGCGTTTGTCCGTTGGAGCAGCAGGGGGGCAAAGAAGATCAACGTCTTCGTCGCCTCCGGCATTCGCCACGATCTTGTGATGAAGAATCAAGAGTATCTCAATCTACTCGTTCGGCATTTTGTCGGAGGACATCTCAAGGTGGCGCCGGAGCACACTTGCTCGGGTGTTCTCAAACTGATGGGCAAGCCTCGATTTGACGTTTTCGAGCAATTCGAGCAGCGGTTCGACGAGGCATGTCGACGAGCCGGGAAGGAAGCCTACCTCGTACCGTACTTCATCAGCGCGCATCCGGGCTGTCGCCCCGAAGATGCGCTCAAGCTGACCGAGTACCTGGTCTCTCGCTCGTGGCGGCCGCGACAGGTCCAGGATTTCGTCCCGATTCCTCAGACGCTCTCCACCGCGATGTATGTTTCGGGTGTGGATCGCGCGGGCCGGACTATTCACATCAGTCGCTCCCGCCGGGAAAAACGCCTCCAGGCGGCACTGTTGCAGTATTATGAGCCTCGACACCAAAAGCTCATCACGGATTTCCTGCGACAACAAAATCGCACTGACCTCTTGCCCAGGATTCGCAGGCTGAGCCTGTCAAAACGAAAACGGACCCGATAGATTGAAGGCATGGGTATTACTTTTCTGACGCCACATAAGTGGTGGATCGGGCCTGAATGTGTCTTCGCCAGTGTCTATCCCCGAAATGATCCGTGAAGTCCACGAGCTTTCTCTGATGCTCATCGATCGTCCTAACAACAAACTGCTCTCCCTCTTCTTGTGTCATGAAATCATTGACCACGCATTTGAAGATATAGTTCAACTCGGAAAACTCAAGCTCGTGGGCGATTTCATAGGCGCCATCGAGGGTTCGGACAGCATCAAGAGAGACTCTTTTCAGGAGCGCAATTGTGTTCGTAAGACGACACAGGAGCTTTGGGTCGGCAGGGATTGAACGTTGCTCGGTGGTCAGCGTCTGGCGTGTTTTCTTTAGTGTATAGGCGTGTTTGGCCTCATCGTAAGCAAGGTCCTGCCAGAAGCGGGAGACGCCCGGAATATGAAAGAACATCTGTGAGAACTGAACATAAATGTCGTGAGCGAGATTCTCGGCCTCAATAGCCTGCAGAATGAAATCCTCCACCGGCTTTTCAGCGTTTGGCCCTGAACCCGGCTTGTTCGTATGGGAATCACGTAACGTCGACATCGACTCACCTCATGTATTCAAATGTCAATATCCTCGTTCCTCTCTGCACAATCCGCATACTGCCGTCTATAGATGCCTTTCGACCAATAATCAAGACAACTTAATTAAGTTTATTGGTTGAATTCATAGGAACCAATGGCTCCCGGCAGGGCAATAAGATTGGGTATCGCTTGAAAACTCGAACAGAGTATTTGAGTTCAAAAAACAAAAGGTTTGTCAACGAATTGTCTCATACGAAATAATGCCGAATAAGAGAATCGGAACTTGCCCCGCCGATGAGAGAAAGGTAGCATATGGTATCGTGAATCGTCTTTGTCATGAGACGATGGATCCGTGACGGCTTAATGTTGTATGAAGGAGTTTATTATGAGCGCAGTAAAAGTCAACCGACGAGAATTCATCCGAGGGGCATTGGCTTTGGGGGGCGCGACCATCTTATCATCGTGCAGCACGGGTCCATTTGCGCGTACGCCTTCGGCGGTCGATCAGGTCGCCCTGGGGAAGACGGGCCTGAAAATGAGCCGGCTCGGTATCGGCACCGGCAGCAAGGGCGGCAGCGTTCAGCGTGCTCTCGGCCAGGACGGATTCACCCGTCTCATACGCTATGCCTACGATCAGGGCATAACCTATATCGATACGGCCCAAAACTACAAGACGCATACGATGGTCCGCGAGGCGATCAAGGGCCTGCCGCGGGAAAAGCTCTTCATCCAGTCCAAGATGCCGGGCCTGCCTGAAAAGCCCCTGGACGTGCTCGACGGCTATCGCAAGGAATTGGGCGTCGATTATATCGACAGCCTGCTGACCCACTGCGGTACAACAGCCAACTGGAACGAAGAACGCCGGCGCGTGCTGGACGCCCTCGAAGAAGCCAAGGACAAAAAGATCATTCGCGCCCACGGTATTTCGTGCCACTCCCTGCCGGCGTTAACCACGGCGGCCCAATTAGACTGGGTGGACGTCAACCTGGTGCGGATCAATCCGCAAGGCGTGTGGATCGACACCCCGGCCGAGGAATGGAATGCGCCAAGCGATCGATCGCATCTACCGCCCGTGCTCAAACAAATGAAAGTCATGCGAGAGAACGGTCACGGTATTATCGGCATGAAGCTGATCGGCAACGGCGAGTTCACCGATCCCGCCGATCGCGAAAAATCGATCCGCTTCACGATGCAGTCAGGATTGGTAGATGCCGCTGTCATCGGCTTCAAGAGTACCGCGGAAATCGACGAAGCCATTACGCGGATCAATCGGGCCCTTGCAGAAATCGTATAAGCGACGACCTTGAACAAACCGGATAGCGATTGCTCATTGCATTGTCCCTCTGAAAAGAGATTGAAAAGGTCGTCGTATTCGAATCGAAACAATACGACAATATCGACGGGGTACGCATCCGGACGATTCTGCAGCCAAACTGAAGTGAACTTCTACCTTGCTTCGCGGGCTTCATAGACGACCGAAAGGATGCTCTCAACCACAAGATCGGGCACATCCTCATACAAGCGATGCGTGCTGTCCTCTGCTACGACGAACTTGCCGTTTGAGGATTTATGACTCAGGGAACGACTTTGCTCGATCCAGTATCTCTGATACTCTTCCGCCAGATCTCCAAAAACAGGATTGGGCTTCCGTGCGGCCATCACCAGGAGCGGTGTGTCCCCAAAGGACGAGATTTCTGAAACCAATCTTGCGCTCTCGCCAAACATCTCTCGATGTTCCGATGCGATCATCTGGAAAAAAAACGCCCGCGTTTTTGCCTCGGCATCTGACGAATCGGCGCCCGCGTCGGCAACGGCCTGCCACTCTGCCGTCATTCGGTCGGCCATTGCGAGGAGGCTCGTATATTCCTCCCCGCGTATGAAGGACAATGGCGGCGGATCGAGTAGGACAATTCCGACAACGTCTTCCGAGTATTTCGCCGCAAAGACCTGCGCGTTAAGCCCGCCCAGAGAGTGACCAACAATCACATAAGGACCGGGGATCGACGCCGCGTCGAGGAGCGCTTTCAATTCTTCAGCCTCGCGGCCGCCGTGCCGGGGCAGCGGTCCAGGCTCACTCCGGCCGTATCCGGCTCGATTGTAGGTGATGACGCGCGTCACTTGGGCAATGCGATTCTGTAACGCTCGCCAGTTGTCTAATGGGTCCGTAAGACCGGCTTCGATCACAACCGTCGGGGTCCCTTTCCCTTCCTGATGAATTTGAAGGCGATGCGATCCTATGCTGATTGACTGATCGGAGGGCGAAGAATCCTCACGCTCGCATGATACGCTTGTCAAGCCTACCATCAATATAAGCGATAGCCTTCCTATTATTACCGACGCTCGTTCTGACGCTGACTGGCTCAAAGCGGAATTTTCCATACAAATTTCACCGAGACACTCTTGCAAATTTCACGATTTAGGATACGGCATTTCTTTTCAGTTTCGAAAATCTTCGGCAGATTCAATATAATATACCACATAAGTCTGTTATGTTCAGCATCCTATCAAGTTTTATGATTTTCGCAAGAGTTCGCATTCTATCGCGGCATCTGCAGCGCAAAACGATATAGAATGGAATAGCTATTTTTGGCAATATTGGGATGTTTACCTGTGAGGTGGCCGTCATTCGACCGGACCGCTGCACTGACTGATCGAACTGGGAAAGCGCAGGCTCCTGTTCTTGGGATCGATGTGCACTTTGCCGATATTCGGTTCGTTCGGCTCAGGGGATGGGTTCCTGGGCATTCTGCAACTGGCTTGTGGGGGGCGGGGGTTGACTGAATATCGGTTCCTGGGCCGGACGCACCACCCATTCCTCAAAAGGAGAGGCGAGCGTCTTCTTTTCGAGACCACCCGTGTGCAGGTACTGAATACTCTGGGTGGGAATGGCCATGTCATCATAGAGCGCGGAACGGCCGATCAGTTGACCATCCCGGGATTCAAGGGCCGCAAAGATCAGGATCGAACCGTCTGCCAAGTCGGCTCGGACGTGGCCTTTTGGGTGGGTAGCTGTCACTGACGATTCGTTCGGTTTTTCTTCCGGCCGGCTGACGTTGACGACGCACGCCAGGCGATCGACTGGAAAGGTCTGCTTGCGCCGGTTCGATTCAAACTGAAGGCTCTGCGTGCTCACGCCGAGCAGATTCCCACGCTTCAAATCGCCGTTCTTTGCCACCAGGATGTGGCGGGGTGGATTCCCACGACGGAAACGCGGCACCGTCAGCGCCCGCTCCAGTTTACCCGAGTCGAGGTTGAGAACGCAGCTGGGTTCCGGTACCCCGATCTCCTCGAGCCAGTCGCTGATCTGAACGGAGAGCATGTCCGTTGGACCTCGACCTCTTCTCGGCGCAAACTCGATGGCTTTGATGTGCGCCGTGTTGATCGTCCGTTGCTCGATGAACGGCGATTGAAAGGCGAGGGAGTCCTTGTCATACGACGACACCTGGCACGGAATATTGTCGCCATTTTTCAAATGCAGCGCGAAGGGAAATGCTCTCTCATCGAAAGAGGTCGTCCGCGCAATGGTTCTGCTGCTCCGTGCGATGCGGGCTTCGCTGTTGTCAGCCAGTCGCACGGGTATGACACCACCTTCCGGAGTCCAGCTCAGGGGCGATTCAGCGCGGTCGAACGAAAGTCGCCCATGCAACATGCCTGAGCCGTACACAAGTCGGTCGCTCTTGCGGTTTGGCGATATGCTCTCAGTTGCAGTTGGATCAAATCGAAGGGACGACGCCCCGGCCAGTGTGCAGGTCACCGGCGCATCCGAGAACGCCGTGTGCAACACCACGCGATCCGGGTTCACGCGTTCGATTTGACCACGTAGGATCGCCCCGTCGGCATAGACCACCTCAGTCGTTTCAGCCGTTACAGCCAATGTAACGCCGGGACTTGCTATTCGATCAACAGTGTCCAAATCAACATCGCGCCGCGTGCCATCTCGAGCGACGACATGCGCTCCGCTTTCGGCAACCGTGAGACGCCCGTACATCACCCGTCCGTCAATCAGGCGGACTCGCGGCTTCCCGGAATCAACGACCTGCCTGGCAACCTTGTCGGGCCGGCGATAGATCCTCAAACGCCGTACCGTCAGATCCTCACCCCGGTTGCGGACGTGAATCATGGATTCACCGACCGGTGCCTGAATACCTTTCGCCATCGCCAACACATCACCGCTCGAATCGAGAACCTGAAGTTCACCCATGTCACTATTGAAAGCCAGTCGCAGGTGGACATTGCGCTGGTCTTCTTCAATGGTCGTGATCGGTTCGAAAACCTTATCCTGTACGACCACCAGTTCATTATCCCGGGTTTCCAGTCGCAAAGACTTATCTGCTATTGTGTCCAACGTGTCTTCGCCGAGCGCCAGGACAAACCTCGGGCTTGCAGAAGATGTGAATTCGAGATCGATCTCACACCGTTTCGGTATCTCGATCTTGTGAAAGAGGCGGCCCTTCTTGGGTGTGCTCTGGGGGTGACCTCCGGGCCCGCGACGCCAGCCGGGATCCTTGCTGACTCCGTCGAGTGACAGGTACGGGCAGTCAGGACCACTCATCCACGCGTTTAGCAAGGTGTTGCCCCCGGTGTCAAAATACTCCACGCGCAGCGAATGGAAGCCCGACCCCAGTTTCAGCTTGGAGTGGTTTCCCCGCTCAGCGCCGGCCTCGAATTCTTCGACGGCCAAATCAGCGGCTTCGGCTCGGGCAACCTGTTTGCCGTCGATGTACATACGTGCTTTTTCGTCTGCGGAGATGCCGGCCCGATATTCACCCGTCTTGGTGATTTCGATCCGACCCTCGAACACGATCGCGAAACGCTCCTTGAATCCGGGAAGATCCACATCGATGTATCCGGCCGGCAGCGTGCCTATTTCAACAGGACGGAGTCTCGAGAAGATGGGGAACCCCTCGTCATCGCTTTCGGCCCAGTCCCCGGTGTAAACTTTGTACGTCGAATCTTTGACCGGGCCCTGCAGGGCCACGTTCCAATCAGCAATCTGGGATCCGTCGAAGATGAGATTCGGGTGGATGCGGCAGGTTAACGAATAGACGGCATCTCGATTCACCAGGATCCTGCCGTAGCGTTTGCTGGTGAAGTGAAGTGTGTTTTCATCGGAAGCTACAAGATCGCCCGTGAACACATCGCCCGCAGCCGTGGCAACGCGGAAGGCCTCCGCCGGTTGCAGGGTTTCCGCTGGGAATTTGACCGACTCCAGTGCGTTGCTGTCAACGACGAGAGCCTCGGAGAAGATGGGGGATGACCACCGGATGTGGCCGGACTTGCTTTCCAAGAGCCTTCCGACAAGAACGTCCCCATTCTTCCAGCGCAGAACCGCGCTGCTTTCCCGGCTCCGGGCCGGGAAAATCCATAACGCCGCCAAAACTGCGACGATGACAATAACGTGCTTTGAATCCCGGTGCATCTTGTTCCTCAAACTCATCTTTCGTAAACGGGCAACAGGCGATAGTTCAATGCCAGGGCCAGTACGGACATGCCCGTGCCGTAGGCCGGTCCGTAGGGGCTGGAGATGCTGCCGTTTGCTTTTTGCATCTTCCCAAGCTTCTCGATGATTCGCTGATTCCAGGCCTTCCAGGCTTCAAGGTCGCTCTGGAACAGGGCCTGGGCCATGTAGTAGCGCGTGTAGAACGGGTGTTGGCTGATATCCTGATCAATCCGGCTCTTGATGAATGCCGCAGCGGCCTTGTATTCGGGCAAGTCTTTCCGTTTTCCGACCGCATACACCAGCGTCGCGATGGACGCCCGGCATATACCGTCCCCGTGACTCTGGGCGGGTTGGTAAGACACGTTGCCGTCGCGCATGGTGTTGAGCTTGAAAAAGTTTAGAGCCTTCTCGATGGCTTCGTTGGGCACTTCAATCCCCGCGTTTTTTGCACCAAGCAGGCCCATCAGCACCGTTCCCGACACGGTTGTATCCGCGTCCTGCGAGTCGGGCGAGTAGCGCCAGGCGCCGAAGGGATTTTTCTTCTGCGCAGTCAGTGCACAGCGTACAGCCAGTTCCAATGCCTGACCGACAGTCCGCCTGCCCTCGACAGGCACCTCGCTGCCCTTCCAGAGCAGGCGCTCATTCACCACGCCGTAGGCCTCGGACAGGGCCAGCATAGCGAAGCCGTGATGATACATCGAGCCATGACCGCCGCCGGTGATGTGGCCGGTCTGTGCATTCTGATCCTGAATGATCCGACGCAGAGCTCGGCGAATATTCTCGGCATAGGGTCCGAAGTCGGGATCTCCGCCGCTGGCCATAAAAGCCATCACACAGATCCCGGTGATGGCCGAGCCGCTGTTCTTGGCGCCCGGCCAGGCGCCGTCTTCTTTTTGGGTCGCAGCCAGAAAGGCCAGGCTCCGCTTGTTGATCAGACGCACGGCAGACGGCACACCGCGACCATAGCGAATGGCGGAATCCTGGGCAGGGGCCGGTTTAACCGATAAAGCGACGCATATCAACAGACCGGCCAGCATGACAAAGTGTTTTTCTGAAACACCGGGTGCCATAAGTAGTCTTTCTCTGATAAGAAGCAACGGTATTGGCATTTTATTTCCTCCATGTCAGCGCAACGCAAGGCGAAAGGAAGCGTCTTGTCATCTTGATTTTTCCCTTTCAGGTTTTTGTTGAGTCGCGTGTATCATTTTCCGGTTTCTTCCTGTGTCGGTTTCACGGAGCCTAAGGGCCCTCCAGAGCGTTCAAATAAACATCCAATCCCTGCCTGAATTCCTCCGGCAACTTGCGTCCTGCTGTGCCCGTGGATTGGTTCACGGCTCGATTCCCGATAAACGCACGATTGCCGTCGTCTCCGAGGCCCATGAGCATCAGGGCCGACGCCGTGGCGGGCGGGGCCTTCACGATCGTGCGGGCATTGGGCAGGCGATGGGTTTCGAGAAGTATCTCGATGACTTCCACGATGGCGGCGATGGTGGGCGGGCCCGTGGCCGGTCGGGCCAGCAGGGCCTCAACCTCGTCCATGACGGTCGCGGCGTTGGTCAGCTTGTCGATCTGTTTCTGCAGGACCTTCTTGCCCAGTTCGGCGCGCCGGGTCAGCCACGCAATTCGCTTGTCCAGGGCCTCGCCCTCGAGTTCGCCCTCGTCGGTCAGCGCCTTGATTTGGCGGGCCAGGGTTTCGTCGGCGCGATCCGGCGCATTGGGCATGGCCCCGATCTGTTCGGCCAGCTCGCGCGCCTTGGCGGCGAGTCCGGCCTGTGTCACGCTCAGTTCGGCGCTGCGCTGCTCGTAGGTCTCCCGGTCGATCGCGCCGCTGGCCTGATCCAGTTCACGCGTCTCCTCGCGCAGCTCGATCTCGCCGTTGATGATGCGCAGCACATCAAGGATGATCTCGGGTGTGAGATTGGGCAGGTCAACCAGGTCGGTCGGCATGGGCTCGGAATCGCCCATGGGATCGACCAACTGTTCGGCCCAGCGGTCCAGGGTATCGGCCCAGAATTCCGCCTCGATGGTGGACTGACCGACCTCGTTCCGGGTGATGGCCGTAGCTACCTCACGGATCTGCGCAACCACTGTGGTTTCCTGCATCTCGGCCAGCACGCGCGCGTAGTTCCTGGCGGGTTTGCGCTCGGCATAGGCGTCCATGTCTTCCTGGATGCGCAGCACCGTGTCCGAGGCCGCCTGCTCTTGATTGGCAAGGCGCCGGCGCTGCCCCGGATTCTCCAGCTCATCGGCATCCACACCGAAGCCGTCCAAATTGTTCAATGTCACGGCCAGGTCCATCTGCTTGCGCGAGGCCGCTTTCAAACGCTTCACGAAGGTGCTGTTTTCAAAGCCCGCGAGCAGGCTGTTCATCTCCTCGGCCAGTTTGGCAAAGGCATCCAGCAGGTCCTGCTGCTCCAGGACCGCCTCGATGACCCATTCCGCGCTCGTGGCCTCGGGCGCTTCACTGTCCTCATTCGGGTCTTTGCCGCTGCCTTTCAGGGTCGTTGCCGGGATGAGCAGGCCGCCCTTGATCTGTGGCGCCTCCCCCGCCTTCTCAGCCTTGTTGAAGCCTGACTCGATATCGCCCACGAGCGGCGTCGGATTGGCGGCAATGGCGCCCGGCTCGCCCTCGGGCGGCCCGCTCTTGTCCTGCGCGACATCCGCCGGGTCGGGATTGGGATCGTTCGGATCCTCTTTCAGCCCCTGCGCCTCGGCGGCCTGCTGCAGCAGTTCCGCAACGGATGGCATCTGCTCACCGGCGATCTTCTCCAACTGCTTGATTGTCTCGGCAAAGGCGTCCAATTGATCCGCGTGGAATTCCTCATTTTTGGCCGCCTCCTGCACCAGTTCCTTGCCCATGCCGATGAGGGCATCGAGTTGGGCGGCGTTCGCCCGTTCGGCGGCCGCCTGCTGCCGGATCTGCTTGCGCGCGGCCGGATCGTCCAGGGACTCGGACGGCAGGTCGCGCAGCTCCTTGTTGGTCTCGTGCAACTGCAGCTCCTTGTCATACACCTCCTGGGCTGCGCCGGCCCACCGGCTTATCTGCTCGGTCAGCCACTTAAAATGCTCTGCGGACGAGAGGACGTGAACCACGAGATAGGGCGAGTAAACGCGCTCACGCTCGGGCAGATAGTCCTCGGCAAAGGCCCGCAGACGCAGGCTCTGGGGACGCACGCCTTCGCGGTCCGCACAGAAGGTCGCGCGTGCGTCCATGGTCTCGTTGGTCGGCGCCCCGGCTGCCACAATCTTCTCGCCCCGGGACGGCTCGGGGTTGTGAACCGGATCGCTAATGCCCTGCCATTCGAGGCCGACGCACCGGACACCGAAATCGTCACTGGCCTGAATCTCGAAACTCAGCACCTCATGGGAGAGAACGACCTGCTGGTTCTTCAGTTTGTTAAAGTTGACCGTAGGCTCCTGATCGTCCAGCGCCTCGATGTGCAGCACCTGCGCTTCGCGTGCGCTCAGGCCGAATTGATCACGCCATGTCAGGCGCAACTCGGTCGATACCTCGACCGCGATGCGCTCGGTGGTTACCCGGGGGCCGTGTACGGTCTGGGCACGATCGTTAAGTGCGGCGGCGGCGAGATCCCGTGTGGCCGTGGCCTCAAAGACCGCGCTGCTACCCTTGACCAGACGGATGGCGCCGCCGCGTGCGTCTTCCTTCCGCGGCTCGCTGCGCTGCAGGTAGGCAGGAAGCTGCACCTGGGCCCACAGCGCGCTCAATGCGGGACGCAGTTTGGGCTTGACCGAAATGGATCGCCGCGCATCGCCCACGCGCACCGAGACCGTTCCGTCCGTCGTCTGGGGCGGCATGACAAAGCGGTAGATCGTGCCGTCACGCGTGGCCTCGATCGGAGTCTGTTTTTCATAGCGGGCCCGAGCGGACGCTGGCTTCCAGGGCGAATCGGCCTTGAGACGGGCATCGATTTGGAAGGACTCTGCGTACGGCACCACGCGCAGGTCCGCCTGACCTGCCAGTTGGGCAAAGGTGTAGCGCTCGTGTGCGCGCCAGGGGAAAAGCCAGCGTTTGAATGCATTGCTGCCCGCCGCCGGGATCAGCACCATCAACAGGGCAATCCCAACCAGGGGCAGGGCCGCGGCCCAGGCCCACGGCCGATGCCGGGGGTTGGGCACCGCCTGCGCGAGATCACGCTTCGCCAGCTCAGCATCGACCTGACGTATGGCCGCCTGCACCAGCGTGCGGCTCTTGCCTGCCTGCGAATCGCTCTGCGCGAGTTCCACAATGCCCAGCAGGTGATCGCCGAAGCGGGGAAAGCGGTGCCGCACGAGGCGCGCCGCCTGATCCAGGCGCCGATGGCGCCAGACCCATTTGTGATACTTCAGCGGAAACAGGATCACCACGCCCACACTGCCCCCGGCCAGGATGACGGCCCGCAGAACAGCGGGCGTATCGAACAGCCGATCCAGACCGAACACAACGAGATATGACAGCACAAGGCCGAAGATCGCTGCAAGGGCACCCTCGGCAAGTTTGATGATCCAAACGCGCTTTTGGTATTGCGTTAGAGCGGCCCTCATGCGGGCAGGCAAGGCAATCGGATCATTGTCTGGTTGTGGTTGGTTTCCGTTCATTTGTCTCGCCCGGTTTTAAGCGGACCGGCCGCAGTTCGGCTTCTTTTTGAATATTGAATATTCATCTTCTCTAACCATCAACGTGCTGAACAATCTCACACCGCGCCAATCATCTTTCTCCCCACCCAAAACACACCCATCAACACGATCAGTACCGCCCCCCAGGCCGGGTGAGCCCAGATGCGCGTGCGGTGAATCGCGGGCTCGGGCTCGGGCAACGTCGCCAGATGATCCAGCAGGCGACTCACCTCCGACACCGGCACCAGCTTGCCTTGGGTGATCGCGGCGATCTCCTCCAGCACATCATAGCGGGCCAGTCGTCCCTGACGTTCCCGATTCAGGCCCTGCACGGAAAGGTCTGCCCGGACCGACGCATCGGTTTCGGCACAACTGGCAATCAGACGGTAAACACCCGGTTCTTGGGGCACCAGGGATCCCACGAACAGTCCCCATGCATCCTTTTCGCCGGGTTCGAGTCGCACGGTTTTGGTCTTGCCGGATGGAGAGACGGCCTGCACCACCACCGTACCCTGGTTCAGGGGAGCGCCCGTGCCGTCCAGCACGTTGGCATTGAGTGAAACCACGTCGTCCACGCGCGGTCGGTCCGGTGAGAAGAACAGGCGCATGGATTGCCCTTCGGCCATCTGGCGCTGATAGGCCATCCAGCGTGCCACCTGGCCCCAGAAACGATAGTGGTAGCGATCTTCCACGCCCTCGCGCCAGCGCCAGGCGCTGTCCGTGCCCATGAACAGGACCTTGCCCGTGCCGTAGGTCTTAGTCACGATCAGGGGGATGCGTCCGGACGCAGTCGCTTCTTCGTCGTGCACGGCCAGAACCTCGGATCCGGCCCTGGCCCGCTCGACCCCCGCGTACCAGTGAAAGCCCGGCAGCGTGCGCCAGATATCGGCGTTGTCCTGGTCCGTGTCTGCCAGACGCGTCAGCAGACTGCTCCGGCCTGCCTGCGTGAGCGTGAAGTGGCCCGGCGCGTTCGAGCCGATGCCTGTGTCGCGCGTGCGATTCATGACCACCGGATACAGATCGGCCAGCGCGCTGGCGTGCAGGGTATCCTGCCAGCCGTAACGCCCCGGCATGAAGACCAGGCCCGCCGCCTGGGCACTGACCAGGTGGCGCAGGGCCTGCACATGGTCAAGGCTCAACTGTTTCGGCCCCAGGCCCACGTCGCCCAGGAAGACCACATCAAACCGACTCAGTTCGCTGGCAGAAGGAAACCGGTCTATATAGGTGCGCCCGCCGCCGACCTGGGGCAACTCGGGATGAAAGAGCAGGCAGGTCACTTCGACCCCCGGGTCTCGTTCCAGGGCGTTGCGCAGGTAGCGATACTCCCAGCGGGGATAGGATTCGATCACCAGAACCTTGAGTTGTTCCTTTCGCACGGAGATCGGCGTGGAGATCTCGTTGTTGGCCGCGATCAACTCCTGCGCGTCCCTGGGCACACGCAGTGTCAGGGTGTAGTCCCCCGTGGACGCCGGGGTCCACACCATGTCCTGTTGGGCCTGGCCCATGGCCGGCACACGCACCACCTTAGAAAGCGTCGGCTCGTCATTGACGTGCAGGCTGACGCGCACATCACGGTCCTGGCCCAGGGCGCTCCGCAGCACAAAGGCAAGGCGCAGCGCCTTGCGGGCGACACCGAAGGTCGGGGCACTCATGCTGGCCAGCTCGAGGTCGGGCAAGGGGACTTTGCTGCCTACCGCCACCGGGAAAACAGGAATTCCCTGCATGCGAAAACGCGTGGCGGCCTGCACCGGTGATGAGCCGGTATTCCAATCCCCGTCGGACAGAAGGACCACGCCGCGCAAGTTCGTGTGGTTTTCCAGGACCTGGGACAGCCCGTGATTGAGATCCGTGGCCTCTTCTGCAGGGTCCGACCGGGACGAGAAGGACTCGAACACCACCTTGAGTTCACTGTCCTGTTCGTTTTCAGCCGGCTTCCAGACCGCCTCGGACAGCAGCGGTGCAATAGTCTCCGCCCGGCTCCTGGGTTCGGCACTGCTGCCCTCCCGATCGATCACGTCCTGTGTTTTCATGCTGTTCGAGCGGTCCCAGAGCACGGCCAGGGTGGGACGCTGCCGGGCGGGGCGCGTGGCCAGCCATTCGGGCTGGCACAGGGTGGTCACAACCAGGCCAACCAGCACGAGGCGCAGCAACTCGAGAAGGCCGGACGTTCGGCGATAACCGCTGCGGCGCCAGGCCAGCCAGCACAACACACTTGTCACGGCTATCAGAACCAGGCCCAACATCACGCTGAAAGGGGTCGGTAGAAACGAGATGCCCTGCTGATTCGGCATTACCGTGCCTCCCGTTTGACACGGCTGAGGTCGCCAAATCCCGACTGCCGAGTCTTTCTTTCCGGCATGCACAGACCCGCTTCGACCACCAGGGCCAGGGCCATGACCAGAAGGAACAGACGCCAGATTTCACTGGCCAGCGAGCCGGGATTGCCGACCGCGTCGTCAATGCGCTCATAAGCCAGCCCCGCAAACAGGGCGTCCACGCTCGCAACCGGGGTGACGGGGGCGCGGTCTTCGGCCAGGCTGCGGTTCAATGCCGTCCAATAGTCTCCATCCTTGTACACTCCGGCATGGAATTCGCGTTGCGAAACGCCGGGGTCGCCCTCGGCGGCCGCCACCGGCTCCCACCGGGTGCGGTCACCGAGCGCGCCCGGCCCTGCGTCCCGTAACGACGTTACAGCCAAAGAGCGACAGCCGTCGGCCAGGGCCCGCTGCAGCATCACGTAGAACACCACCCCGTCTCGTTCGAGCGATGAACACCGGGCCGTGGGCAGGGTCGTGCAGAAATAAGCGGCTCCCCGATCCGCGGGCGCGCGCACCAGCAGAGGCCGGTCCTCCCCCAGCCGGGCGAGGGCCGTGCCGGGATTGTCCGCCGTGAGGCCCTCAAGGGTACGGATTCGATAAGTGCGAAGATCGTTCAAGGGCAGGGCATCCCCGCTGTCCGCATGGCCCAGCAGGTCGGCGTCGCTGCGCCACCAGGTGACCCGGGACTGCTCCTGCCCGGGCTGTTGCCAGGTCCCCCAGCGGGCGGAGAATATCTGGTCGCCCTCGCCTTGATCCGGCGGGAAGAACATGACCACGCGACCGGACTCTACGAAGCGTTCGATCTGTTCGGCTACCGGGCCGCCGGGGAGGGGCGCCTGCCAGATCAACAGGCCCGTGTCTTCCCAATCGAGCTGACCCGCGCGTGCCGGTGTCAGGACCTCGGCCCGGTGCTGCAAGCCCGATTCCGCGGGAATAGCCAGGGCGCGGCGAAAGGCCTCGCCCGTGCGTGTCTCATTCGTGACCACCACGGCCTTACGCACCGGCGGCTCGGAAAAGACGAAGTAAAAGCGATTATCCAGGGGATTCGAGTCGCCCGGCAGACCAACCGAGCCCCATCCCGACCGGAGGTCGCTGTCGATGGGAATGCGGTGTCCCTGCAATGAGGCGCCTTGAGCATCCAGCTCGACCTCGACGACGGAATGCACTCCGTTGACTGCGAATTCGACCGGCACGCGCTGCGCCCGCCCGTTCGCCCGGCCCTCGATACCTACCAGCACGTCGAGCACCAGCTCGGCCCGATGGGCGCTTTGTCGACGTTTTACATGGGTCACACGGATGCACAGGTTATTCGCAGGTCGATCCGCGTATGAAAGCAGAAAGAGGTGCACACCCTTTAACCGGGCGAACTGTTCGCGCAGCACGGCCCAGCGCCCGCTGCCCGCATCCCAGTCGTTTTCGTTCAGGTCCGAGCAAATCCAGATATCGGCGCGCCCGGATTCATTGGCCTTGATGTAGGTCAGGGCCTGCTCGAGCATGCCCGCAATGTCCGCGCTGGTCGCACTGGCTGCGGTGCCGGGCAGATCGAGCAGGGCCTGAGGCGATTCCAGGGATTGCGGCTGGCCGCTGGCGCTGTCGATGAGCACCAACTGGCTGCCCACATCGTGTTTTTGCAGGAGGTCGGCCAGTTTCCCGAGCGCCGTGCTGCGTTTGGACTGACCGGTCTGCATGTCCTGCGCTTCCATGCTCACCGAACGGTCCAGCAGGATGAGGGTCGCATCGGGCTTGCCCATGCCCACACCGCTCAACCAGCCGCTGACCAGCGGGCGGCTGACGGCAAGGACCAGAGCGCCCACGGCCGCCACGCGCATCAGCATGATCAGCACGTAGCGCAAGCGGGCCATGCCCCTGCTCATGCGCTGGGCCCGGACCAGGAACATCATCGCGGCCCAGGGCACGGTACGGTGACGGTGCTGGTGAATGAGATGAATCACGATGGGCAGGGCCATCAGGGGCAGCGCCAACAGGATCGTGGGTTGCAGGAAGCTCATCTTTGCGGCCTCCCTGTCACTCGCGATAGACTGCTGCGACCGTCCTTCTGATGCTTGCGTCCCACCAGGAAGCGAGCGAGGATGTCACCCACCGGCTCCCCCGCATTCACGCGGTGATAATCCACCGCCGCCTTGTGCATCACGGTTTGCAGATCAGCGAGATAACCGGCCATGGCCTGACGATACTGCTTGCCCACCAGATTGGGGTCGGTCAGGATGGGCGCCCCGCCTTCCAGATCGAGGAATCGCGTGGGTCGGTCAAATGCGAAATCGACCTCTGTCTGATCCAGCAGATGGAATACGGCGACGTCGTGTTTGCGAAAGCGCAGATGTTGAAAGCAACTGTTAAGCACCTCGGGTTCGATGTACAGGTCGGACACAACGACCACCAGGGCCCGTTGCCGGATGCTCTCCGCAGCCCTGTGCAGGGCATCGGCCAAACCGGTTTCGCCCTCGCCCTTTATATCAGCCAGTTGATCGAGTACGACGCGCAGGTGCCGGGCGTTGCGCCTGGCCCGGATCTCTGTGTGCAAGCCCTGTCCCGCACAGTACAGGCCTACGGCATCGCCCTGGTGCGCAGTAAGGTAGGCCAGGGTCCCGGCGAGCGAGCGCATGGTCTCGAGTTTGGACACACCATTGACTGCAAAGTTCATCGATCCGCTCGTATCTACGATCAAACAAAGTCGCAGATTCGTATCGGCCTCATACTCCTTGATATAGTAGCGGTCCGAGCGCCCCCAGGCGCGCCAATCCATGCGGCGAATATCGTCACCAGGCACGTATTTGCGGTACTCGGCAAACTCCAGGCTCGAGCCGCGAATCGGGCTGCGGTGACGGCCCGACACGCTGCCGAGCATGGGCAGGCGCGCATGCAGTCCCAGGCCCGCCAGACGCGCCAGGACCTTGGGATCGATGAAGTCGTGGGAATGGGAGGAGTTCTCGGGCATCTTGATTTAGCCTTCTTTCTCAAGCTCATCGACAAGACGCTGAACGATCTGCGGGCTGTTGATCCCCTCTGATTCGGCGCCGAAGGAGGTAATCACACGATGCATCAACACCGGTTGAGCCACGGCCACCACGTCTTCCAGACGCACCATATAACTTCCGAACAAGGCGGCCCGGGCCTTGGCGCCCAGAATCAGGTACTGGACGGCGCGCGGGCCCGCCCCCCAGTTGACCAGGGGCTTGATCCACTCCGGCGCGTCGGAGTCCGTGGGCCGGGTGCGCCGCACCAGATGGGCCGCGAACTCGTAGATGTGGTCCGGCACGGGAACCCGTCGCACCAGGCCCTGGAAGGCCTGAACCTGTTGGCCGTTGAGCACGTGTTTTAGCTCGGGCAAGGTGCCGCCTGTGGTGGTGCGCCCGATGGCGATCTCCTCGTTGAGGTCCGGGTAGTCCACTTCGATCATGAACATGAAGCGATCGAGCTGGGCTTCGGGCAGAGGATAAGTGCCCTCCTGCTCGATCGGGTTTTGTGTGGCCAGCACGAAAAAGGGTTCGGCCAGGATATAAGGCCGTCCCACCACGGTCACCCGGTGTTCCTGCATAGCCTCCAGAGTAGCCGCCTGCGTCTTGGAGGGCGCACGGTTGATCTCATCTGCCAGCACAATATTGGCGAATATTGGGCCCCTGGCAAACTCGAACTCGCGTCGTCCCGTACCGGACTCCTGCAGAATGTCCGTGCCCGTGATGTCCATGGGCATCAGGTCCGGCGTGAATTGTATCCGACTGAAGCTCAGATCCATGGTTTCGGACAAACAGCGAATCATCAGGGTCTTGGCCAGGCCGGGAACACCCATCAACAGGGCATGGCCCCGGGCGAACAGGCAGATGGCCAGTTGTTCGATCACCGCCTGCTGGCCCACAATGATCTTGCCCAGCTCCGCGCACATCTGCTGGTAACCCTGCCTCAAATCATCAATCGCGGCCACATCGTCCGCGTGCATTGGGTCGGTGGTTTCTGTGTCTGTCATAAGTTGTCATTTCCCAAATAGTATTTCATGGCATAAAACGGCAGTAAGGCATTTGGCGTGATTATGTCGCGATTCGTAAGCCATTGCAAGGAAATAACTTAAAACTCCACAAGTCGGACTCGAACCTACAGCCGAGCGGTTAACAGGAATTGGGCTGAATGTTCGTCTCAGGACGTTAGGCCGTAAGGTTCGATCAGTTTTCTATGGCCTTTGAAGTGAAACTGGCATTGATCCGCCGGAGTGCCGAGGATGTTGATCTTTGACAGGTCGCCCTGTCCCATGCCGGCCTCGGCCATACTCGTCAGATACATGATCTTCGTCGGATCGAATCCCATCAGTTTGGTCGCCAGCGTATCCATCGCCAGCGGATCGAGACTGGCCAGAGCCATCCTTGTATCGACGGGGGTGCCGCCGCCCGGGCCGTTGCCTTCCATCGCCACGAAGCCGTCAATGACGCCCAAGTCGGGGTAAATCTCCTGGGCCAGATGGAACATGTTGTAATTGAGCAGCGACTTGCGGGAAAAAGTATATTCCGCGTGCATCAGGCGCTTATCGTTCGTCTTGTAATCGTTCAGCGGCGCGCCGACCAACACGTTCTTGAGTGATAAGGTCGTTACGACGCGATCGTGCGTTTTCATCTTAGCGGCGGAGATAATATAGATATCAGGATCGAGGAACGTCGAGATCACCCGGATCGGCGTCGGGCGATGGCCCGGACCGAACACGTAACGATATTGCCACGGCTGCTTGTTGAGGTCCACCAGCTTGACGTTGTATTCCTTCTCAAGCGGCAGATAGCCATAGTTTTCGTATCCGTGAAATGTACCTTGACGGGAGATCGTAGATTCGCCGATGGTGATCGGCTTGTTGTGATGGGGCTTGAGGAAATCCAGGATTCCCCGAACCGCATCGACGTGCGTCGCGGCGAGTTGCCGCGTTGTAATCACGAAATTCGGCTTAATAAGAATCTTCTTATTGCCAATCGAAGCAATCACCTCATCTTCGATTTTCTTCAGCGCCTGATAGACGATATCCCGGCGATCGTTGCCCTTGACCAGGCAGACCTTCGCTGGCCCCGGCGCCGTTCTGAATAATCCATTCTTCTTGATCCACCGGCTGCCCGGCGCCGCACAAGCAGAAGCCGGCCCCAGCAACTTCCCGCCGAGTCCAAGCCCCAAAGCCCCCAATCCAAAACTCTTCAGCACATCACGCCGATTCAAACCGTTTCTGCGACCTGCCATCAATGGTTCCTTTCACGATTCGAACTTCTATTCCGACGGCATTATACCAGTTATACGTATAAATGTCGAGAGTGATAAACTCTCATACAAATCTACGGATCGTACTCGGATTCTTTACACATATACGTGGCTTTTCTCGTGCTTAACACCACATGACGTGCAAAATTTCTCAAAAAATACTGGAAACTGCAAAAAAGTGTTTATATTATCGGTCTTTCTTTGTTCGCAAGTGTCTCAGGGAAAGCGTCCAAGCGCGCAGAAATGCCGTTTTTAAGTCAAGCGGGAAATCTCGGTTTGGTGGACTTGGGGACTTCCGACGACCAACTCCTTGGCCTCGAGACTGAAAATCCCAAAGGTGTGGGACCTGATCCCATATTTAGAGAAAGGACAAGGGAGATGAAAACGAGCAACAGTCTGTTTATTGTCGGTATCGTATTGTTAGCGACCGGTCGAGTCTCTGCGAGCCTGACGCTTATGCAAACCGGGACCCGGGCTTTGCAGGGCTCCATGGATATCAGGAGGATCGTGTGCAACTTCCCTTTGACGGTGTTCGGCGCTGTTCATGCTGAGTCCCCTTTTGCTGGCGTCGGCACGTGGAGTGTTTCCGTGTCGCCCGGCGACATAGATACAGGTCTGTCAGTCAGCGAGCTAACTGCTACGGTACAGGACTTCCCAGTTTGCGACTATGCCGGTATGGGTACGCAGGCACTCGCGACCATCGACTTAAAGGTCGTGCCTCAGGTCGACAATGTGGCTTGGGATGCCGTGATTCCGATTCCGGAGCCGCCCAGTGGAGGCACTGGCCCTGGCTATTATGTCCAAATGAGGAGCGAGCCGTTCTTCAGCGCCGAGTTAGCGCTTCAAGGGCCATGGCCAGTGACAAACGAGGATTTGCTTATCCCGATTAGAATGGCTGAAATACCGGTGAATTTCGATTTCTCTCAAGTAAAACCCATTCCGACGCCGTCCGCGATTTTATTGGGCAGTATTGGCATAGGTTGTCTCCGCTGGCTGCGAAGACGCCGGGCGCTGTAAGAGCACAGACAGAAACGATTCGGAGATTAAAAGCGTTTCGTAATTTAGTTGCGCGACAGTGGAATCAACCTTAAGCTCGTTATTGCATGTTACGAATCCGGACTTCAATGCCCTTTGAGTCCTTCAACAGATCGACGAGCTTATTGGGATCGGTGCGTCCGTAGTGATAGGGATAGAGAATCTTCGGCTTGAACGCCCTGGCCGCGTCGGCGACCATTTCCGGCGTCATCGTATAGGGCAAATTCATCGGTAAAAAGGCCACGTCGATATCTCTGAGTTGTTTCATTTCGGGGGTATTCTCAGTGTCGCCGGCTACATAGACTTTTTTGCCGCCGAAGGTGATCACATAGCCGTTGCCCGAGCCCCTGGGATGGTAGGGCGTCGAGCCGCGGCGCATATGGACGATGTTGTAGGCCGGTACGGCCTCGATTTTCAGGCCCCGGATGGTGCTGACATCACCATTATGCATCACTGCGCCGCCGGTCACTTTATCCGTGCAAGCCTCAGTTAAAACCAAATCCGTTCCGTCTTTCCGGAGCATCTTTATCACTTTCGGATCGAGGTGGTCGCCGTGCTCGTGCGTGATGAGGATCAGATCGGCCTTGGGCATGTCGGTGTAATCGGCCTCTCGACTAACGGGATCCACATGAATGATCATGCCGTTGAAGGAAAACATCAATGTGCCATGCCCAATGAAGGTGATAGTCAAATCGCCGGCATTAGTTTTGATTGTGTCCTGCTCAAATTTGGATTCCGGCCCGGCCTGCCTTCGTCCGACCCCACGGACTCGCATCCGGATAGAGTAGAATGATGTTCGTGCCGTGATGAAAAGCGTCTTACCGTCTTTGCCGCCGAAGGTAACGTTGGACGGACGCTCGGGGACTTGAATCTCCTCGACCTTCTGTCCATTCTTGTTATAGACGAGTACCGCGCCGGACGTCAGGTAAATATTCCCCTCGTTGTCGATGGTCATGCCGTCCGAGCCTTCCGAGGCGAAAAGTCGCTTATTCGATAGCGTCCCGTCGTCGTTGATGGTGTAAGTAAACGTCTTACGATCACCGGGATCGGTGACGTAGAGCGTTTTGCCGTCGGGCGCACCGATCAGACCGTTCGGCCGGACCATATCGTCGATCACCCGAATGAGTTTCTTGCGGTCCGGCGATAAATAATACACATGCTCTCCATCCATCACCATACCCTCTCTGTTGCCATAGCGCGGATCGGTAAAATAGACGCCGCCTTTGGGATCGATCCAGAGATCGTTCAGGCTGTTGAATTGTTTGCCCTGATATTTATCGGCCAGGACGGTCACATTACCTTTCGGATCAATCGAAACCAACCGTCGGCCGCCGCCTTCACAGGCCAGAAGGTGACCCTCGTCGTCGAAGTATAAACCGTTGGCCCTGTTGGAATTCTCACGAAAAGTCGAAATTGTGCCGTCCAGCAACCACTTATGAATGCGATTATTGGGAATATCGGTGAAGAAAACATCCCCCTTGGCATCCGCCGCCGGGCCTTCGGTGAACTGAAATCCCCCGGCCAGCTTTTCCATCTTCGCCCCTCCAGCCACGACGGAAGCTTCGGCCATACTATATCCTGCCAAAACCACGAGAGACACATATACCATCAAACTGTCATAGGTCCTTTTCATGGGAATCTCCTTTCATTTTTCAGAAAACGGTATTCTGATTCAGAATAGCATCAACTCTGGAATTATACCCGTTCCGAAATCATTTTGCATCCATAGCCTCAGGAATCTTCGCATGTAGTTCATCAAGCCCGAATCCTTCCGCTCGAACGATATGTTCTATATCCGTCAGAATCAACCATGGAAGTGATTTTGCACCCCAAGTGAAACGAATCGTTTTCTATTCGTTGTTTTTGATCATGCCAACCGGAAAAGGAATACTGTTTTTGTCTGCCCATTCATTGATCGTCTTTTCTTCAACTATCGAGGCTTGTATTCCTATCACGGCGATGCCTTTTTCTTTCAATTTCTCAGCCTGTTTGGCGAGCTGCAGAAGACAATACCGAGATGGCCGCTGGTTCATATCGAAAAAGCAAATAAGAAGAGAGGTGTCCGGAACGTGTTCGAGAGATATGCCAAGATATTTTAATTCCGGCAGTGGTTTGCCGAGCAGGGGGGTCGCAAATTCCAACGGTAGTTCTTCGTATGGAGCCGGTGGAGGTAAAGCCTCCGCCTCCCGGAGGATTCTCTCGTCCCAGGTCCGGGTGTTATCATAGATCGGAGCATGATATTCCCTTCGATCTCCCAATTGTTCGCTACTTTGATACCCGAGCGCTTCCAGTGAAAACTCCGAAACCGGGATCGGCTCATTCACAATGTTTTTAACAAAGGTGACTTTCCATGTCCTGTTCGTGTTTCCCAACAAATCCGGAGAAACAGTCTTGTAGTTTGACACAAATGTCTTCGGGATCCATACGCCATCTTTCTGTTCATAGGTCCATTCGCGTCGCTCCGCATCGCCCTGGCTCTGAGCAAAGTATTTCACGACATTACCGCCCTGAGCCAAGCTAAAAGTATGACGGTTCAGCACTATTTCACTGTCCAGTTCCAGGATGACCATATCGCCTTCACGGGTAGCAATGATATCCTTTGCCCCGTCATTTTTGACCCGTCGGTAGAGAAATACTAATCGCTTAACGAGGTCATCAGTGGCTTTCGTTATATGACCCGTCAGGTACCACATCGGATCGAAACACTCACTATAAGAACGCCGGCGCGCCCTCTCCGGCGGCCAAATCACCAACGTACATAATCGTTCGCCCTCAAGAGTCGTGATGCTTGGAGCGCGCCGATAGTAACCCATTCGCGTTGTCATGGCGCTTACAGGCTCCATGACGGTCTTCGAAACCGGTTCACCGCCCATTTTCACACCCTCCCGGACATAACGTTCATCATGGACCCACGTCCATCGCGTCACCTCCCGACGGCAATCAGAGAGAAAATCGACTGAAAACCTGTCTTGTAAAATAGGGCCATTGACGTCCGCAAAAGTGGATTCGATCTCTGCACGACCTTGCCAGGTATCGATCGAAGCTCTGTTGGCCTGATGGGCCGTCGCAACGAGTCGCAATAGTTCAATATCTTCTTTTTTTTTCTGCAAAGCAAGTTTGGACATCAATTGAAATCACAACGCCAATCAAGGCGAGAGCAGGATATAGCCACCCTTTATGCAATTTTTGTCAGTCCTTTTCCTTGATTTTCACTTTGGCTAAATAGATGCTCGTTTTTCCTTCGTGGCCGGAGTAGTAGCTAACATAGAGCGTGTCATTATGCCAAACTAATCCCGGATAACTGGTATCGCGACCGCTGGGTAATTTGACCAGCTTCGTCATTGTTCCTTTTTCAACATCGAGATAAGTCAGAGCCGTATGCGCGCCGCCGGGGTGCATTCGACCCGCGGCGATCCAATGACCGCCGGGGATGCGGATGAAATTGGGTCCGCCGAACCCGTTGAATTTCGATCCGAGGTCCTTCCATTGCCATTGCGTGTAACCCGGCTGGCTGATGCCCAGGATCGCGCTGCTCGATTCGCTGCCGGAACGGTCGCGCCGCACAAGGGCATAACACGTCCCGTCCGTACTGAAACGCAACGTCACCTCCGAGGGACGGCCCTGCTCAAACAGTCTTCCAACATGCGTCTCATAGCGAATGCCATCCGTACTAACAAGTAAGTCAAGATACGGATCAGCCGATCCGGCCGTGTAGGAAACGCCGTAGGCCTTTCCATCGTGCCACGTGACGCACCAGAGCCATCGTCCGGGCTCGACGACAATCTGCGGCTCGGTCCATTGCCTGCCATTCTTCGAGAAACTGACAAACGAGCCGGTCGGAGCGGATTGCTTATCCTTTTTGCGCGGGGCAGCCCCGCCGATCAGCATCAGCCGGCTGTCCGGCGTGACGGACAGGTGCGCATCCCGCAGATCGAAGCCGGGCTGAGAAATCAGGGCCGCCGATTCCCAGCGATCCGCATCTTTCGATTCGAGGATTCGTATCTTACCATCAGTTGACACGTGTCCCCGGCCCTCGCGAAACGCGCAGTAGAATGTGTCGTTCCATCGTGTAAGGTCCGTGAACGCATTGTGCGGGGCCTGGTCCCAAATCTTCTTAACCTCAAGAACATCCGCTGTCACTGAAACAGATCCAAAGCTACACGAAGCTACAAAGAACACCAACACCAGTGTAAAGTATCGCTTGTACGTCATGTGATTTCCTTTCCTAACCAGAGGTCTCGACTCTATTGTCATTCGTTCGACATGACGAATTCCATCAATTTGCTTTTAGTTTATCATCCAATTCCTGTAATGCAAATCCCTCGGCAGTAACAACATGCTCGTGATCCGTCAGAATCAGCCAGGGCAGCGATTTTATACCCCAGTTGAAACGAACGTTCTCTTCTTTACCTTTAATCATTCCTACAGGAAAAGGGATCTCATTTTGCTTGATCCATGTATCGAGATCGTTTTTCTCGATCATAGAGGTCTGGACAGCAGCAAGGGTAACGCCTTTTCGTTTCAGTTTTTCTGCCTGTTTTGCCAATTGGTTTGTGCAGTTCCGCGACGGCCGCTGATTCATGTCAAAGAAGCAAAACAGGAGCCTCTTCTCCCGTGCCTTTTGAGGCTCGAATCCTATCGTGATGTTCTCGAAGGGCGGCAACGGTTTGCCGACCAGGGAGGCCGGGTTCGTGTAATCGGGTTCGACAATCAGTTCTATATCTTCGATCTTCTTCCCCTCATAAAATGCGACCGTTTTGGATGTCTTTCCGTATGAGATTTTCCATACGCGTGGAATGTACTCCCAGTGATTGGATTTACTTGTACTATAATCCCGCATTTTCGTCCGCAGGTGATCGAACCGGAATCGCCCCTTCAGATCCGTTACGAACGTTCGATTTCTCTCGAAACCGAGATGGCTATAACTGCCTCTTGACATCTGCTCGATCTTGACCTCGGCCGACGGAATGGGCACTTTTCTTCCGTCTTTGATTCGAAGGAGTCGGCCTGTAACCGTCCCTCCATCGGATAGCGTCACTTTGAGATCGCTCTGACCAAGCGGGACGTCATATACAATCAGGGCCGCGTGATTTTTGGGGCTGAATCGCAGGTTGTATTGCCCATCTTTTTCCAGTTCGATGGCAAAGCGTCCCCGTTGGTCAGTGACCGCGTTCAAAATATCGAAATGACTGGAAAACGTAAAAGAGAACCTGCCGTCGTCCCGGGGCCTTTTATGACAACAGATTTGAACTGGCACGCCGATCACCGGAATGTTAGCCTCGTCAACCACGAAACCGGCGACAAATTTGCCCCCTCCCTGGACGATTTGTTCATAATTCTTCTTCGCCACCCCATATCGATACACTTCGGGCGGATCGGTCTTCCGAGTGTAGTCCCGTACGTGCGTCCCTTTCGGGAATTCCAGCACATAGTCACTGTTGGGGACATTAAGCTCGAACTCGGTGATGTTCATGATTAACTCGTCTCGACCGGCGAACGACCTGACGCCCTTAACCGGGTACCAGAATCCCTCGCCGGTTTTTTCGTATTCCATCTTCTTTTCGTAAACATGTCCCTCTTTCGAGGTTCGCTTTAACTCGACAACCATAAAATCCTGTTTCGGATCCAGTTTGGCCTCGTAAGTGTATTGTGATTTTTCATCCCGGAATTTCAGAATCCACAGGCCGTCCGCACTTTCGGCCAGTTCGACGTGTTTCGGATGATCGAAAATATATCTTATATCCTCGTTAAAAACGTGATCCATAAAATGCGTAGGATTAATAAGAGACCGTCCGTTATCGAATTGTTGCTCCGGCGTGAAAATGCTGGCCTGCTTCTCGGAGTAAAATACCCGATACGTTTGGCCGTTAAAGCCATACTTAGCCGAGTGTCTTTGAGATTTTATTTCGCCGGAAGCGGCATCCGTCACATGCTGCTCCAGGCTTATAAGGTATCGGCCTTCTGTGTCGATGTGATAGTCCAGTTTATTCAAAATCTTTTCATCCGGAATCTCAATGAATTCCATCTGCTCGGGCGGCTTGCCGGGATCATGGCTGATCTGTACATGGGCCTGGTACCAATTCGCCTTGAATCGCAGATTTCTGAACATTCCCCACTGTTTGTCAAAAGACTCTTGAATCTGCCCGAGCTTGCTTCGAACGTCCGGTCCTGAGCCGTACACTATCGTCGTTTGATTCCGGACCTGAGCGAAGCCCATCATACAAATCATCGCCAAACCGACGTGTTTACTTACGATCCAATCCTTGCCCATGGTCAATCCCCATAACAGTGTTCCCCCGTCGATCCATTTGAATTTCTCGTTCAGGCCAAAGCATCACCTAATAGTAAGACGCTAATGACAAAAAAATGTTACAATGCTATTGGGTTTCTTCACAGCTTTTTCCATATCAATCTTAAATAGGACGCATGAGCCGGACAAACATGATTCACGATATTCGGTTAGAATAATTGCAGAGGATATCGAACCGTGATATAAGAGCATCAAGAAAGAGGACGCATTGAATGAAAGAGGACGATATGACGCGTGAGAAGTTGTTTACAACCCTTTGTTTGAGTCTGTTTCTCTCTTTGTCGGTGATATGCCAAGCCGTCGAGCGCGGCTCGAAATGGACGGTCTATCTGGCCCAGGACAAGCATCTTGACTACAACTGGTGCGGTTCGACGACCGAAGTCGAGTTGCGGATGGCGGCTCTTTTGGACTATTTCTTGGATGCCGCCCAGCAAAATAAGGTTCGTTGGAACATCGAGAGCACACTCTGGGACGAGGTTTATCACCGTCACCGCGGCCAAACCGGCAGGGCGCGTTTGCACGCGGCCATTCACAACGGCCGGATCGGCTATGCGGGCAATTATGCCGTCTTGCTCTGGGGCATCATGGATACGGAAACGGCGATCCGGGCCTGTTACGGGGCCGTTCCGATTGAGACATCCACAGGTATCCCGGTCAGAACGGCCCTGGTCATGGAGAATCCAGCCATGACCTGGGGCGTCGCCAACATCTTATCCGATTGCGGCTTCGACTTCCTGGGCAGGGGGATCTATCGACTTCGGGCGGAGAGTTATCACCACCGTCGTGATCCTTATCCGCTATTCTGGTGGGACGCCCCGAACGGTAAACGTTTGCTCGTTCACTGGCCTCCCTATAAAGATACAAAAAGCTGGGGAGGTTATGCCGAGGCCTATTGTCTGTCGGCTATGGCGGGGGAAAAATGGGACGCCTTTCATGTGAAATCCGTCGGCGAGAGAAACAGCCCGGAAGTCTTCGAGAAAAGAAAGGCGTTCATCCGGCAAACCATTGAGCGTTACGAAGGCTACGGCGACAGCTACCCGATCTCCAGCATTTTATTGCTGGGGACAGGATGGGACAACTGGACGCAAACCGAAGATATCTCCGCATTTATCCGGAAGTTCAATGCGGACTCCGACGGGACCGTTCGCATCGTGGATGCACGGTATGAGGACTTTTTCGTCGCCGCCGAACGAGAAATTCGACAGAAGAACCTGACGCTTCCAAGCTTGAAAGGTTCGTTCGGCATGTGCTGGGAGGAATGGGCGGCCCATTTAGCCGGGCCGACCGCGGAATTCCGCAAAGCCCAACGGCTGCTCCGCATGGCCGAAGCCTCACTGGCACTCAAGACGATGGCCGGAGAAAGCGATGATAAGAATCTCCAACTTCTTCGGCACGGCTTAACGGAGTTGCTGAAGTTTGCCGAGCACGATTTCGGCGGAACGGATCGCCGACGAGCGGCCATGTCGGCCGGCGCACGCATGAGCGCGGTGACACAAGCGATGGACATCGCCCGATCTTTGGGACCGGAATCTAACGTGTTGCTATCGGTGGCTTCAAATGATTTCCAAGAGGAAGAAACAACCTTTTCATGGCGTGGCGGCCGCGTCGTTTTTGATCCCAATCGCTGCGGGGTTACATTGATTATGGATGCCGAGGAACATGAATGGATCTCCAGCAACGGTGGGGCGGCATTGGGCGAATTCGTTCACACACGATATCGAAGCCGGGCCAAACCGGAATCGGTTTTACCGAAAAGAATCGAATCGTCCCCAAAGTTGGCCCTTCGGAATCTTATCTGTAAAAGGGCAAAGCACGGCGTAGAAATTCTCGCCGATTACGATCGCTCCGGCTTTCGTGTCGAGAGCAGATGGCTTTTTCACGCTGCGAATCCCTGGATCGATATCGCATATCGCCTTCGCGATGGATGGACGGATGCGCCGCAGTCCGTGGAGTTCTGTTTTCCGTTTACCCTTGAGAATCCCCGATACCGATACGATGCGCCGGGCGCGGTTCTCGTTGCCGGCCCCAAAAATAAAGGCGGCGACGATCTACCGGGAGCGAATCCGGAACTTTTTGCCGGCGTGACCTTCGCCGCGGCCAGCGGCGGTGATCGCACCGTACTGCTTGTGACACCAGACACGTTTCTATTGCGATTCGGCTCGAAGGTCCCCGGCCTGCCTACACAAATCACGTCGATGCCTATGATGAATCTGACCGGCAACGACCACCAATTCGGGCAGGGGGGGCGGCGCGAGTGGACATTTAGCTACCGGGTTGTCCTTCTCAACGAGGATTTCGATCCGGTGCGGGCCGTTCAGGAGGCGCAACAATTTGTCATCCCTCCATTCTTACAAGCGCCGGAACAAATCCCCGCATTATCCGGCTTGAAAGCTCTCGATATCGAATTTTCGGGCGGACCGCTCTTGGCTTTCAAAACCGCCGAAGACAATCAACGCCTGATTTTACGGTTTTGGAACGTTCAGGACCGTGTAGCCTACGGCTCGCTGAAGTTATGTCCGGGCTGGACGCGGGCTGAGACATGTGATGCACTCGAGCGTTCCATCAAACCGCTCAATGTTCGTGAGGGCCGGATTCAGTTCGAAGCAGAGCCCCGGGCTATATTGACTGTAGCCCTCTTGAAAAAATCCTGAGCCGGTCGGGTTTCGTACCAAACGGCTATCCACCTTCATCCGGCGGCGCGAGACGTTTAAGCTCCTCGAACCAGTTCAGCGTAATATGAATTCCCAGCGGCGCGGATTCCTCCGGCTCCCGGATCATTAAAAAACGCCCATCGGAGGCGACGTCAAAATCCCGGCGGTTCACACGAGACAGATACGTTCCCTCGAACAAGACCTCACATTTGATGACCCTAAATGCCGGCTCCATCTCAACGGCGGCGGACATCATTTTGTCTTTACTGCGAAAGAACAACTCTTTGCCATCCTGCGCCCAGACCGGTTGGAAACCGCCCTCGGTCGAAACCATCGTCTTCGGACCGGGCCCCGGATACGGCTCGACATACACCTCCCACCGGCCGGTCTCGTCTGAAGCATAGGCAATCCACCGCCCATCCGGAGACCAGATGCCATGTCTTTGATTATGATTCCTTTGGATGAACGGCTGAGATTGAATCTTTTGGTTCTGCTCGTCTAAAAAAAGAACATAAATATCGTCGTCCCACATGGGATGCTCCGGATCGGACCAGGAAACGAGCACTTTCGAGCCATCCGGGGAGCAGGCGATCGGGGCCCCCGGCGGATCTTCTAACGTTGCACACAATACCGGTTCACCGCTACTCGATACACGTTGCTTAAAGAGTTGAGGTCTCCTGGCCTGATAGGAACCAAACAGTAGTGATTCGCCGTCCGGCGACCAGATCGGCAGACCGCTGTATCCTCCGGAAGTCAATGGATTGAGAGTGTGTCGTGTCAGATCGTAAATCCAAATATCGCTGTTGAGCCCATCCTGGATAGTAAAAGCAATCCAGTTTTCATTGGGAGAGATTCTCGCATCTCCATAATTTCGAGGCATGGCCATCGGTAGAACCTCAAACTGCCCCTGCCGATCGACCCAAACGGGTCTTAACTCTGCACTGTGCGTCACGGCCGGAATAAAAGCAAAGGATCCATCGTTGGATATGGCACATTGCGCCGATCCGCTCCCCGGCGT
>Ga0272442_10002032_pt1 | contig 29808 bp, 21 predicted proteins | sample SSMForm2O_FD_200262 | JGI IMG/M metagenome (GOLD analysis project Ga0272442, IMG submission 200262) | Marine sediment archaeal communities from Little Sippewissett salt marsh, Falmouth, MA, United States - SSM-Form-2O | ecosystem: Environmental > Aquatic > Marine > Wetlands > Sediment ...
CCAATTGGTAAACTGACTGCTCGTATGCAATAACTGCTGCAACAAACACCCGATCGATACCTGCCTCATCTGCCCATTTAATAATATGATCACTATTATCTCTAACCGCATTATCTGCACGTGCGAGATTGCCCCACTTTCCTCGCCAAACTTGATAATTCGTTTTCAACTGATGGGAATAAAAAGTTTTACCAACGATCGATGATACGAGCACAGCACCAGCAAATGTAACAAATTTACCCAAAACATCGATCAGGTTCACTCCATCATTCCCACAATACACATACTTATGTAGCCTGTTGTTCCCATCCTCCACCGGATCCGAGCCCGCAAAGCGGCCGAGGGTGGGCGCGTAGTAACGTGCGCGGAGGTAGTAGTAGGAAAGATCCTGGTCGAAGTATTCGCCCGTGAAAAGATGGTTGGTCGCAAGTTCTCCGGGGTGATCGATGCCGTCGCCAAAGGGCTGGTAGTTGTAGGTTTGGATCAGTTCGCCGCTTGAGTTTGTCAAAGAGCGGGTGCTGCCGAGACCGTCGTATAAGAAGTACGAAGGCTGAAGAGCGAGGGGCGAAACATCGACTTGGCAATACAGGTCGTCCCCGTACTCGTATCGCTTGTTGATACTACCATCGTCCCAGTCGATTTCAAGCAGAGATTGGCTGTAGCCGGTCAGGTTGTTCACGTCGATAAGAAAGCGGGTTTGTGCGTAATTGTCGCCGGTCTTCTCCGCCTTCCAATAGCGATTGCCCGAATAGTCGTACGCATACTCCGCCGCGAGGTTTCCGGGCGCAACTGCGCCGTCGAAATATTGCTTCAGGCGATTGCGTGAATCGTAAATGTAATTTGTGACCTTTGTGCCGGTGTCCTTCTGCGAAAGGTTCCCATTTCCATCATAAAAATATTCGGTCGTCCCGCCGCCCGATGTTTCCGATTCGAGTTGGTCCAGCGGAGAGTATTCATAGGTTGTCTCGACTTCGCCGCGCGTCATGCTTGTTCGATTGCCGACCACATCATAGGTATAGGTCGTCGTGGTGGTGCCTTCTTCGATGCCGCCTGCGGCGGTCGCCAGCCGATCGAGGCCGTCATAAGTGTACGTCCAGTTCGCCGTCGCGCTGTCGATCATTTCGAACACACCCGCGCGCTTGCCGCTAATGCCGACCGTATAGTCGAAGGAGGCAAGGAGCGCCTCTTCCGAGTCCCGATGCTCCATAGAATCCAAACGTATCAAGGCGTCAAAAGTATACTCTGTTCTTACGCCGTTCGGAAGTGTCAGGGATTTGCGTGAGCCGTTTACGTAGTAATCGTATTCGGCAACGCCGCTCGGGGTTTTAGCCTGGGCGAGGCGGCCGGCGGGGTCGTAGAAGTATTGATAGGATACCCCCCCACCATCTCCCTCACCCTGGCCCTCTCCCGAGGGGAGAGGGGAGTCGCTCGTCCAGACTTTGGAGAGTTGGCCGAGGGTGTTATACTCATAATTCAGCGCGCCTTCGGGCTTCGACACCCGGCTCGGGCGGCCCGTGACCGGGTCATAGGTGAAACTCGTCGGGCGCACAGGGCGGCCCGGCTCGGCCTCCTTCACCGCGTTGAGCCGGCCCGTGACTGAATCGTGCGAATAGATCTCGGTGCGTTCCAGCTCCTGCTCCGAGTCATGGCAAGTGGTCGAGGTGCACCGGTCGGTCAAAGGATCGTACTCATAAGTCACGGTCGAGCCGTCAAAGTTGCGCCTTTTGCTCAGCAGCCCCCGGCCATTGTCGTAAGTGTACTCCTCATAAACATCATCGCCGGTCGGCTCATTGTTCCCGTCGCCGTCCTTGTCGAGGATTTTGCGATACAATCGCCCGAAGTCATCGTATTCAAACCAGGTCGAATGTCCCTTGGCGTCAATCCATTCAGTGCGCTGGCCATACTCATTGTAGACCGTTTCGTAGACAATATCGATATCGTTGCCCGCCCCGTGGCTGGGATCGGGATTCGTGTCGGGATCGAATGCCTGCCAGTTGTAGACCAAATACTGCTGCCGCCCTTTATCGTCGAAGAAATACCGCGTGCACGTCTCCCCACCCGAATTGTTCGGCTGAATATCTTTGATCTTCCTGCCGATGTCGTCATACTCGTAGTATATATACGTCTCGTCGGTCGTTCCGCTGATGAGCGCCAACCGCTGCGCCTGATTCAGTGTAGAATCATAGTACGGCGAGTCGGTCACCGGTTGGCTCTTCAGTCCATAATGCACACGAACCAATCTTCCATAGGTCGACTCGTAAGCGTTCGCCGTGTAGACATACACTCCCAGCGCGTCGGTCGCCTTCTGCACGCCGGTGCAAATCTGCCGCCCAGTGCCGTCGTAACCGTAGAGGGTCTGTGCGCCGGTCAGTTCATCCTTCGAGACCTCCAGCCGTCCATTATCGTCGTAAGTCGACGTCGACAGCATCGTCTTTTCCACCACGCCGTCGACGCCCGTCAGACGATAGATCTTCCATGCCTGGCCGCCTTCGTTGTAATCCGTCGCCGAGCCGCGGAGGACGATTTGCTCACTCGTAAAATTCGGGGACAGTCCACCCGCTTCGCTTGGGACAGTCCCCAGTTTTACGGTCAGGGTGTATGTTTCTTTCGTCTGGCCCGCCAGGTTGTATTTCGTGACGCTGATCTTCCCGTCGCGCGCGATTTGGACTTCCGCGCGGCCGTTCCAGCCTTTGATGCCAAGGGCGGCGTCGTTGTAAAAGACCTCCCCCATCCCCTCCTTATCAAGGAGGGGAGACGTTTCCTCACCCTGGTTCTCTTCTTTCTCGGGGTAGTGGCGGGTGGCGGTGAAGGTGCCGTCGGGATAGATCGTCTTGACCTGCCGCCCCGCGGCGTCGTAGAAGTACTGCGTCACCCGCTCGTCGGCGTCCTTGGGCTGCACCACCTGCTTGCTCAGCGTGCCATTTCGACCCCCTTCGATTCAACGGAATAAGCCAAAAGAACACCAAATCCTAACGTATTGGTTTTATATGACTTAGGTCCTCTCCCAAGACGACTTTCCTCCTTCTCCCTGTTGACATACGCGCTGACGAGGACTATGCTAAAAAGGTAGACGGGGAAGCAAGGGCCTTTTTTCGGGACGCAGAGTCCGGAAGAAATAGATTTCGCTTTGTCCTTGCTGCCGTCCTGGAGGTTTTGTGATGGACTGGCCTTGGAAAGACGTCCCCGACGACGAGAGTGACTTGCCTCGCGAAAACCCGGAGGACGCATCGGAAGAGGATGAGTCTTTTCGCCCGTGGGCCTCTTTTCGGGAAGAAGCGGATTTTTGGGAGGAAGCCGAAGGCGTTGACGCGGAGGGCGAGGACTCCTTCATTCGGATTCCTTACGAGGACTTCTCGGAGATTCCAGCGTGGCAAAAAGCCCACCGGTTCGCCCTTCGAATCACGGCATTTCTGCGAAAAGCGGATCCCAAGGTCCGCCGGCATCCGGCCCTGGTGAATCTTCGCGGTCAAGCTTATCTGGGAGCCGTCGATATCGCCTACGGGCATGACGAAGGGTATGAGCCGGACCTGGCTGGGGAGAACCTCGAGCGATGTCGCCAGGCGCTGGATCGAATTCATCAATGCCTGCTGCTGATCGATACCCTGGGAACCCTGACCGTGTTACCGGCTGAGCCTTTGCAGGAATTGTTCGACGAGGCGATTTCCGTGCGGGACGCGATTGTTTACTGGATGGAAGAAGTGCGCCGGCTATAAAAGCGTTGCCGAAGTTGGAGCGATCGAGGCAGAAGTGTCCAAACCGGCCTGTCAAAAGCCCCCCAGGCTAAGCCTGAGGGGCTTTTCGTTCGCATGAATGCAATGCAATTCGCCGTTCGAGCTCCGTACCGGCTATTTAACCGACTCCTGAATAATCTGAAACGCGAAGGAGCCGACTCCGCTTGGTCCGCCCCCGGCTCGGAAGATACAGCCCTGGCTAACCGTGCCGTTTGTGGGATCGTAGATCGTATCCCGAAAGGCTTGCTCATTGCCCGAGGTCAGGATCGCTCCTCCCAAAGTCCGGCGGAAGCGGTCTGGACCGGAACTCTGAAGAACCCACCAAATGGTCTGGTTGTCTACCGTGTCATTGTCCGGCACAACGGTTACGCCAACCGTTCGTAAGGTGCTTCGACCAGAGTATCCATAATACCGGTGACCGAGGTTGGTGAAGTTATACGTGTTTCCGCTTCCGGAGATAAATCCGACCGGCGGAAAGGGATCATCAATCAATCCCTGTGAGATGTAATCTACCGGGGTGCTCAATAGAATTAATCCCATATTATACCCCGACGTGCCTGGAAAATCCAAACAATTGGTGGCCAACTGGTAGAACGAGCCCCGGGGATAAACGTTGTAATCCACAGCGTAGGACTCCATCCCGGTCGCCAGTGTCGTCATATCCGCTTTCGCCCGAGCCACTTTCGCCCGGACCTGAGCCTGCAAAAAGTTCGGGATTGCGATAGCCGCCAAAATCCCAATAATCGCAACAACGATCAGCAGCTCGATAAGTGTGAAACCCGGATTTCGCTTCATAGGAATTCATCACCTCCTTTATCGAATCCCGTCCGCCCAACTCCCTTAGACAACAATAATACGTTTTGAATGAAGCTTTGGTTCTGTTAGAACTTGTTGAATTATAAGCCAAAATTTTCCAAAAGGCGAAGGAAAAAATTCCTTTTTCTCCCCACCTCAACACTAATGAATTCAAGGACTAATTGTCAAAGCGAATAATCGACTCACCGATCGGCCTTGAGTTTTTACGATCGCCCGAAGGCCGCCGCCGCGCTCGCGCTCCCTTTCGAGCCCCCCCGCTATTTCCCAAGCCATCGCGGCAAGCGGCGAATTTGCCCCTTGCGGCTCCGATACCCGGCGAACAACTCACAGCAGAAATCCTTGACTTCCTGCCAGTTCTCTCGGCCGGTCAATGTCACGTGACATCGCTTGTAGGGACCCACCAAATTGATGACTTGCTTGAGCATTCCATAGTGCACCTTGCCGACTGGAGTAATCGAGTAGGCAAGAAGAGGAACGCAGGCGAAATAGACGATTTCAGGGGAGACTCGGGCTCGTTTGGGATTCAGGGCCAAAAAGGAAGGCCCTCGAAAGGCCAAGTTCTCATAAACATTGGCCGCTGTCGCCAGCAGGTTGAGGGCAAGGTCCGACTGGATCCTTTTGCCCTTCCTGCTGCACATCGTCTTCAAATACTCGCGATAGTAGGATCGCGGCAGCACGCTCAGACAAGTGTCCGCCGCTTCAAACCAATAGTCGATTTTATCCAGCTCGTAGTCGCGGCCGAAGTAGTAAGGGAGCAGTTTCGCCTGCAGGACCCGCATCACGCGGTCCCAGCTCTCCAAGGCGAGGAAGTAGCCGTGGCGAATCGCCTTGGCGTTCAGCTGATCGGGGCGGGGATTCCTCTTGAAGTTCACCGCTGCCCGAATGCCTTCGAGCATTTGCTCCCAGTTTCGAAACCAAGTGCGGCCTTGCCGGCCTTCTTGTTCAAGGTTTTCCAGCCGGGTCTTGAAATCCGGAGCGTAGACCCCGAGAGACAAGGTCAGCGCGGAGCTGAATTCGATCCAGATCCGGCAAATTGCCAGGGCGTACGCAACCTTTTCCTGATGCGTCAGGGTGCAATCACTGTCCCATAAATCCAACTTAAACAAGGAAACCGCCTGAAAAAGCCGGTTCTGCATAATCCGATAAGCGCTGAAGAGAGGAACCTGTTCGAGGTCCACGGTGAGCCGCCCACGGGGGTCCTCACCGAAAACAACCTGCGAGGCGTGAAGTAGATCGTAGGTGCTCAGATCCGGACTGCGCGCCTGAAACTGCTCGGGCGTGGAGAATTTCATATCGATGACGTTAAAGGTTGCCGCGTCCTCGGCCAGCGTCTCATCGACGGGGGCGTCCACCGGGCGGTATCCAAAACGCTTCAGAATCGCCCGCCGAATGCGAATTACCGCCCCGGCAGGCGGAATCTCGGGGCAGACGACTTCCAGGTCATAGTCCCCAAAAGGCAGCTGGCGCTCTTTGTAGCGATACCATCCGGTGTCACCCCGGGCGCACCCCCCATGCCAAAGAATGGAGCGCGGCAAGCATTCCTGAGGCATCTCGTCCAAAATGATTTTGACGATCTGGGCGATTTCCGCGTCGATAGGATTGGATTGGTTGGTCGTCGGTCGATCCTTCAGCGCCGTTCCCATTGTCATCAAGTCGGTTTTCTTCAATTCCAGTAGGCGAACTTCAAGCGGTTCCCGCACAACCGCAGGCAACCCTTTGTTGAACCCCACCACCGGTCGCCCGCGTATTGCTCGGAACCGATCAGCACGGCCCTTCGGGCCTTTTTGGACAGAATAGACGTAACCGCCTCATTTTTCAAGCTGTGACTGCTCGATCAGTACCTTTTTCATGATTTTTCCGGTGGACGTCTTCGGCAACGAAGGGAGAACCTCGAAGAAACGCGGGATCTTATACTCCGCCAGGCGACAGCGACAGTAGGCTCGCAACTGCTCAAAGTCGAGGGTTTCCCCCTCGACCGGCGTCAGGACCGCTCGAGGCACTTCTCCCCGCAACGGATCTCGGGCCGGGACCACCGCCACTTCAAAAACCTGGGGATGTTGCTGGAGCACGTCCTCGATCTCTCGAGGGTAAATGTTTCTTCCCGCTGAGATGATCAATTCCTTCTTGCGGCCGACAATCCGCACATAGCCGTCTTTATCGATCGTGGCCAAGTCTCCCGTTCTCAGCCATCCTCCGGGCGCCAGTGTCTGGGAGGTCGCCTGCGGATTTCGGTAATAACCCAGCATGATGTTGGGCCCTTTGACCATCAGTTCGCCCGGTTCTCCGGGAGCCAGCGAGCGATCGTGGGCATCCCAGACCTGAACCTGTACGCCGGGCAGCGGCGGACCGATGGTGCCTTGGCGGTTTTGCCCCGGAACATTGGCGCAAACCGCCGGCGAAGCCTCCGTCAATCCGTACCCTTCGAGAATTTCGATCCCGAAACGCTTTTTGAATGCGTCCTGAACTTCCGGCGGCAAGGGCGCGCCGCCCGAAACCACCAGCCGGACACCGTCCAAAGAGTCCTCACCGGGTAATCGGGACAGGAGATTGAACATGGACGGAACCGCAATAAGCACGGCCCGACGCAGAGACCGCAACAGATCGTACACCGGTTTCGGTTGAAACCGCGAGACAAGGTAAAGCGAGCAACCGACATAAGCCGCCGCCAGCAGGTTCGTCGTGATGGCGAACGTGTGAAACAGCGGCAGCACGCCTACAAATTCGCCTCGGGGGGAAAATCCAAAAGCCGCAGCGTATGCATCGCAGTTCGACAACACGTTCGCGTGACTCAGCATCACCCCTTTGGGGTCGCCCGTCGTGCCGGAGGTGTAGAGAATCATGGCCACTTGATTCTGAGGTTCGCAGGAAGGAGGAATTGCCTCGTCGCCGGCGGCGCGAAGCAATTCCGAGACGTCGAGAATTTCCGGTCCGTCCTTCCCCGCCGGCTCCAATCGTTCGGCAACCGGCGCCAACGTCAGTATGGCTTTCATCTGTGAATGGCGAACAATCGTGGCGATCTCCTCTCGCTGAAGGAGAAAGTTGATCGGTACGATTGTGTTGTCGCTGTCCAGAACTCCGAAGAACGCGAAGGCATATTCCGGCAGGTTGGGAAGAAAAATGCCGATATTCCCGCCGCACAAGCCTTTCGAGCGAAGCGCAGCGCCCAGCTTCCGGCTGGCTTCGGACCACTCGCCGAACGTCACCCGACGTTCGCCGTACGTCAACGCGAGCCGGCCGGCCCGGCGTTGACTGCGCTGAAAAAACCGAGTTGCAAGCGTCTCAGACATTGGGGTGAATCCGTTCTTAAATTGTCGACTGCAAAGTCTGCAAAAAGGAGCGGCGGGAAAATCACGCCTGCGGCGCTCATTGGGCAAAATCGCCTGGATGGGTCAAGTCCAGCCCGGGAAAGCAAGTCGAACGGAGGTCCCCTAAGGTTTCTGCTCCGGTGTGAAAGTCCGCCTCAGTCCCGGTGTTTCCACTTTGGTGCGATAGACCGCCTTGGTCTCGTCTTCGGTCACGTAGAGCGTGCGCAGATCCGGACCGGCAAACTCGATGTTGCTCGGCTTCTTGCCGGGCGTCTTGAGAATATCCACCGCCTTGCCTTCCGGCGAGAAAACGTGGATCGCGCCCCCGCCAAAGTGCGCCACGTACAAATTTCCCTGGCGATCGACGTCCATGCCATCAGGATCGCCGCCCGGCAGCTCGATAAACACGCTTCGCTCGCTCAGCGATCCATCGGGCTTCACGGTGAACTTGAGAACGCGCTGAAAGGAGGACTCAGCCACGTACAAGACTTTGCCGTCCGGTGAGAAGACCAGACCGTTGGGAAATCCCAAACCTTCGGCTACCGGCGTCGCCTCGCGCGTTTTCTTGTCGATGCGGTACACGATTCCGTTCGGGTACTTCTTCGTATACTTATGCGGATCGGAGAAGTAAAGATTCCCGGCCTGGTCAAACGTCAGATCGTTCGGCCGGTTGAACTTCTTGCCCTGATATCCCGCGCAGTGGACTTCACACTTGCCGTCCGGGCGAATTCTCAAGATTGCGCCAATGGAGAATTCGCAGGCGTACAAGTCGCCGTCCGGTGAGACCGCCAAGCCGTTGGTCTTTTCAAAATTGAAGGGCTCGGATGTCGCACTCACAAAAATGTGCACTTTCTCGAATCCTACCCGGTAAATCGCCCCTCCATAACAATCCGAGAAATAGAGGACCCCCTTTTGTCCATCCCAAGCCGGCCCCTCGGGGAATTGAAGCCCGCCGATCACTTTTTCGTATTTCACCCGCCCCGGGTAGCTTTGCCCACCGCCGGGACTAGTCTCTCCGGCGAAAACGGCGACCGCCGCAAAGAGCATAATTGTCAAGATGGAGGATTGTTTGGAATTCATGCTCGGCTTCCTTTGAGTTGAATTTCCTAAAGCGGCTCAGAGTGTATCAAGATAAGTCGGTGGCGGTCAAATATCCGCTCTGTGAAATCCAGGCACCCTTACGCCACGCCCTGTTTCGGGCAAACACGTTCGAGCGGGCAGACGTCGCACTGCGGCTTTCGCGCCGTGCAGACCGCTCGGCCGTGAAGGGTCATTTGATGGCCGAAGTGGATCCATTCGCGCTTCGGAATGATCGCCATCAGGTCCCGCTCGATTTTTTCCGGGTCCTTCTGCCCTGTCAATCCCATCCGGAAGGCGAGCCGCCGAACGTGGGTGTCAACCACGACGCCGGAAGGGATTCCAAAGGCGGTGCCCAGGACGACGTTTGCCGTCTTTCTTCCCACGCCCCGCAACCGGGTGAGTTCATCCATGTCCTGCGGGATTTCCCCACCGTGTTTCTCAACCAGATCGGCGCAGCCGCTGAGAATCGATTGTGTTTTCTGGCGAAAGAAGCCCGTTGGGCGGATATCCTCTTCAAGCTCGGCCGGATCCGCATCGGCGTAGTCCCGAGCGGAGCGGTACTTCTTGAACAGTTCTTTTGTGACGATGTTGACCCGGGCGTCGGTGCATTGCGCCGAGAGAATGGTGGCAACCAGGAGTTCCAGCGGGTTTTCGAAGTCAAGGGCGCAAGTGGCGTCCGGATAGGTCTTGCGAAGAATTTTCCCGATTTTCTTCGGATCGGACTTCTCCGCCCCTACCGTCCCGCTGGTCTTTTCGCGTGACGCGCCCTTCTTCTTCGAAGTGCTCTGAAAACGGGATTTCATGCGTGCTTGCCGAGACATCGTTTAACTGCTCCCCAACCGCTTCTTGATTTGCTCGACGCTTTGCGTGTTGAACACGTTGCCTTTTTCCAGCCATCCCCGGCGAGCGGCCGCCACGCCGTACTGCACGTCGTCAAAGCCGGCGGTTTCGTGAGCATCGGGATTGATCGAGATTGGAATGCCTCGCTTCCGCGCTTCCTTACAGAAGATCCAGTCGAGATCGAGCCGGTAGGGATGGGCGTTGAGCTCGATGATTTTGCCGTGCTTTTGTGCCGCTTGGAGAATCTTCTCCATATCGAGCGCATAGCTCTCCCGCGATAAAAGAAGCCGCCCCGTGGGATGCCCGAGCATGGTCGTGTAGGGATTTTCAAGCGCGCGACACAATCGGGCCGTCATCGCTTCCTCGGAAAGACCGAAGCTGCTGTGCACCGACGCAACCACGAAATCAAAGGAGGCCAGCACCGCATCGCTGTAGTCCAGGCTGCCGTCCGGCAGGATATCCGCTTCGATGCCTTTCAGGATCGTGATCCCTTTCAGCTTCGCGTTCACCCGGTCGATTTCCTCGTGCTGCTGCCGGACGCGGGGTTCACTGAGACCGTTGGCGTAAAAGGCGCTCTGGGAATGATCGGCAATGCCCAAATAGTGGTATCCCCGCTTTTGGGCCTCGCGCGCCATGACCTCGATGGTGTCGGCGCCGTCGCTGTAAGTGGTGTGAACGTGAAAGATGCCTTGAATGTCGGACGGTTCGATCAGTTTCGGCAAAGCGCCTTCGGCGGCGGCCTCGATTTCCCCGGTTGCCTCACGCAGCTCGGGAGGAATCCACTCAAGCGCCAGTTGCTCGAAAAGCGCCGCCTCGCTGTCGCAGGGCACGGCCTCACCGTCGCTGCGGGAAAGCCCCGCTTCGGTCAGTTCATAGTCCTTCTTTTTCGCCCAGGCTTTCAGCGCGGCCACGTGGCCCTTGCTGCCGGTCAATACGGCAAGCGCGGCGGGGAACGCCTCTTCAGGCACAACCTGGAGATCGACCTCGATGCCGCTGTCGAGCAAAATCCGGCACTTTGTATCGGTACGTTCCAGGACCTTCTCGACGCCGGGAAGCGCGGCCAGCGCGTCGAGAACCGCCGCAGGATCGCCGGCACTTGCTACGAGATCGACGTCCGCAACCGTTTCTTTGCAACGCCGCAGGCTGCCGCAGAGATCGGCTTGGACGACACCGGGCGCGCCGCAAAGCGGTTCCAGAACCCGCTGTCCCTCGGCGCGCGCCTGGCTATAAAGAAACCGCCCGCGAAACCGCTTGACCATGGCGATGCCTTGAAGCACCTTCGCCTGGCTTTTCTCGCCAAAGCCCTCCAAAAGCGCCAGGCGATTTTCCGTGCAGGCGTATTCCAACTCGCCCAGGCTTGCCACGCCGAGTTTTTCATAGATTGCCTTGACCTTTTTCACCCCGAGACCGGGAACGCGAAACAGATCGAAAAGCGTGTCGGGAAATTCACTGCGCAGTTGTTCGTAATATTCCAGCCGGCCGGTTTCGACCAGCTCGACAATTTTCTCCTGAAGAGCCTTTCCAACGCCTTTAATTTCGGCGAGCCGCCCGCTGGCGACCAGCGCTTGCGGTTCTTCCTCCTGCATTTCGAGATTGCGCGCAGCGTTGTAAAAAGCCCGGCACTTGAAGGGATTCTCGCCCTTCAGTTCGAGCAGCTTGCCGGTTTCCTCCAGGGTCCGAACCAGCTCTTTCTTGCCGATCGCGGTCATGAATTGCTCCTCAATGCTGTTGCGCCTCACCGGTCATGGGAACGAAGCGCACCGGCAACACGTTGCGGTGAAACACGTCCTCTCCGGTTTTGACAATCACCCGAAGATTCTGGAAATACCGTCCGACCGGGAGGATCATCCGCCCGCCGACTTTCAGCTGATCCACCAAGGGTTGCGGCACGTGGTCGGGAGCCGCCGTGACGATGATCGCGTCGAACGGGGCCTTGTCCGGCCAGCCTTGATACCCATCGCCCGAGCGGACGAAGACGTTCTTGTAGCCCAGCCGCTGGAGCCGCTCTTTGGCCTGGCGGGCCAGCACGTCGACGATTTCGATCGTGTAGACTTCGCCGCAGATTTCCGCCAGGACTGCCGCCTGATAGCCCGATCCGGTGCCGATCTCAAGCACCTTCTCCCCGCCTTTCAGTTGCAACTGCTCGGTCATAAAGGCGACGATGTAGGGCTGGGAGATCGTTTGCCCTTCGCCGATGGGCAGCGGGTGATCCGCGTACGCTTCGGATTGCAGGCGCTCGGGAACAAACAAGTGGCGCGGCACGGCGCGCATGGCCCGAAGGACGGTGGCGTCGGAAATGTCCCGGGCCTCGATCTGCCACCGAACCATCCACTCCCGCTCGGCGGCATAGGGGTCGGCGCTTTGCCCCGGCTCGGAAGCCCGGACCGCGCCCGCCACCGCCAAAATAAGAAACAAGGCACCGATTCGTTGAAATCGATCGACCGTCATGATCCCGCTCCTTACTGGATTTTGCAGGAATGCAGGTCCAGACGCCGGTGTCACGCCTTAGAAATAAGCCGGGTGGCCCACCCCTTGGGGTGGGAAATACTTGTTTCCAACCCACCGCAATCCTCCTGAGGCGGACAGGGCGGTGGGGCACCCAGCTAGAATCCTATAAACGCCTATTTTAACCCTGTTAATCTTGTCAATCCTGTCCAATTTTATAGACAAGAGGCTAAGCTTTTCGGGCCTTTTCCCAATCATCCATAAACCGCTTTAGTCCTATATCGGTCAAAGGATGCGCGGCCAGCTTTTTTATCACGGCCAAGGGCATGGTAATAACGTCCGCGCCGATCAGCGCCGCTTCCACAACGTGCATCGGATGCCGCACGCTGGCTACCAGCACCTCGGTCTCGAATGCGTAGTTGTCGTAGATCGTCAGAATTTGCTGGACCAGCTCCATGCCGTCGGCGCTGATGTCGTCGAGCCGCCCGATAAAGGGGCTGATGTAGCTCGCTCCGGCCTTGGCTGCCAGAAGCGCCTGGGTCGGGGAAAAGCAGAGGGTGACGTTGGTCTTGATCTCTTCCTCGGTCAGCTGCCGGACCGCCTTGAGACCCTCCAAAATCAGCGGCACCTTGACGACGATATTCGGCGCGATTTTGGCCAGATCGCGCGCTTCGGGCACCATCTCGGCGGCCGTGAGCGTGGTCACTTCGGCGCTGACCGGTCCCGAAATTACCTCGCAGATCTCTTCCAGCACCTGGCGAAACGATTTGCCGGTTTTCGCCACCAGCGTCGGATTGGTCGTCACGCCGTCGACTATGCCCATGTCCTGGGCTTCTTTGATTTCTTCAATAAAAGCGGTATCGATAAAGAATTGCATCGTGAGTGAGGCCTCCTCGCGGAAAACTGGAAATACGCGACTGGAATTATAGGGGGGCGACGGGCGAATTTCAACGACCTTCCCCGAGCCGCGCCAGTTTGCTAGACTGAGTCGCCATGAATAAGCGTAGACAGGGAGCGGAGGCCGAGGCCGTCGCCGCGCGGTTTCTCGAGCAGGCCGGGTACACGATCCTGGAGAGGAATTACCGGGGCCCGGCCGGCGAGATCGACTTGGTGGCGAGCAAGGGCCAAGTGCTGGTGTTCGTTGAAGTCAAGATGCGAACCAGCCGAGATTTCGGGCATCCTGCCGAAGCGGTCACCCCAAAGAAGCAACGGCGCATCATCGAAACCGCCAAGCATTACCTGACCGGCCACGGCCGCTCCGGCTGGGACGTGCGTTTTGACGTGATCGCGATGCTCGGCTCGGGCCCCGAGGCGGAAATTCAGCACATCGAGAACGCCTTCAGCCTCGGCGATGAAACCGAGCCTTTCTCGACCGGCTCCGGGGTGATGGACTCCGGCGCAGCGGCGATAGACCAGCGAAACGTTGTCTTCAAGAATTACAACATTGCTTACTACCAGCTTGGCGAGGGTCCGCTGACTTGCCTTTTCCTGCACGGGCTGCCGACGAACGGCCTGCTGTGGCGAAACATCATGCCGCAAATCGCCGAGGCCGGGTACAATTGCGTTGCGCCCGACCAGTTCGGCCTCGGGCAAAGCGAAGGACCGCCTGAAGGAAGGTACTCCATCGCCGAACAGGCGAAGCTGCTCAAGCTGGTTGTGGACCGGCTTCGGCTGGGGCGGTTGATCCTGATCGGGCACGACACCGGGGGCGGCGTCGCCCAGGTGTACCTGGCGCGCTGGTCGCAGAACGTCGAGGCGGTTGTCCTGACCAACAGCGTCGGTCTCGACGCTTGGCCGGTGCCGGTCGTGCGCCGGCTCCAACGCGCACTTCGGTTCGGTTTCGGGCGGTGGCTTCTCCACCCGAAGTGGGGCCGGAGGCTGGCCGGATCCCGTTGGGGCTTTCCCGCGGGATTGAGCAATCCGGAAAATTTCACCGAAGGGATGCTCGAGCGGTACATCGATCCCTTGCTTCGCTCGCCCTCCCGGCGGGAGCAATTCAAGCGCTACCTGCTCGACGCGGACTCCCGGCACACTCGGCACGTCGGCCCCACCTTGAGTTACTTCAAGCGGCCGGTGTTGGTGGCGTGGGCGACGGGAGATCGCCTGCTGCCCCGTTCGCTCGGACGGCGCCTGAGCGAACTCTTTCCCAATTCCACCTATCGTGAGCTGCCTCACGGCGCGCACTATCACCTCGAAGAACAACCGCAACAGTTCACCGACACGCTACTGGAGTTTCTCAAATCACTCTAGACCTGTTTTATAATTGGATTTCGATTCGGAGTAGAGACTTTAGTCTCGTCGAAAGATCGGAAAATACGGGACTGAAGTCCCTACTCCGATAAGATCCATTCAGAATCATTCGCATTGCCGCAGCGGTCGGTAGAGCCAACCGATCGCGCCGCAAAGCGCGCCGCCCGCACCGATCAGGGCAAAGAGCAGGTGAATCGGTATGAAATCCGCCAGCCAGCCTGTAAGCGCGTTCGACAGGGCGGTCATGCCGACGACCATGATGTTCGACAGGCTGAACACGCGGCCGCGAATGCCCTCGGGCACCACGGTCTGAATCAGCGAGGCCCGGCCGACCATGATCATGGGGATCGCCCAGGAGTGAATGAAGAAGATGACGTAGGTGCTCGCAAACGTGTGGCTCCAATACATCGGCACGTACGTGAGGCCATCGAGGAAAATGCCCACGAGCAGCAGTTTGCCCTTCGGCAGTCGGTCCGCGAACCGGTGAATCAGGTACATGGACAGCAGCATGCCGAATCCATAAGCGGACTCCATCCGCGCGTAATAGGTTCCCGGCAGCTGAAGATGCTGCTTGACAAAGATTGTCAGTCCCACCAGGGCCGGGCCCATGATGAACAGGTTGTCGATCGCCGTCAGGACCAAGAGCCAGAGCACGCGGGGGTCGCTGCGCGCCTGTGCTAATCCCGCCTTCATATCGACCCAGAGTTTGGACGCTCGCGCCGGTGATGCTGCCTCCCCTTCGCGCCCGGCGGTGGCCCACCGATGCCGGATCTTGAGCACACAAACGAGGGATACCAGGAAGCTCAATGCATTGAGAGTGAACAAGATCGCCGGATGCCCGATCGTCGCCGCCGCCACGAGCGCGCCGACCAAAAGCGAAAACGGCCAGGACGACTGCTGCACCGCGTTGATCTGAATAAGATTCGCTCCCCGAGCCAGCTCGGGAATCAGCGCGTCCTTGGCGGGATTGAAGAAAGCTCCTCCGGTGGCCACCAGAAAGGCGACGGCCATCAACAGCGGTGTCGAAATCCACCCGATGGCGAAGGTCAGCGCGACGAACAGAACCAGGACCAGCCGAATCCCGTCGGCCCAAAGCATCACGCGCCGGTAGCCGAGGCGATCGGCGACCACGCCGCCGTAGAGACCGAAGAACAACGTCGGCAGAAAAAAACATGCGCCGACCAGCCCCGCCTGCACCGTCGAGCCGGAATACTCCAGCACCCACCAGAACAAGCCGATCTGATACAGATAATCGCCCGAGAGCGAAATCAACTGACCGATCCAGAGGTAGAACAGGTTTTGATTCGGGAAATAACGCCGCATGGTCCACGCAGTATAACAGCAAGCCGGCCCGCCGTTCAATCCGTCCCATTCACCGCTCGATGTAGCGCAGCCGTCTCGCCTGCATCGATTAACCTGGGCGGTAAGCAGAAGCTGGTAGTAAGGACTTCAGTCCTTCGGCGTGTGGCAGGGTCTACTTTGCCCCGCGTGGGAGGAAGAACGAAGGAATTTCGAGTTCTGTTTCAAGGGCAAATCAAAGGAGGCTTTTTCGGGCAATGTAGGCCCTGAATCAGGGCCTCTCACTTTCAGGGCCTAACTTGCGCAGGTCATTCACCGGTTGTTGAATTGACAAAAAAGCATCACCACCTTTCGAAAGGTCCATCGAGAGAAGAGGGCAAGTTAGACCCTGCCACACCAAGAAATCATTCGCACCGCAAGCGTCCTCGCTTGCATTGATTGATTTGGAGAAGGGTGGGGACGCCGTCCCACACCCTAGCCCCAAGACCCTCCACCCTTCAATTCGTGGCGCATTCTTGCCCAGACCAACCAAAGCCGGTATAATGCAGAACATCCATTGGAAAGGGATAAAGCGCAATGGTGGATGAAACCCTCGAACAGTTCCTAGCCTTCAGACGAATCGCCGTCGTGGGTGTTTCCCGCAGTCCGAACAAATACGGCCACAAGATCTATTTCGATCTCAAGAGCAAGGGATACGAAGTCTACGCCGTCAATCCCATGCTGGACAAGGTCAACGGCGATCCCTGCTACCCGGACCTGGCGAGCCTGCCCGGGCCGGTGGACGTCGTGAACGTGGTGGTACCGCCCAAGCGAGGGCGGCAGGTCGTGGACGAGTGCCTGAAGCTGGGCATCGAGCGATTGTGGTTTCAGCCGGGCGCAGAATCGGAGGAACTCCTTCAATACTGCCGGGAGAACCACCTGAAAATCGTCCATAACCAGTGCCTGATGATTCTCTCCGGGCCAAAGTGAAGGGCGGCGCTGTGGAAATCCAGACCGAAACCATTCAACTTTCAACGAAAGGTCACACCGATATTCACGACGTGACGGCCACGGTCCAGGAGCGGCTTGCCGCCACCGGATTCGAGCAGGGGCACGTCGTGCTGTTCATGCCGGGCTCCACAGCCGGGCTGACGACAATCGAGTACGAGCCGGGCCTGCTGAAGGACATCCCGGAGTGCCTGGAGCGCATCGCTCCCGAGGACGCCGATTATCACCACCACCAGACTTGGGGCGATCACAATGGCAGCGCCCACGTGCGCTCGGCGCTGGTCGGCCCGTCCCTGGTGGTTCCTTTCGCCGGGGGAAAGCTGCTGCTGGGCACGTGGCAACAAATCGTGCTGATCGATTTCGACGAACGCCCCCGCCGCCGGCAGCTGATCTGCCAGTTTACCGGCGCGTAAGCCCGCCCGGTTGCCTCGACAAGGCCCCGCCCGTTTGATATATTCATCCCCCTTTGGGGGCCATGAGTTAAGACTCTTCAGGATCGAGGGCGCGAACTTGAGTTGGGCGGTTTTCAAGCGTCGGTGGTATTGGATTGCAGGGCTCCTCGGATTTCTCCTGCCGGTAGGATTCCCGGGCGCATGGGCTCAAAGTTCCGGTCGTCCGGTGAACGAGCTGAACCCCAATTACGGGATTAATCTGGCCGATTTGAACTGGTCTTTCGCGGACGGCGAAGACTTCTACGAAGAACGAAGAAAGGGTCTTCTTGTCCGCATAAGGCTTCCATTCACAACACCGCTGAAGTTTTCCCATGGTTCCGGATGGTTGATGTGTCTTGTGCCCGTCGCGCCGCTCGATTTTGAAGAAGCCGCCTATTACGACACGGAAATCCTGATCGGGCATATCGAAGGCGCAGATGAGATCTATTGGAACAACACCCTGATCGGTCAGACGGGATACACCCGGCTGACGGGGGGGAATCGCCCGCGCCGTTACGCGGTTCCCTCGGAGGCGCTGCGCTTCGGTGGGCTCAACCTTCTCCGCATTCATTTGAAGCCGCCGGCGGGCACTCGAGAAATCCCCGCGCTTCACGGTCCGATTACCGCCGCTCCGCTGGCGCCGACCGGGGCCCGGCGGCAACTGAAAAACTACAAGGAAGAGTTGCGCCAACTGACGCGCGAGGTCTTTCGCCTCAGCCGGTATCGTTCGGACTTCTTGCCCCTGCTTGACCTCATGGCCCAACGGGAAAACCTCTGGCTTGAAATCGACCAGGCTGATCAACTGATCGAGCAGGACCGCCTGAAGTTGCTTGGACGCTCGTTCGAGGAAATTGAAAAGGGGCTTCGCCTGTTTCGTCGAACGATGGAACCGGTGAAGAAAGCACTGACGAAGATCGAAACGACGCGGTACGAACAGGACATGCTTACTATCGCCGCCTCAGAGGACGTCTTCGCCCGGGATTTCAAGGACCTGTCGGTGTTGGGCTGGAAAGCGCCTTCGAAGCGCCCGCCGGGATTCTCCCGCTGGGGCTGGTTCTATGAGGACGGCCTGCCCGCACTGCCGAAGGTGACGCCGACTTTCATCGAAGGACCGGACGGCCGGAGGATTTCTCTCAAAGTCGGCCGAGTGCTTCATATCGACGTGGTCGATATAAATTGGGTCAGCAAAACCTACCTGGTTCGAGCGGAGATGGAACTGCACGGCCAGACGGAAATCGCCGAGTTTGAGGTCCTGACTTCGGTTTTCTTCCCCGGCGTGCTGATTTTCCCCCGGTTTAAGCCGTATGGGGAGGTGTTCAAGGTCGAATCGCTGCAGAAGTTCTTCGACCTCCCGGTGGAAAAGATCGTGCGCCTGGCTGCCAAGCCGGAAGCGGAATTAGGGCGCGTGTTTCTCGGCTGGAAAGGCGCTGAAGACGACGTGCCGGCCATGCTCCGCTTTACAACCCATCAGCGGGAACCGCTCCAGCTGCACGTTACAGCCTGTTTCCCCGGTGGATTGCGCCGCATCGACACCCGCCAGTGGGAGGATCCCGAGCAAACGCCGAAGGATCTCGGCGCATTCCCGTACATCGAATATCTGGCGCGCAACCTGCCCTGGGATTGCCGGGAATACTACCGCGTCGACGAAAAAAGCGGCACGGTTCAGGTTTATTGTTTCTTCGAGTACTATTTCCGGCCCAGCCAGAAACGACTGATTTTGGTGCCCCCCGTGCTTTCCCTGGCCAGGAAAGCCGGATATCCGGTCGAGTCAAACGTAAAGTGGTTCGATCTGGGGATTGAAACCTTCGCGGGTCCGCTTCAAGGCGGCTTTTCCCGCAATGGAATGCTGCACTATGCATTGCCGATTCCGCCCTTGGAGGAAAGGGCTTATCCTAACGTTGCCTCGGCTGCTGGAGGCCAATTCTCCTGGCGGCAGGCCTTGGCCGATGACTGGCAAGAGAAGGTCGCATCGGAGGCCGCCAATCCCCTTGCTTTGGGTCCCCAATTAAGAGCGTGTTGTAATGGCTGGTTTCAAACCACCTCTCAAACGCGAGGACAAGCCAGCTCCCAGTTCCGAGAATATTTGACGGCGGAGTTGTCTCTTGATACCTGGCCGGAGGTTGCCGAGCCGTTCAGCGGACTGGCAGTCTCCTGGAGGCAGGCCTCGTCGGGAGATGGTGCAGACGATTACAACATCGAACGCGGCAATGCCCTGGCCCTGTATACCCTTTACAAGGGGTGCCAGTACAGTGGGCAATGGAACCAGTTAAGAGAAAATCAATCGACGTTGGGTCGAATGTGGAGCTGGATTGCCCAGTCCGATGATTGGGCCTGGATGCGTTGCTCCAATGCGCGTCACGGGTACGGCACAGGCTCCGCTGACGCGACTCTGGCCGTCTTCGGCGGAGCGCTGGCGTACGCAAAAATTAATCAGCAGCTGAGACGTCCGGCGAAGGCCGAGGAAGGCTTGTACGTGCTTTCCCGCACGGCGACGGCGCTGTTCGCCCTGTTCCAGAAAGAACGTTGGGAACAAAACGCAAGGCCGTTGGGCGAACGCCAATGGCCCGTCGCGTTCCTGGAAGGCGAAGGGATTCAAGTCAGCTCGTTGGACGAAAAGCCGGAAGAAATCGCCTCGCTGATTTCGTGCGATGGTATCCCGGTTGAGGCAATCAGCTTCCTTCTGCGCGATGCACGGGCAAGCGTGGAGAATTACGCCGAAGCCTTCGAACGTTCTTTTCCCGATTGGACCCAAGCGGCGGCCAAGGACAACTTGAATGCGCTCCAAATGCCGTATCTTTATCTGCGAACTCGACTGGGAGACTCCGCCGATCAAGTGAATCCGATTCTTGCAGCCTGGAGAGAGAATCGCCAATTTGCCTGGACGGCTCCTGCCGTACTCAGCGAAGTGGAAGGCGCCGGTCTCGGCGTTCGGCTGCTGCACTGGGAGCCTTACTTTCTTCGAGACATCACCCTGCAAGGCTCCAAGTTGAAGCTGATTTTACGAAAGTCGTACCGGGTTTCATCCAACCTGGATTTGCAGTTGATCACGAAATGCCGGCCAAGCCGAGTGACCTATAACGGGGCCACCTACGAGCAATGGTCCTATGATGACAAGACCGGTCTTTTTCAAGTCAAAGGCGGGAACCTGCCCGGCTGGATCCAATTGGAGGTTGAATTCGAGCCCGCATCGGGATCGTCGAAGGAATAGAAGATCGTGCAAAGGCAAGTCATTGCAGTATGGGCGCTCGCGGTGTTGTTCAGCCTCAGCCCCGCTCGAGCGGCCGGCGAGCCGGCCAGTCAGCGGATGATCGGCCGATTGGCCCTCTCCCGAAGCGTCCAGGTTCGACAGGGGATGCATCATTGGCAAGGCAGCAGCGACGCTTCCCTGGCCCTGGAGATTCAGCAGCGAGACGAAACGCTGATTTTGCGAGGGACGTGGTATGATGACGCCGCTTTTCTCCAGCCTTATCCCGTGACGGCCCCTTCAGCGAATGCGCCCGTCGAATATGCCGCTGACGGTTGGCGCATCATTCTCCGATCATCGGCGAAAGCCGGCGCGGCAACTCGCCTGGACGCTTACTTCGATTTTGACTCGCAGGCTACCCATCCCAAGGTCAAGGTCATTCACAGCGAGAAGGGGGCGATCCGGCGGCTCAGCGGAACCGGCATTAAACTCGCCCGCCGGCACGGCGAAATCCAATTCCATATCGAGATTCCTCTGGCGCAACTCCTTAACTCCCCTCTCAAGCCGGAAGGCGAAACGTTGGAAATCCGGCTGTACGACCTGGATGGCGAGCCGAATGACTTCACTCTCTTGAGCGAGCGGATCACGCTCGAATCCCAGTCTCAAGGCGGCCGTTGATCACTTCAAGAGGACAGCAGTTGAGTTCGGCCGCCGAGGGCGAGCAGCGCAACGGCATACATTGCCGCTCCGGCGGCAATCTGAGGCAGGAGTGGCCAATCACCGATCAGCCAAAGCCCGGCGAGCATGACTAAACTGGCTGCCAGCGGCCGCCACAGCGGTTGCAGCAGTGGAATTCGCCCCACCTTCCGGTTGACCAGCGCAAAGAACAGACCATTGATCAGCAGCTCGGTGCCGAGTGTCGTAGCGCATGCGCCGAGATAGCCCCAGCGGGGAATGACAAGCAGGTTGGCGACCGTGTTGACGATGCCCCCCAGTACACTAAGGCGCATGTAGATCCGCGCGCCTTGAATCACGAGCGCCGCATGAGTGAAGGTTTGACCAAAGTAGGAAATTGCCGCCAGCCAGATCAACAACTGCAAGGGCAGGACCGATTCGACGGCGGCGTCGGGAAATAAAAATGCCAGCAGCTTCGGCGCGACGGCGCCCGTGCCGATTGCCAGCGGCAGTCCCAGGCTGAGCATCCACCGGGAGGACAACCGCAGCAATCGCCGCGCTTCGGTCCGGTTCGCCTGGAGTGCGGCCACAAGCCGGGGCATGAGCGCGGTGAAGTAGGACACTGGCAGAATGAGGCTGACCGAAACCAATTGATAGGCCGTGCTGTAAACGCCGGTTTCATAGTCGCCGCGAAGAAAATACAAGAGAATGGTATCCGCTTGATAATAGACGAGGTATCCGATGCCGCCCAAGCCGATCGGCCAGCTCGAGGTCCAGAACCGCTTCAGCGGTTTCAGTGCCAGCAAAAATCCGATCTGGCCGCGAAGGACCACCGCACCGGCCGAAGCGATCCAGAGCAAGGCCGCCAGTTGAGCAATGAGAGCCACACCGGCGAGCATTTCCAAGCCGCCGCCTCGCCGAACGACCCAGCCGGCTCCCGCCAGGAGCGCCCCGGCGTAAATCAAGAGCGCCGCCGGTTCATACTGCACCCGCTCGTGGCTCCGAAGCGCGGCGAAAAACAGCTGGCTGAAAGACTGCGCCAGGTAGGACACGCCAAACAAGACCGTCGCGACGGCCACCGCCTTGGGATAAGGCAAAAGAAACGCCACGACGACCAGGATCGCCCCCACCGCCAGACTCGTTAGACTGCGCAGGCCCAGCGCCGCGCTGATCACCCCGCGCAGCTCGGAAGGCTCCCGCGAGACGTCGCGCAACAGCGTCGTCGAAAAGCCCAACTCGGCCAGCTGCGTGATCAGCTTCGACAACACAAACGCCACGGCGAAATCGCCGAAGCCCATTGTGCCCAAGCGACGTCGCACGAGAATAATGAACAGCGCTTGAGCCACCACCCGGATGGCCTGAGCCAGGACCAGCAGAAACGTGTTCTTTGCAAGAGAAGCGCGCATGGGATTAGAGTATCTCTCGAAAGTTGTGTCCGTTTGCCTCCGTTTGCCTCTCTTCCCCTTTACAAGGGGAGGCGGGGAGGGGTAAATTTTTCTCCAGCGGCACAGCTCACGCCCTTAAAAAGCAACCCCCTCTTGATCTCCCCCTTCGTAAGGGGGAGAAAGGGAGGGGCAGTGTCGCGACTCTTTGCTTTTCATTTGGACAAGCATTTCGAGAACTGCTCTAAAGAAGTATAAAGGACCCCGAGCGAATTGGCTATTGTTTCACGACAGAAGCCGACGGGCAAAAAACCAGCCAGTAGGCGGCAACCTGACGATCCGAATCCCGGACAAAATCCCAGAAAAGCAGATGTTCCCGGCCCGGCTGCCAGGACAGGAATTTCCGCCCCATGCCCCGGTAAAAAGCGGGCAGATCCGGGTCTTGGGTCGCGACCTTGTACAGTTTGCCCGTCTCGGGAGAAACGATTAAAACCGAGGCGCCGTACGCCGCCAGCATGTTCGAACACTGAAGCGAAAAGGCAATCCAACGACCGCTCGGCGAACAGCTAATGCTCTGGATAAAACCGATGGGAGACTGAAAGAGAATCCTCTCTTCCCGCGTTTCCCGGTCAAAGACCTTCAGGCGACACCTTCCCCGGTTGACCGGCAGGCCCCATCCGCCCCCAAAGGGAATCCGCAGGGAGCCGGGTTTCTCTTCATTCTCGGCGTAAACCAGAGTGCGCCCGTCCTGAGAGAAGGCCACCTGAAGATAGGCCAGGGGGGAAATCGGCACAGACTCAATCGAGCGACAATCAAGCGGGGAAATAGAAGCGCGCCTGCCCTCCTTGAGCAAAACCGCGTCGGCCTCTGGATAAGCGTACAATGTGTCGTAGGGCCGTTCGAAAGGACGCTTTTCCAGAAGCGCTCCGTCCGTAGCCGAGCGGATTTCCAGCCACTCCATCCGGGTCGGGCGAACCGTCTCCGGGATCGATCCTCGTGGAATGGCCACCCGGTCCGGCCCGATCCAGAAGGCGCGCGCGGCGCCCTCCCCACTCGTGATATTCTGCACCCGCGCTTTCTGACGATCGTAAACCCAGGCGTCGACCTGCCCCAGCGCGGTATCGATGAACAACGCCCAGCGGCCGGTGCTCGACCAGGGATTTCCCGTGTTCCGAAAGGGAAAATAGACGCCCCGCGTGCTTGAAAAAACCTCCTGGCGATAGACGCCCAAAGGATCCATGAGAGATAAATGATACCGGCGGCTTTTATCCTCGTGGATCACCGCGAGGGTTTGCCCGTCCGGTGCAACGGCGGCCCGGGAAACGATTCCCGGCAGATCGATCGGAGAGCCTTCCGCTTTTTGAATGTCCACCCGATGCAGGCGGCCGCGACCGTTGATCTCGTCATCTTGATGAATATAAAAGGCAGTTCCTTCAGGCGTCCATGAGGCAAAGCGAGGACGAACAATCTCGGTTCGCAATCGCTCCATGCGGGGCAGGGGCCGGCGAAGAACCAGCGTATGGACGTCGAGAATCCAAAGCGCCAAAGTTACAGCCAGGACAGTGCGAAAAAGCGGCAGTTTCCACCGGCGATAGACCGTGAGCCAAAACGCCGTCAGCGCCACGGCGGAAGCCAAAAGTAACAGCATCCCAGTATGAGCGTCGTCAAATTCCAGCTGCCGGCTGCACAACCGGTAAAACAGCAAAACATAATACAGCGCCGCGAAAAGAAAAAACCAAGCGTCGCGCGATCCTCGATTGCTTTGAAATTGGACAAAAAACAACGGCACGCCAAGAATAAACGCTCCATAGAGGGGACCAATGATCCCGCTATAGCGGTGCAGGAGAATCGCACTCCATAAGAAAAGTGCGCACAACAAGGCGAATGCGGCGATTCGCAACAGGGAGGGGCGTCTCCCGGAGGAGGAGGAAGCATCCTTCATGCAGGCTCTCCCTCTTCGCCAAGCAGTTGAAACAGCTGTTCTTCATCCAGAAGCGGCACGCCGAGCTTCTGTGCTTTCGCCCTTTTGGAACCCGGATCGGCGCCGGTAACAACGTAGTCCGTCTTCGAACTGACCGAACCGGTAACGCGCCCACCGGCGGCGAGAATTTTTGCCTTCGCCGCATCCCGGGAAATCGAAAGCGTGCCGGTCAACACCAGGCTTTTGCCCGCCAGCGGCCCGGCGGCGGCTTCCGAGGGCGGCCGCCGCGAGGATTGAAAATTCAGTCCCAGCGCCTCCAGCTCTTTCAAAACATCGACGTTCCTCTTTTGGCAGAAGAAGTCAACCATCGACTCGGCTACCTTCGGCCCAACCTCTTCGATCTCCTCCAGCTGATCGGCGGAGCGCGTTTGTAAATCCCACAACGAACCGACCTGTCCCGCCAGCAGCGAGGCGACGTGCGCTCCCACGTACCGAATTCCCAGGCCGAACAACAACCGCTCCAGTGACTGGCGCTTGCTATGCTCAATGGCCTCCAGTAAATTGTCGGTCGATTTCTCGCCCATCCGGGGAAGCGCGATCAGTTCCTCGCGCCGGTCGCTCAACCGGTAAATATCCGGAAGTGAATGAAGAAACCCGCGCTCGACCAGTGCAATCACCATTTTTTCGCCCAAGTGTTCAATATCCATCGCGCCTCGTCCGGCGAAATGAATCAGGCGGCGATTGAGCTGGTCCGGGCACGACAGGTTGTCACATCGAAAAAAGACTTCGCCCTCCGGTTGGTGAATGGGACCGCCGCACGAGGGGCATTGCGAGATCATCTTGAAAGGTTTCTCTTTGCCCGTGCGCTCGTCGGCCAGCGGCATCACCACTTTCGGGATAATGTCGCCTCCCTTTTCAATCACCACCCGGTCGCCGATTCTCAGTCCCAGGCGTTCAATCTGTTCCTGATTATGCAGTGTGGCGCGCTTGACGACCGTGCCGGCCAGTGGGGCGGGTTCCAGAACGGCGGTCGGGCAGATCGCTCCGGTGCGGCCCACCTGCCAGAGAATGTCCTCGAGCACCGTCGTGGCCTGCTCGGCGGCAAACTTGTACGCCACCACCCACCGGGGGCTCTTGCTGGTGCTGCCCAGGCGCTGGCGAAGCGAAAAAGCGTCCACCTTGACGACGATGCCGTCGACGCCGTAGGAAAGATCTTCGCGCTTCGCCTGCCACCGGTGGCAGAGTTGAAGCACCGCCTTCGTCGTCGATTTTCGCTCAATGCCGGGAACAATCTTGAACCCGGCTTGAGCCAGCCGCTGAAGCGTCTCAAAGTGCGAATCGGGCAGCGCGGAGGGGATTGGCCCGAGCGAGTGAATGAATACGTCGAGCGGTCGCTGCGCCGTCAGTCGCGGATCGAGCAGTTTCAGCGAACCCGCGGTTGCGTTGCGAGGATTGGCGAAAGGTTCCGCGCCCTGCTCGATTCGCTCTTCGTTCAGCTTTTGGAACGCTTTGCCCGGCATGAAGACTTCGCCGCGAACCTCGATGGCATCGACCGGCAGCGCGCCGGGGGCGATCTGCAGCGGCATCGAGCGGATCGTGCGCATGTTGTGCGTAATGTCATCGCCCTGGACGCCGTTGCCGCGCGTGAGGGCCTGCACAAACCGGCCCCCTTCGTATCGAAGCGCCACGGCTACTCCATCCACCTTCGGTTCGACCGTATAGCGCACTTGCGAGGCATCGTCCCCGAGGCCGCGCGCCACCCGCTCGGCCCATTCTTCCACTTCCTGCTCGGAATACGTGTTCGCAATCGAAAGCATGGGAATCGAATGCTCGACCGTTGCGAACTCTTTCAGCGGCTCGCCGCCCACGCGCTGCGTCGGCGAATCGGGCGGGATCGGCCCGGGGTGTTTCGCCTCCAATTGTTCGAGGTGTTTCATTAGCTGGTCGAATTCATAGTCCGAAATCACCGGGCGGCCTTCAACATAGTACAGGCGCTCATGGCGGCGGATCTCCGCGCGAAGCCGTTCGATTTCTTTCTCGATGCCGGCGCTCATATTTGCCACAACCTCGCTTTTAGAGTATCTCTCGAAAGTTTTGTCCGTTTTCCTCTCCTCCTCTTTCCGAGGGGAGGCGGGGAGGAGTAAATTTTTCTCCAGCGGTATTGCTTCTCGCCTCTAAAAGCAACCCCCTCTTTGTCTCCCCCTTCGTAAGGGGGAGACAGGGATGGGCCGTGTCGCCACTTCTTGCTTTTCATTTGGACAATCATTTCGAGAATCGCTCTAAAATCCCAGTGCCAGACGCTCGGCAAGAATCGCCGGGAGTCCCGCATCGATGATTTTTTGCTGGGCTTGCTCCAACGCGTACGGGAATCGAAACCGTTCAAGCGTTTGGGCGTCCGAATCGTAAATCACGGCGCAGCCCCGAGGATCGCGATCCCGGGGCTGGCCGACGCTGCCGACGTTGATCAGGTAGCGCGCCTGCGGGCGCAAGGAAATATGCCTTTCCGGCAGCACCGCCAGTTTGCCATCCGGCCGCAACTCCGCCGTGAAGGGCGTGTGCGTATGACCGACGAAGCAAAGCCGGTGGCTACCGCTGCGAAACGCCTGGCGCATGTCGAACGAATCAAAGATGTAATTCCACTTTTCGGGCGCTTGAGGGGAACCGTGAACCAAAAGCAGTTCCTGATCGATCTCAAAGGTGAGAGGCAGTGCCGCCAGCCGCGCCCGTTGTTCCTTGGACAGCTGCGCCTGAGTCCAAAGAACGGCCCGCGCCGCGTATTGATTCATTTGCGACAGATCGCCCAAGACCACCGCTTCATCGTGGTTGCCCAGGACCACTGTGGGCCGGGCATTCCCGGTCGTGGGCGTACAGAGCTGCATCACCTGATCGACGCATCGGCCGGGATCGGCCCCATAGCCGACAAGGTCACCGCAGCAAAGATAGACTTCGATGTTCTGCTGCCAGCTTTGTGCGCAAAACGCTTCCAAGGCTTCCGCATTTCCATGCACGTCTGAAAAGATTGCGTAGCGCGGCATTCGACCTTAATACTCGTCTTCCCAGTCCCAGTCGATGACGGTTGAACCGCCTTCCGTCGTTCGGAGGGGACCGGGGGGCGGCTGGTGGGCGCTGTAAAAGCGGCACCGGGTGATCTCCGGACGCCCGGCAATCTGACAGGTGTTCTCATGCCACCGCCGGCAGTTCGGGCACAGGGCAGCGTTTTGAGCGGCTCGCCTTCGGCGCACCAGCCACACTCCGGCGCCGACGGCGACCATCAGGCCGAAAACCAGTGAAAAAACACCGCCCATCCGATTTCTCTCCTGCTCTTAGACTATACCAAACGCGGGGGACAGCCGCAACGCGACTCCCCGTTGGATTATTCCTCTGATTCGAGCTGCTCCAGGACGTCCTCCCATTCCCGCCACGCCCCGGACTGCCGTCGTCGGGAAGCGTATTTGCGGGCGTCGTGACGACGATCCCGGTGAGCTTGGGGGCCTCGGCCGGGCAGCGGCAGGCGAGCTTTGACCGCCCCGCCCCGGGTTCTTCTCCTTCGAGTGCTCATAATCGCCTCCCTTCCCAAGGAAATCCGGCCTTCGCCAACGTTCCATTCTGGCAGAATCCTGCCAAAGTTGCCAGTCTCGGCCAAATTCAATCTTGATAATCTTGTTCATCCTGTCAAGATTCTTGAGACACAAGATTAGCGGAGGCAACGCACATGCGAAAGTGTCTGAGTGTGGTTTTGGTGTTGATGGCGTTGGGAAGCGTGCAATGCGGCAAGCAACTCGATCGATACGATACGCGAACGTACCCCCTGGTGCCCAAACAGGTCGATCGGTTGCCCGAGGAAGTCCGCGCCGCCTACAGCGCCGCCCATGGCTTTTATGATTTTCGCCAATTGCTTTATCGGCCGGAGGAGCCTCTGAAAGGCCCCGGTCAAAAAAAGTTCCTCCAGGCGAATCCCCAATTCGGCTCGGTTACCGTGCGCGACACGGTCCTCAATCAGGATCGCCTGGGAGTTTTTCTCCAGTCGGCCGCCGGCGAGGCTGTTGTCACGGAGAGCCTGGAACCGGAAACGGTTTATGTCTTTCGCCTCCGGTTGTTCGAGCAGCCGCCGGACAGCATTCAACAGGCTTATGCCATGAGTCGGTATACTCAGAACATGGTCGGTCAGCTGGCCAATAAATTTGGACTGCCGAAAAAGGTGGACGTTCAGCCGGAGTGGACTGCCTATTGTCGAATTGCTGACGCATGGCGCGGCTGGATCGACGTTTATTGTCATCGGGAAACCTGGCCCGCGATCCGTTCCTATCCGAAAACCCTTCCTCCCCCGGCGTTGGGGGCCGGTTCCGAGTCTCTGTTCTCCTCCAGCAATGCGGCGCTTTACTATCATCGGGCCGCTTATTTGCTCGTCGAAGCCTCGGCGAACTCGCCGGATGAACTCGAGGGCGTTCTGGCCCGGTTGGAAAAGGCCGAAGCGAACCCGAAGGAAATGCGCCGCTTGCTGGAGCCTTTCCAAAACGTGCTACAAACGGCCGTTCGGGCGAGGTCGTGCCCTCGCTGCGACCTGAAACCGTTGATTCCCCAGAGCCCCGGTTCCCCGGTGCCTTTTCCGCGTCCCGCCCTGGCGGCCCTGGCCCGGTTGCTGGCGGCCCACAGTGTCGTCCTGAACGCCGAGAACCGCCAGGAGGAATCCCTGGAAGCGGCGCTGGCGGTGGTTAAGATGGGCTGGGACTGGAACCAAGGCCCCACGGCCTATCGAGTGCTGGCCGGAGAAATTCTCGCACTCGGCTCGGATTGTCTCGTGCGCGTTTTCTCGCAGGTTCGCAGCCGAACGCTTTACAATCAAGCACTCAAGAATCTCGCCCAATCTGCCCAGGGGCGAACCCCGGGCGCGTTTGAACAGTTCAAGGAAACCGTTGAAGATTATGAACCGGATACGCTTCTGGACAACGAAACGGTTACCGAGTATCGACATCGCCGAATCGAAGAGGCGTTCGTTCGCCTTCAGGTTGGCCAGGTGAAAGCCGATATCGCCCGGTTGATCATCGCCGCCGAGGCCTTTCTCTACGACCAGGGGGAGTATCCGGACCAACTGGAAAAACTCGTCCCGGCCTATATCCCACGGCTGCCCGTCGATCCCTTTTCCGGCGCTCTGCTCGCCTATCAAGTCACGGGACGCTATCCCAAGATTTACAGCTGGGGACCCGACCGACAGGACAACCACGGAAGCCTTCGTTACGATCCGTCCGAGGGCCTTCTTAGCCAGGGAGATATTTACTATCACTGAGGGTGGGTGAGAGGTTTTGAAAAAGGCAGAAGGGGGGTAAAAACTGTCAGAATCAGGATTCCCGGGATTCGAGGATTTTCAGGATTTCCTTATTCATCTTCTATCCTGCCAATTCCTTTTTGTCTGAAGCAGAATTAACAGAATTAAAGAATGGACAGAATTATAAACAGCATTCAGG